>Ga0193753_10002399_pt1 | contig 14749 bp, 12 predicted proteins | sample H1c2metaG_FD_144925 | JGI IMG/M metagenome (GOLD analysis project Ga0193753, IMG submission 144925) | Soil microbial communities from a riparian zone of the East river system, Colorado, United States - H1c2 | ecosystem: Environmental > Terrestrial > Soil > Riparian zone | place: USA: East... | reverse complement strand
GAATCACCGACCCCCACAACCTGGGTGCCTGCCTTCGAACCGCGGAGGCAGCGGGTGCGCATGCGGTGGTGATCCCCAAGGACCGCGCCGCAACCCTCGACAGCGTGGCGCGCAAGGTGGCGGCGGGGGCAGCCGAATTCCTCCCGGTGGCCAGTGTGACCAACCTGGCGCGGACCCTGGATTTGCTCAAGGAACGCGGTATTTGGATCGTGGGAACCGACGGGGAGGCCGAAAGACCGCTCTATTCGGTCGATTTCAAGCGGCCGGTAGCCCTGGTTTTGGGGGCGGAAGGCAGCGGCATGCGGCGCCTCACCCGGGATAAATGCGACTTCCTGGTGCGCATCCCCATGGCGGGCCACATGCAGTCGCTCAATGTCTCCGTAGCTGCAGGAATCGCGCTATTTGAGGTGTTGCGCCAACGGGCTGGTTGACCGAAACTGCCTTTAAACGTATCCTTCGCGCTCTTTTTTGCCGGGCAACCGGTCTTGATCCTTGCCTCACCGCTCGCAACGGGAGGCTAAATCCTTAAGGAATACAATGCGACATTATGAAATTGTGCTTCTGGTCCATCCCGACCAGAGCGAGCAGGTCCCCGCCATGGTCGATCGCTATCGAGGCATGATCAGTGCCGGTGGCGGTGCTGTGCATCGATTTGAAGATTGGGGCCGGCGCCAGCTGACCTTCCCCATTTCCAAAGTGCACAAAGCGCACTACATCCTGTTGAACATCGAGTGCGACCAGAAGACGCTGGCGGAACTGACCGGTTCGTTCCGGTTCAGCGATGCCGTGCTGCGCAGCCTGGTGGTCAAGATGGACGAGGCGGTCACCGAGGCGTCGCCCATGGCGCGCGCTCCGGATGAGAATGCCCGCCGTCACGATGACTTCGGCGATGAAGGCGAGGACGACGACATGCCCATGGGCATGCGGTAAAGGAGAGCAAACATGGCACGTTTTTTCCGTCGCAAAAAGTTCTGCCGATTCACCGCAGATGACGTCAAGCAGATCGACTACAAGGATCTCGCCACGCTCAAGAGCTACATCACTGAAACCGGCAAGATTGTGCCGAGCCGCATCACGGGCACACGCGCGCACTATCAGCGCCAGCTGCAGCTCGCGATCCGTCGCGCACGCTTCCTTGCGTTGCTGCCCTACACAGATCAGCACTAAAGTAAGCGAAGGCACATGGACATCATATTGTTGCAGAAGGTCGCGAACCTCGGTCAGATCGGCGATCGCGTCAAGGTCAAATCGGGCTACGCGCGAAATTTCCTGGTTCCCACGGGCCGCGCCACCATGGCGACGGCGGCGAATATCGCCAAGTTCGAGGCGCAGCGCCATGAGCTCGAAGCCAAGGCCGGCGAAGAACTGGCTGCGGCGCAGGCGCGCGCATTGAAGTTCGAAAACTTCAAGCTGGAACTCAAGGCCAAGGCGGGCGCCGAGGGCAAGCTGTTCGGCTCGATCGGTACCTCGGACATTGCCGAGGCGGCGGTCAAGGCCGGCCAACCCATCAGCCGCAGTGAAGTACGCATGCCCACGGGACCAATTCGCTCGACGGGCGACCATCAGGTGCAGTTGCACTTGCACACGGACGTTGATGTGACCCTATCGGTCACTATCATCGCCGAAGAGTAGCTTCCGGCATCGCGTCCCGTTAGGGTAGCGCATGTCCGCTCGGGTCATAAATCGAACTTTGGGTGCCGGCGACGGCCTGCGGCTGCCGCCGCATTCGATCGAGGCCGAACAATCGGTCTTGGGCGGATTGATGCTGGATGCCGCCGCCTGGGATCAAATCGCGGATCGCGTCACCGCGGAAGACTTTTACCGCAACGACCATCGGTTGATCTTTGAAGCGGTCGCCGTACTCATTGAACGCAGCCAGCCCTGCGATGCGGTGACCCTGTCGGGCCACTTGGAAAGCCTGAACTTGCTGGACCAGGTCGGCGGACTGTCCTACTTGGGATCCCTGGCGCGCGATACGCCCACCACCGCGAACATTCGGGCTTATGCGGACATCGTGCGCGAGCGTTCCGTACTGCGGCAGCTGATCACCGCGGGCAATCTCATCGTCAACTCGGCCCTGGAACCGGAGGGCCGCGAAGCGCGCGAAGTGGTCGATGAGGCCGAGCGCGCGGTGTTCGAAATCGCGGAGCGTGGCTCGCGCGGCAAGGTGGGGTTTCGAACCGTCAAGAGCATTCTGCCGGACGTGGTCAATCGCATCGACGAGCTGTATCACTCCGACGGATCGATGACGGGTATCTCGACGGGATTTAAAAAGCTCGACGAAATGACTTCTGGGTTGCAGCCCGGAGACCTGATCATCATTGCCGGCCGCCCCTCGATGGGCAAAACCACGCTCGCAGTAAACATCGCCGAAAACGCCGCCTTGGGGTCGAACAAATCGTGCGCGATCTTCAGCATGGAAATGGGGGCAGAAGCACTGACGCTGCGCATGATCTCGTCGCTCGGACGCATCAACCAAACTGCGCTGCGGTCGGGCAGGTTGGAAGAGCAGGATTGGCCGCGCATCGACTCCGCAATGACGCAGTTGGGCAACGCGAAGATTTTCGTCGACGAAACACCTGGGCTCAGTCCCACCGAAATCCGCGCCCGCGCGCGCCGATTGAAGCGCGAACGCGGACTCGATCTCATCGTGGTGGATTACCTGCAGCTGATGCAGGTTGCCGGCACGAAGGAAAATCGCGCGACGGAAATATCGGAAATCTCGCGCTCACTCAAGGCGCTCGCCAAGGAATTGAAAGTACCCGTGATCGCGCTGTCGCAGCTGAATCGAGGCGTTGAACAGCGCACCGAAAAAAAGCCAGTGATGTCGGATCTTCGCGAGAGTGGAGCGCTCGAACAGGACGCAGACCTAATCTTGTTGATTTATCGCGAAGAGGTCTACGAGCCGAACACCACCCGCAAGGGCATCGCGGACATCATCATCGCGAAACAGCGCAACGGCCCGACGGGTGATGTGCAGCTGACATTCCTCGGTCAGTACACCAAGTTCGAAAACTACGCGCCTGAGTCTTACGCCGACGGCGTATTCCGGTGATGTCGTGGTGAAGCTGCCGTGACACCCATGGCGAGCGTGACGATCGACCTCGGCGCGCTCAAGCACAATTTTGAAGTCGCTCGACGCCTCGCGCCAAAGTCTCGCGCCATGGCAGTCATCAAAGCCAATGCCTACGGGCATGGTCTCCTCGCAGCCGCGCGCGCCCTGGAATCGGCGGACGCCCTGGCTGTTGCGCGATTGAGCGAGGGGCTGGCACTTCGTGAGGCCGGCATCAAGATACCCATCGTCCTGCTGGAAGGCGTCTTCGATCGCGAGGAACTGGATGCCGCCGCCGCAGCCGGATTTGAACTCATTGTGCACACCGCGGAACAGGTCGAACTGCTGCGCGTCGCACCGTCCACAGCGCGCTTCAAGGTGTGGCTCAAGCAGGACAGCGGCATGAATCGCCTGGGGTTCAAGGGCGGCGACTTTCACGCGGCGCACGCTGCCTTGAGCGCCTTGCCGGTTCTGCGCGGTCCTGTGAATCTGTTCACGCACCTGTCTTCTGCCGATTTGCCGGAATTGCCCACGACGGCGGAGCAATTGATGGTATTCGCCGCGGCCACACGCTCGCTGGCCGGCGAGCGCAGCATGGCGAGTTCGGCGGCACTGATCGGTTTTCCCGACTCGCATGGTGACTGGGTGCGGCCCGGATTGATGCTGTATGGCGTCTCGCCGTTCAGGGGAACAAAGGCCGCGGACCATGGCTTGCGGCCTGTCATGACCCTGCAATCGCGCGTGATTGCGCTCAAGGATCTCGCGGAGGGAGAACAGGTCGGCTACGGTGGCGACTGGACCGCAACACGCCCCACGCGGCTGGCGATTGCCTCTGTGGGTTACGGAGATGGTTACCCCCGCAGCGCCGCTTCCGGGACGCCGGTGCTGGTAAATAACGAAATGGCCGCCCTGGCAGGACGCGTGTCGATGGACATGCTGGCCATCGATGTCACGGATCTAAAACGTGCTGCGCAGATCGGCGATACCGTCGTGCTGTGGGGCGAAGGATTGCCCGTGGAAGAAATTGCGCTTTGGGCCGAAACGGTACCCTACACGCTGGTCTGTGGGGTCAGTCAAAGAGTCACGCAAATCACGCGCGGTTGATTGACGTTTCTTGCCGCTTTTGAGGATCAGCGGCCCGGCCACCAGTTCCAGCGGCCCGCGAGCCGGATGAGCGCGGGGCCAAGCGCCAAGCGAATCACCGTGGCATCCAGGAGCACGGCCACACCCAGAGCAAAGCCCAGAATCTTGATGAGCACAAAATCGCCGAAGGCGAAGCCGCCAAAGATCAAAACCATGATGCAAGCGGCAAAAGTGACGACGCGAGCCGTGCTTGCCAGTCCCTCCACCAGCGCTTCCTCATCGGAGAGCCCTGCGCGTCGGCCGTCCGCGATTCGCGCCACGATGAAGACCTCGTAGTCCATGCTCAGGCCAAATACGATGCAAAAGACCAGCACCGGCAATATGGGAAATCCGCCATCGATGGGGCGCGGGAGCCCCATCAGCCGTGCGCCGAGCGCGTGCTGAAACACACTGGCCACGGCGCCGAATGCCGCAGCGACCGTCAAGAGATTGAGCGCCACCGCCTTGATGGGAATCAGAACGCTGCGAAATACCAGCGATAGGACGATGAGCGTGGCGCCGCAAACGCTCAACACGAGTTTGCCCAGGCTGTTTTTGATCGTGTCCTCGTAATCGACGTTGAAAGCGGGCACGCCGCCCACCTCGAGGCGTGCACCTGCGACCCCGGTGAGCGCCTCGGGATTCGCCGCGCGGATGTCGCGCACCATGAGCGCGGCGTCGGCCGCCGCGATGTTCTTTCGCGGCAACACCTCTAGAACGACTGACCTGCCATCGGCGCTCACAAAACTGCGGCGCACCGACTCGGAAAGACGTTTCAATGTTTCCGGACCCGCGAGCGGCACGGTGCTCAAGGTGGTGGCCGCCCATACATGCTGTACTCGCGCGTCGCGTGCAAAATATCGGGCGAGCCGGGATTCGGCCCGCCAGCCTGCCTCATCTTGGATCACGGTTCCCGGCGGGAAATTGAGCACCACCTGAATGATTTGACCAAAGTTGCCGCGCGCGACCGCGTCTATTTCGTGCAGTACCCGGACCGAATCAGCACTCTCGGGCAGCCATCGGCCGCGCGGCAGATCGATGCGCAGGTGCGAGGCCTGTGCCGCGAGTATGAGCAAGGGCACGCTCGCCGCTATGAGTACTCCGAACGGATGGCGCTTGACCCAGTGAACCCATTCCCGCCAGCGGCGCCCGCCGGCAGCTCTCCGCCGCAGGCCCAGTTTGCCTGCGTCGATCCACGGGCCCACCCACGCCAGCATCACCGGCAGCAGGGACCTCGCGACCAACACCGCAACGCTCGTGACCAACAGGCCCCCCACACCGATTGAGCGGATCTCGCTCACGGGTACAAACAACATCGCGGCGAAACCGATGGCGACCGCCATGCCGGAAACCACAACGGTGCGGCCGCCGAACTCAGCGGCTTGGCTCACCGCTTCGAGCCGCGACAATCCCTGGTTGAGTCCGTCGCGGTAGCGGCTAACGATCAGCAGCGCATAGTCGATGCTCAATCCCAGTCCGACCATGGTCATGATGCTGACGACGATGATGGATGTCGGCCAGATCCGGTTCACGGCCGCGAGCGCACCGAGTGCGACCACGATGGTCAGGCCGCCGCACAGTATCGGAAGAACGGCGCAGACCAGGCTGCCAAATGCGACGAACAGCAGCAGCAGCGTGAGCGGCAACACCCGGAGTTCCGCGGCACGAGTCTCACGGGCGCTCACACGGCGCATGTCGGCATTGACCACCGCCTCGCCGGTCCAACCAAAGCTAAGATGCGGGTATTGCTCGACAAGCTCGGTGTGCAGCGCGCCGGTGATCCTGGCGAGTTTGGCCATCACGGCTTCCTCGGCGCCCTTCGCAGCCTGCAATCCGACGATGATGATGGGACTGCCGTCCTCACCGATGAACAGCGTTTCTTGACGGTCAAGATAGGAGATGGTTCCTTGCACCTCGGGGGTATGCTCAATCGCGTCGGTAACGTGCTTGAGCAGCGCCTCACCAGCGTCCGTTTGCGGCGCTGGTGCTGCCGCAACCCTCAGCAAAGCGATTTTGGTGAAGGGCGACTGGAATCGCTTCTGCAGCGCCACCTCGACCCTCGCCGATTCGCTGTCCTCGAGCCGCGCTGCGGCGTCGAGCTGATCATTGATATGCACGGCGAATGGGAGTGCCGCGAGGGCGCAGAGGATCCATCCCGCAACTATGAGCCGTTGCGCACCCGTCGAAGTCGAATTCATGCGATCAAAGGATACCCTAGAGCCGTTGCGGAAAGTCGATCGGCGGGTTTGACCCGCTTTGGCCGATCGAGCCACAATTGCGGGTGTGAAGCCGCTTACAAGGATGTCCGCATCGCCGTGCGTGTCGCTCAGCGCACTGTTGCTTCCATTGTTGTCGCATGCAGACTGTAAGCGGGCCGCGTTCGACCTCCCGGTAACCATATCGGGCACTCATCCCGTGATCTCCGCAAAAATCAACAACCAAGATGCGCGCTTGGTGGTCGACAGCGGAGCTTTTTTCAGCATGATCAGTTCTGCGGCGGCAGACGAGTTCAAGCTCAAGATCGGGCCCGCTCCTTATGGTTTGTACGTTCGGGGTATCGGCGGTACGTCCAACCCGTCTCTTGCTACGGCCAAGGTCTTCACGCTTGCCCATGTCGATATTCCCCATGTGGAATTTCTAGTGGGCGGGAGCCAGGCCGGCAACGGCACCATTGGACTTTTAGGACAAAACTTCCTGGTCAACTGGAACGTTGAGTATGACCTCGCCAAAGGCATGATTCGCATATTTAAGGACACGGGTTGCAGCAAACAATTCCTGGCCTACTGGGCGCTCGAAGGCCATCAGCCATACACCGTGACCAACATCGACAACGTCACGCCGCGAACTCCGCATGCCATCGGACATGCCTATATCAACGGCCAAAAAATACGCGTGCTATTCGACACCGGAGCGTTTGCCTCAGTGCTATCGACCAAAGAAGCAGAGCGCGCCGGCGTCAAGGTGGATTCCGCCGGCGTTGTTGATGGCGGATTTACAACGGGCATCGGCCGAGGCGTGGTCAAGTCGTACATCGCACCTTTCTCCAGCTTCAAATTTGCCGATGGCGAGGAAATCAAGAATGCCCGCCTGCGAATTGCCGACATCAACATTGGAATCGCGGACATGATTATCGGCGGAGACTTCTTTCTGTCGCATCGCGTTTTCATCGCGAATAGCCAGGATAGGCTGTACTTCACCTACAACGGCGGTCCGGTGTTTGACCTCAGAAAAATCGATGCAAAGACCGCTGCCTTGGCTTCGTCCGAAACTTCACCTGAGGATTCCGCAGGCACGCCGGCTGACACAGCGGCAGTGGAGGGCAAGCCCTCAGAGAACGAAACCAAGGGTTCGGAAGACGCCGCTGCACTGGCGCGTCGAGGCACGGCATCGGCCGGCCGCCACGATTATGACAGTGCTTCCGCGGACCTTACACGCGCCATCGCGCTCGAGCCGAACAATCCTGATTATTACTATGAGCGCGGGCGGGTGCTCTGGACCAACAAGGAACAGCCGAAGGCAATGGCGGATTTTGACCGCGCGATTGAACTGAAGCCGGATTTCGTGCGCGCTCTAATAAGCCGCGCAGAATTGCGCCTCAATGCGAGAAATGTGCCCGATGCCCGTGCCGACCTCGAGGCCATTGATAGAGTTGCCGCCAAGCAAGACGACGTTCGTTACGAAATGGGTTTTGCCTATGAGCGTGCCGACGTGCTGGCATCCGCGATCACGCAATTCGATCTTTGGATCGCCTCGCATGGCGAGGACGCGCGAAAGTTCTACGCAATTGGCGGCCGCTGCAGGGCGCGAGCCATGCTCGGCCAGGATCTGTCCGCCGCGCTCAAAGATTGCAACGATGCCGTGAGCCACAGCGAGGGCAAGAATATTGCGGCCATGCTCGACAACCGAGCCCTGGTACGGTTGCGGCTCGGGGACTATAACAAGGCAATCAGCGATTACGACGCTTCGCTAAAGATCGAGCCGAACAGGGCCTGGACTCTCTATGGCCGCGGCCTGGCGAAGTTGAAGAAGGGCCAAGGTGCCGCCGGTGAAGGGGACATGGCCGAAGCCATCAAAATCGGGCCAAATGTTGCCGAGGCCTACAAGCAAATTGGGCTCGTTCCATAGGATTCAATGACCCTTAGCTCTCGAAGAACCCCATCTTCACGCCGGCCAGCTGTACAACGTCGTTGTCATTGAGGCGACGAGCCTGCGGTCCGATCGGCACACCGTTGACCTGCGGATAATCGTTCTCTTTGCCGCTGTCGACGTGCACGATGAAATACCCTTCGGAGCGCCGCGTGATCGCCGCCACCTGGACACCCGGACGGCCGAGCGTGGTGAGTGCCTTGGTCAGTTCGAGTTCCCGGCCCGCGAAGGCGCCGCTCAACACCTGCAGTTTCGCCTTGGGCAGTGCCGTCGCATTGTCCGGCACGCTGGGCCGCTTGGAGGCAACCGCCTTGGCCGCCTGATCGACCGCCGCAGTGACCTTGCGGATGCGGTCCTCGCCCTGCGAGCTGGGCGTAATGACCATGGTCTTTTCGAACTCGTCCTGCTCGACATCGTTGTCCTGGCTGTCGACGAAGCGCAACTGGTGATGACCGACGGTAATGACATCCCCATGCTGCATCGCATGTTTCTTGATCAGCTTGCCGTTGACGTAGGTGCCATTGGTGCTGTTCAGGTCCTCCAAAAAGGAGTCGTTCAGGATGTTGATGATGAGCGAGTGGTGACCGCTCACGGCCGGATTGTCGATACGAATATCATTATCCGGAAGGCGCCCAATGGTGTAGCGCTCTTTGTTCATGTTGTATTCCGCGAGGACGTTGCCATCCAAGCTGAGCATCAGGCGTGCCATTCAGACTCCCATTCGCTAGCCGAACCATCCCAAGATTTTGTCAAATATACGCCGGTGTGCCGGGAACGGCTCCTCGACGTGCGCCATAATCACAGAGACATTATCCCGGCCGCCGTTGTCGTTTGACAGCTGAATCAACTGCTTAGCAACCGTATCAAGATTAGCACTAAAGGTGCTGATTGTTAAGTGAATGTCCTCGTCCTCGATCATGTCAGAAAGGCCATCCGAACACAGTACGTAGTAGTCACTTTTCTGCGCAGGCTGCTCGTGGATTTCGACCTCCACATTCTGCTCCACCCCGAGGGCCCGTGTAACATAATTCTTGTTCGTGGCCCGCTGTGCTTCCTGCTGGGAGTAGAAACCGCGATCGACCAGCTCCTGCAACAGGGAGTGATCCAGGGTCATCTGCTCAAAGCGGTTGTCCCGCAGGCGGTATGCCCGTGAATCGCCCACGTGGGCGATGGAGACCTTGTTGTCGTGGAAGAGACAGGCCACCACCGTCGTACCCATGCCCTCACACTGCGGCTGGGTCTTCGAGGTGTGGTAGATGATCTTATTCGCTCTGTGAATTGCGTCACGTAGGATGATGCTGGGCCTCGTGAGGCCGGATTCGGGGTCCTTCACACTCAGGTCTTCGCGCACGAATGCGTCCCGGACCAGGTTGATGATGGTTTTCACGGCAATGCCGCTCGCGACCTCGCCGGCGTTGTAGCCGCCCATGCCGTCGGCGAGCACGAATAGGCCGATATCGGCCTCGCTGCCGATCATGTCCTCGTTGTGCTCGCGGACCTTGCCCGTGTCCGTCAACGCAACGCTGGCGATTTTCCCCTTCAAACTCATGTGCTCATTGTCGCTTTTCGTATCATGCAATTAGGTCTCTTCATGGCGTTCCGCTGGCAATCCGTGCCCGACAGTCATCCAATGCGGCTGCCATTTGGGCGCCTGAGTCGTACCGTGCTTCAGGATTCTTGGCCAGTGCCCGGTCAATTATGCTCTCGACGCAGGCGGGCAGGTCCGGTCGGAATGCTCGCAGCGGCGGATGGGGCGCTTCGGCGATCTGCTGCATCAGGCCGGTCATCGAATCAGCGGTGAACGGAAGCTGGCCGGTTAACAATTGAAATAGGCTAACACCCAGGGAAAACAAGTCCGAGTGACCTGTCACAGTTCGTCCTTCGAGCTGTTCGGGTGACATAAACGATGGCGTTCCGAGAACAATTCCCGTTCTGGTGCTGCCCGCGCCGCTCAGGCGCGCGATCCCAAAATCCGTGATCTTCAACACGTCGGTACTCGGGTCGTACATGAGGTTTGCGGGTTTGATGTCGCGGTGTACCACCTGCTGTTTGTGCGCAAATCCCAGGGCTTCGGCAGTACGCGCGATGACTTCCAGTACCTTGCGCGCCTCCAACAAATTATTGGATTTTGCGTAGTCGCTCAAGTGCCGGCCTTTCAGGTATTCCATCGCGATGTACGCCAGGCCGCGTTCCTCGCCGACATCGTAGATGGTGACGATGTTCGGATGATTGAGCCGGCCTGCGGTTTCCGCTTCCCGAAAAAAGCGCGAGCGCGCCTCGACCAATTCGGCGTCGCTGAACTCCGCGGCGAGGGGAATGGCTTTGATTGCGACCATGCGATTGATGGCGGTGTCGCGCCCAAGATAGACGACACCCATGGCGCCGCGGCCGATTTCACGCTCCAGCTGGTAGCGGCCGAGCTTCTCGTTATCGGGAACCGCGGCGGCAACGGCCGCAGAGGCCGGGCGCTCCGTCGGTGCGGCACGCAGATTCGGCGTTGTCGCGTTCATCGCGGCCGGCGCATCCGCCTTGGCAGTCGCGGACTTGGCTTTGGCGCGGTCGCTGTCCATCAGACGCTTCAAGCGCGTGGCCACGTCCCTGTAGGTGTTGTCGAAGCGCGCCAGATGCCGGTAGACCGCCGTAGCCTGTGTTGTGCGGCCTCGCTGCTCCAATTGGCTCCCCAGGGTGTACAGATCGCCTAGAACGGTCGCATTGGGTTTGCGGCCCTTGAGTTCGGCAAATCTCTGTTCGAAGTTGTCGAGCAAACGTGCGGTATCGCTGCCGACCGCAGTCTTGGGGCTGGGCATTGGCACCGCGGGGGCGCTCTTGCCCATGCGAGACCAGAGAAACAGCGCGCTACCGGCGGCCAATAGCCCGGCACCGGGCATCCACAGCCACGTCAGAACGGGACCGCTGGCAAGCAATCGGAGCAACAGGCCGGCTGCAAGGATCCCAAAGCCCACAATCGCTGCGATCAGTCCAAATTTCCGCATGCAATAGACATAATCCGAGTCAATAAGCCCGGCAGTATAGGTGATCGGGCGACAATACCTGCAATCCTAAATTCACATATCCGTGCGAAGGAAGCCCATGGCGAAGTCGAAAGAGGTTTTCGTGTGTCAGAGTTGCGGGGCTGCCGCGCCGAAATGGCAGGGGCAGTGCGCCACCTGCGGCGAATGGAACACCCTCGTCGCAGAACTCCAAGCGGCTAATCCCCGCAAGGCGAGTGCGGCTACACCTGCGCGGACCGACGTCTCCGCCTCGTTGGCGGTTGAGGCAGCGGCTGAAACGGCCAGGCTGTTCACGGGCTCCGCGGAACTCGACCGCGTGTTGGGCGGCGGACTCGTGCCGGGCTCCGTGACCTTGATCGGCGGCGACCCTGGAATCGGCAAATCCACGCTGATGCTGCAGGCGGCGGCCGCACTGAACGCATCGGGTGTGGTGCTGTACGCCACGGGAGAAGAGTCGCTGAAGCAAGTCGCGTTGCGCGCGCGGCGCTTAGGGTTGGAAGCGGCGACAGCCCGGCTCATTGCCGAGACCTGTGTCGAGAGCCTCGTCGGCGCTGCTGCGGGACTCACGGCGCATGTGCTCATCGTCGATTCCATTCAGACCATGTATTCCGAGCGCGTGGAGGCAGCGCCTGGCGCCGTGTCGCAATTGCGCGAGTGCACCGCCGAACTGGTGCGCTTTGCCAAGGCCAGCGGCACGGCGGTGCTGTTGGTGGGCCACGTGACGAAGGAAGGGCAAATCGCCGGCCCGCGCGTACTCGAGCACATGGTCGACACGGTGCTGTATTTCGAGAGCGATACCGGCAGCCGCTATCGAGTACTGCGCTCGGTCAAGAATCGATTCGGCGCCGCCAATGAGATCGGGGTGTTCGCGATGGTAGAGCAGGGCCTGCGTGAGGTGACCAACCCTTCAGCGATTTTCCTGTCGCGCCATGCGGAGCCGGTCGCGGGCAGCGTCATCACGGTGATGCGCGAAGGCACCCGGTCGCTGTTGATCGAAGTGCAGGTGCTGGCCGACGACAGTCTCGGCGCGAATCCGCGCCGTGTCGCGGTTGGCATCGACGGCAATCGATTGACCATGCTGCTCGCCGTCGCGCATCGCCACGGGGGCCTGTTGCTGCACGGACAGGATGTGTTCGCCAATGTGGTGGGCGGAGTGCGCCTGGCGGAGACCGCCGGCGATCTGGCGATCGTGATGGCGGCACGTTCCAGCTTGAATAATTCCCCGGTGCCGAGTTCCTTGATTGCCTTCGGCGAGCTGGGACTCGCCGGCGAAATTCGTCCCGTGCCGTTTGGCGAAGAGCGTCTGCGCGAGGCGGCGAAGCATGGCTTCAAGCTCGCGGTGGTTCCGGAAGCCAATGTTCCGAAGCGCCCGCCGGAGGGCATGACGGTGCGCGGCGTGACGCGCTTGAATCAGGCGTTGGAGGCGTTCTAAGCGACGTCCCTCGGAGCCTGTGTGGCTCCTACGGCGGCGTCGGCTCCGGCGGACGGATGCGCACGGTCTTGATCGCGTTGTCGCCGGTTTGCAGGACCTCGAGCATGTAGTCGGCGAGCTTCAAGGTCGTGCCCGGCTCGGGAATGGTCTCGAGAAACTCGACGATCAGGCCGTTCAAAGTCTTCGGTCCGTCGGTGGGGAGGTTCCAGCGCATCGAACGATTCAGCGCGCGGATCGTGGCCGATGCATTGGCCACGAAACTGCCGTCGGATTCGGCGTGCACGTCCTTGTGCATCATGGTGGCCGGATCGGTGGTGAATTCGCCGACGATCTCTTCGAGAATGTCCTCGATGGTCACCAAACCCTGAATGTCGCCGTACTCATCGACTACGAACGCCATACGGCGTTTGTTGCGCTGGAAATTGAGCAGTTGCGTATTGAGGGTTGTTCCCGACGGAACGAAATAGGGCTCCCGTGCTTGGGCCGCCGCTGTCAGCGTCTCTACATTCAGGTGGCCGCGCGCCAATTCATGCACGACCTGCTTCATGTGCAGAAGGCCGATGATGCGGTCGATCTCACCTTGATAGAGGGGCAGGCGCGTGTGTTGGCTCTGGCGCAGCTGTTCCAGTATCCGGTCCCAATCATCTTCAACGTCGATGCCCACGATTTCATTGCGCGGCACCATGATGTCCTCCACGGTGGCGTGCTCCAAATCCAGGATGCTGACGAGCATCTGCTGGTGGCGGCGCGGAATCATGGCGCCGGCCTCGGCCACGACGGTGCGCAGCTCTTCGCTGCTCAAGGAATTCGCGGCCACCTGCCGCGAGACACCGAACATGCGCAATACGCCGTTGGCGAGCAGGTTCGTGAACCACACGAACGGATAGAGCAGGAACAGCAGCGGTGTGTAAATGTACGCCGCGGGCAAGGCCAGGCTCTCGGGATGCAGGGCCCCGAAAGTTTTGGGCGCCACCTCGCAAAAAATCAACAGCACGAATGCCAGCAACGCCGCGCCGAACGCCACCAGGAATTCGCCGCCCAATTTCAGCGCGATGAAGCCCACCAACATGGGCGCCGCCACGTTGACCAGCGTGCTCAGCAGGAGAATCAATCCGATCAACCGGTCAGGACGCGCCAACAGCGCCTCGGCCAGACGCGCGGCGCGGCTGCCTTCGCTCGCCCGATGCCGCAAGCGATAGCGGTTCAAACTCATCAATGCGGTTTCACTGCCGGCAAAAAAAGCCGCGAGGATGAGTAGTCCCGCCAGCGCTGCAAACAGGAGTCCTAGGGGCGGGTGTTCCATGCGATCAGGGCTAACCCCAGTGCCGCCCGAACATATATTCGAGGACGAACTTAACGCCGAAATACGCGACCGCCAAGATGCCAAAACCGCTCAAAGTCCAGCGCACAGCGGATCTTCCGCGCCAGCCGAAACGCAGCCGCCCGATGAGCAGCACGCCGAAGACGAGCCACGCGATCAACGACAGCACGGTCTTTTGCACCAGATTTTGCGTGAATAGATTGGTGACGAACACGAAGCCGGTGATGAGCGCCAGCGTCAAAAAACCAAAGCCGGCCGCGACCAGCCGGAACATGATTTTTTCCAGCGCGTCGAGCGGCGGCAATCCGCTCGACAGATCGGCGATGCGCCGTGCGCGCAGGCGGCGATCGAGAAACACCAGCAAAATCGCCGTCACTGCCGCCGCAAACAGCAGCGCGGCCGCGGCCATGGACAGCAAGATGTGCGCGGTCAGTTCCCAGCCGGCGGTCGCTTCGGTGTAGCTGCGGCCGACCTGCCCAAAGCCCCTGCCGACCGCCGCGCCGACCCCGGCGCTTAGCAGAAGGATGGCCCCGAGCACGCGATTGTGCATGTCGATCGAAATCAAACAGGCGAGCACCGCGAGCGTCCAGCCCAGCAGCGACGTTGCTTCGAGCAGGCCGATGGAGAAGCGGCCGTTGAGGCGCATCATGAGCAGGATGGCGTCG
>Ga0193753_10002397_pt1 | contig 14755 bp, 12 predicted proteins | sample H1c2metaG_FD_144925 | JGI IMG/M metagenome (GOLD analysis project Ga0193753, IMG submission 144925) | Soil microbial communities from a riparian zone of the East river system, Colorado, United States - H1c2 | ecosystem: Environmental > Terrestrial > Soil > Riparian zone | place: USA: East... | reverse complement strand
ATTTTCCTCCATTTGAAGTGGTCGCCAAATCCGTAGGTCGTGACCCCTTTAAAACTCTGGTTTCATGTCCTCAGTCAGTGGGCTGGGGTGGCGCCATGGGTCCTGCGCAGTTCATCGCCTCAACATGGGTGATGTTCAAGGATCGTATAGGCGCAGCTGTCGGGACTCCTACTCCAGATCCGTGGAACCCTGCTCATGCCTTTATGGCTTCGTCTATCTATCTGGGAGATTTGGGGGCGGGTGCACAGACGTATACGGCTGAGCGTAACGCCGCATGCAGGTACTATTCTGGTCGCGCCTGTTCAGCCTCTACACTTATCGCAAGTTATGGTAACAGTGTGGTAAGTAAGGCGGACAACATTCAGAAGAATATGATCGATCCGTTGCAGGGGTTGTAGCGCAGGGAAGTAGGAGGGCAAAGAAAAGTATGAGGTATGAAGTATGAAGAAACAGAGAGATTGGCTAAGTAAGGATCAGACAACATTTCACACCCTATGAAAAACTTTATTCACGAATTTAAGCAGTTTGCAGTCCGCGGCAATGTTATCGATCTTGCAGTGGGTGTGATTGTTGGCGGAGCCTTCGGCAAGATCACCTCTTCGCTGGTCGCAGATATCGTCACCCCTCTTATTGGAATTATCGGTGGAGCAGGTCCTGTAGCTTTCGAATCTATCAAAATCGGTCCAGTCGCAGTGGGGCATTTTCTACAGACTTGCATAGATTTCCTCATCGTCGCATTTATGGTGTTCCTTATGGTGAAGGGTATAAACAAACTCAAAAGGAAACAAAAAGATGCACCGCAGCCGGAGTTCAATAAGGAAGAACAACTGCTAACGGAGATACGGGATTTGTTGAGGGAGGGGAAGAGTATGAAGTAATACCTACTACCTTCCTCTATATAGTCAATATAACTGGTATTACCATCGGTCTCTTAGCTGTCTTCTGAAGGAGGAACTTACTGACTGCATCGGTCATATTTTCTTTAACGAAATCAACGTTGATAGGATTCATGCCACGAGTTGTTTTCTCAATATTGTCTTTGACGAGGATGCGGACCTCATGAAGCAATTCTTGATTCTCTCTGAGATAGACGAAACCTCGAGAGATGATGTCGGGAGACTTCTTGAGTTTGCCTGTTTGTGAATTGATGATACCGAAGACGATAAAGATGCCATCCTGAGCGAGCATCTGTCGATCGCGGATAACGACATCTTGAACGTCTCCTACAGAGAAACCGTCAACCATGACGAGACCTGCAGCAGCCTTTTCCTTGAGTTTGACGATCTTGGTACCGCCGTTTTGAATCTCAACTAGCGAACTGTTGTCGGGGATGATCACATCCTCTTCCTTCAAGTTGTTTGCCTCACGAGCGATGTCGCCGTGAACGCGGAGCATGTAGTGATAGCCGTGAACGGGCATGAAGAACTTGGGATGGATCTTCTTGTGGATCCAAGCGGTTTCGTCCCGGTTGGCATGACCAGAGGAGTGTACGTCAGCGATACGGTAGTGGATGATGTGTGCGCCCTGACGGGAAAGGTTATCCTTCAGTTTCTGAACCGAGCGTTCGTTACCAGGGATAACAGAGGATGACAACATAATTGTGTCTCGAGGGGTGATCTTGATCTTGGCGTGGGTCTTGTTGGACATACGCATCATGGCGGCAAATTCGTCGCCCTGGGCGCCTGTAGCGAGAACCACGATGCGATCTGGAGGGTAGTTATCGATATCATCACTGGCGATCATGGTATCCTTCTTGGTCTTCAAAAGACCCAAGTGTTTGGTGATCTCCAGGTTGTTTTTCATGCTACGTCCCTCGACGACAACTTTCTTTCCGTATTTTTCCGAGAATTCGATGATCTTCAAGAGACGTTCGAGAAGGGACGAGAATGTGGCAATGATGAGACGACCCTTTGCGTTCTTGATGATCTCTTCAATGTTCTTGTGCACTACTTTCTCAGCAATAGAGAACCCTGGGTTTTCAACATTAGTTGAGTCAGCCATAAGAAGGAGCACATTCTCATTTTTGAATGCGCGATCGTATTCTGCTTCTTCGTTTTCTGTAGGCACTCCATTGTCGTGGTCGAGTTTAAGGTCACCAGTATGCACGATAGAACCATAAGGAGTTTCAATGATGACTCCCATAGCATCGGGGATGGTGTGAGTAACGGCAAAAAATTTGATCTTCAGTTTACCGATAGTGATAGTGCTATTTTTCTCAACGACATGAATATCGAGTTTCGGTACCTGAGGAAATTCTTCTTGTCTCTTCTGGATCATTATGGAAGTGAGCATGCGCGTATAGAGTGGCGGATTGCCGATACGAGGCATGATGTAGGGGATACCACCAATGTGGTCAAGGTGACCGTGAGTGATGATCACTCCACGAACCTTTTCACGGCGTTCCTCGAGATACTTGGTGTTAGGAAGGATGTAGTCGATACCAGGAGTGTTTTCATCTTTGAACTGGAAACCGATGTCGATGACAATGATGTCATTGCCGAACTCTATAGCTGTCATGTTGCGACCGATCTCTTCCACACCACCAAAAGGAATGATGCGGATAGAATCAGGGGCAAGAGTGGGGATAACATCTGCACTCTTGGGTGCATTGAATGTACGTGCAGGACCACGTTTGCCCCCACGAGACTCTTTGCGGATGACATCCATACGGGCACCAGCTACGTGGCGTGCGCCAGATTTGTGCATATTTCGTCCGAGGATTGGTCGGGATGTTGGAGATGAGTGAGGAGGGCGCGGGATACCTGTGTGTGCAAGTGGAACCGTAATCGCAGGTCTCTGCGCTCCTCCAAGAGGAGTTGCGCCTGGTGTTGTTGGTTTAGGATCGACATGAAGAGGTGTTCCTGGTGTCTGTGAATTGTTTTGATTGTTCATAAATATGTGTAATTAGTAATGTTGATTATATTTTAGTGAAGATACTCCATACGCTGTCTGTGTTTACGTACCAGGTACTTATCGAATTAAATCGGTCGGAAGGCAGTGTAACGGTCCCCAGATTTACCCCGTTCAATTTCTTTGGGATCACATAAATGAAATCGGGGACGTAGAGGAATACTGCAGGGATATCATCTTCAATAATAGTATATAGATTATTAAAAAGAGCGTTGCGAGCATTTTCTTCGTGGGTGGTGCGTATTTGTTCAAGAAGTTTGTCGGCTCTGCTGTTTGCATACAAAGCAACATTTAGTCCGGGAGCATTGCGTTGAGATGAATGCCAGAATGCAAATAGATCTCGATCTTTACCGATAAATTCACCAAAGAGAAGTGCATCATATTTTCGAGTTCGAATAACATTTTGATAAAGATCACCTGACTCGAAGACTTTTACTCCAACTGAAGCACCGAGGGCCGTCCATGACGCTTTGATATCATCCGAAGCCTTCTTGAGATCAGGGGAGTCGGCGGTAAAGATGTCGAAGGCTAGTTTTTGAGATTTCTTTTCATATATGCCATCAGCATTTTTATTCCAGCCATTTTTCTCGAGAAGTGTCTGCGCTTTTTCTATATGTGCTGTCTCGAGGTCCTTACTCGAAGTCGCTTGTTTGTAAGGAAGGGGACCTTGTATCGGAGAGCCGTATCCGCTCAAAACTTTCTCCACTATGGTAGTTCGATCGACTGACATATTGAGAGCTTCTCTCACGATAGCATCTCCAAGCACTGGTGCTTGGCTTTGATTGAAGAAAACACTAAAAACTCGTGGAAGTGGTGCGGCGGTTACGGTATATGACTGAGCTTTGTTTGTAGCAAGTCTCGCGGCTTCGGTAGGAGATATGGCAGCAAGACTGTCTATAGCGCCACTATCGAGTGCTGCGAGAGCGTTTTCCTCATCCGCAAAGAAATGAAATGTGATAGCGCTTAGATAGGGTTTCTTTGTGTAGTACTTATTCCATGTAGTGAGGTGATACTCGGTAGGGATACCTCCGTTATCGTGGGCTACTGAAGAAAGTTTGTAAGGACCAGCTCCTATCGGTTCGATATTGTACTGACTAAATATAAATTGTTCGTCACTGACGGATCCCCAAATATGTTTTGGAAGGATGCCCACTGTCGTATTGGAAAGAAAGGGTGCATAGGGTTGCTTTAAAGTAAATTGGATCTGTTGAGGGGTGAGGACTTTGGCTGTGATATTTGCCCAGTCTGACCTACGAGGACTTTTGATGTCAGGATCCTGGATTTTTTGTATGGTAAAGGCGATGTCGTCTGCGGTGAGAGGCGTCCCATCTTGAAAAAAAACATCCTCACGAAGGTTGAAGGTGTAGTTGAGACCATCTTCAGAAATCTCCCATGACTTGGCTATGTCAGGAACAAGTTTCTCCTCATCGTAGCGGGTAAGACCAGCATATATGAGACTATCTATGTCTCTGTCTACGTCAGTGATGGCAATAACTGGATTGATAGTACGAGGAAGACCAACTACGCCTTCACGAAGTTCTCCACCCTCTGCGGGCACCCCTATAAGGAAGTGCTTGTTGACCTGGGTAGCGAGGATAAGCATGGTGGTGAGGGCACAGATAAAAAGTCCACCAAATATAAATTTTTCAGTTGCAGAAAAATGGCTCATGTACTGACGAAATTTTTCGCCACGCTTTATACGAAATTCTGATGTAGGTTGTAGATCGTTCACGATAAAAATATAGAATCCAAAACAATCTGGTCAGAACATACGAGATACATATCCGACACAGGATAGTCTGAATTACAAAGGTAATAGGTTGATAAGGGCTGAAATGGCAAAAAGAATGGCAATAACAATAGTGGTAGAGAAGAGAACTTTCTCAAATCCTCGACGAGTGTGGAATGCGGAACTGAAGTTATCACTCCCACCAAATGCACCTCCCACCTGAGCTCCTGTGCGCTGAAGAATAATAGCCGCAACCAGAAGTACTGACAGAATGATCTGAATATAAGGAAGGAGGGACTTCATGTGGAAACACTGTAACATACGAAGATTTCGGTTGCAAATCTAAGATACCAATCTACAAATTTACGAATCATATAACGAATAGCTACGAATATAGCTGCTACATTTGGATTATTTGTACTCGATTCGTATTTTCGTATCATTTGTATGCTCGTGTTTGCACTTTTGTGTGGCGTTTGCTATCATCTTTCCCACATATGTTAATGATTAGATTACAGCGCACAGGACGCAAGCATGAACCAACGTTTCGTGTTGTATTGACTGACTCAAAAAACGGGCCTAAGAGTGGTAAGTATTTGAAAAACCTCGGATGGTACGATACACGTATTCAGAACAAACCTGAACAGCTCGAGACAGAAGAGATCAAACGATGGATGGGACAAGGAGCAAAGCTTTCCATTACACTTCATAACTACCTTGTTACTCAAAAGATCATCGAAGGCAAGAAGATAAATGCGCTCCCCTTGAGAACTCCTATCAAGAAAGAAGTCGCTCCAGAAGCTTCTGCTCCTAAAGCTACAGAGACCCCCGAAGTTCCTGTTGTCGAAGCCGCTCCAGTTGCCTAACGTTCTCGTTTTCAATGTTGTAGGTGTGAATACCTCAGTATTGCGCCTACATGTCAATTTGTTAGACTTATCGCAGTACAGTATGTTACCTGTACCTTATATTAATAACTGTTAGTCATACGATCCATGCAGCCAGATCAGCAATTTCTCGAATACGTCATAAAAGCTTTAGTGGATAATCCAGATCAAGTAAAGGTAAACCGCACGGTAGATGAGATGGGAGTACTTCTCACACTCGAAGTAGGTGCAGCAGATATGGGTAAGATTATTGGCCGTCAGGGCAATACTGCAAAGGCAGTACGTACACTTCTTCGTGTGGTGGGTATGAAAAACAATTCTCGCGTAAACCTCAAGATCAATGAACCAGTGGGAGGATTGAAATCAATAGAACGCATGGCTATGGGTGGTGTTGCTATTCCTCTTTCGACTCCAAATTCAAAGACCGTGGAAGAAGCCATGGCAGACCTCAAAATTGAGTAGGAAGGGTTAGTTGATCGGTAAGTCAGTAAAGAAGAACCGCAGAAGCCAACAAATATTTACACAAAAAATCGATCCCTTTTGAGGATCGATTTTTTGTGTAATGAATGGTAGGCTCTAAGAAGGACAAATAGCAAAGGATATTATGAGACCCACAGAAAAAACGTTTGCAGAATGGCGGCAAATTTACTTTGAGTCACCTATGGGTAGTGAGAGTCAACTGGATGCACGTGACAATATGGGGTTTACCGCCAGGACTCAGGCAGACTGGAGGCAATTTGAAGCCATCCTCGAGCAGGAGAACATTGCGATCACTTCGCCCATCTGGCAGATCGCCACAAATGGTTCGTGTTTTGCACCGACCACAGAATCAACTTCAGGCAGTTCAGTTACGAAACTCATCTTTGGACTTTTCCCTATGATCAAACGACTGAGGGTAAGTACGCAAGTTTGTAATTGAATACGGACAAATGTCTATCGCCTCGAAATAAAATGACATTTTGCTCAATCCGTGGTACAGTGTGTATCACGGATTTTTTAATACATGACTACCTTCCACATCATTACCCTATTTCCAGAAAGCCTCGAGTCATACTTGAGTGCCTCAATTGTTAAACGTGCTCAGGAAAAGGGGCATATATCGATCAAATATTACAATCCAAGAGATTATTCTATAGCAGCGACTGCAAAAACAAAGAAAGGACATATTCCAAGTTACTCAGATCGTCGTGTTGATAACAAGCCTTATGGTGGAGGCCCTGGCATGGTTATGGAAGCGCTACCGGTCATAAAGGCGATTGATGCGGCACTAGGCAAAATGAAAGATAGAAAGAAGCAAAAAGTAAAAGGGAAGACAAAAAACAATAAACCAAGGGTAAAAATTATATTTTTCTCACCGATGGGCGAGCAATTTTCAAATGAGACTGCAGATACATATAAGAAGTATACCGATATCGTATTGGTCTGTGGTCGCTATGAGGGCATAGATGCGCGTGTGAAAAAAGCTTTCCCTATGGCTGACATCAGTGTTGGACCTTTTGTCCTTACGGGAGGGGAGTTACCAGCAATGATTGTTATCGATGCGGTGACTCGACGTATAGAAGGGGTACTGGGAGATAGCCTATCAATTGAAGAGTTGCGCACCGCTAGTCCAGATGTGTATACACGCCCTGAGGTGATCGAGTACAAAAAGAAAAAATATCGCGTACCCAAGATATTGCTTACAGGTGACCATGCCAAGATAGAAGAGTGGAAGAGAATCAAACGAGGAAATAGCTAGATCTCGCCTGACGAGAGGCTTGGAGGATTTCATCTTGCGAGCAGATACCTAAATTTGGGCTACAAATTATAAATTTCGAGTTGTCCACCTTGACTTCTATATACGGTATGCTAGGCTCTCCGTAACTTCGCAGATTGAGTTCTGCCCTCGCGGAGGATTATAAGGCCTAGAAACTTGATCCTACCTGTCCATATACATCTAAATGTAAGCAACTTATAACCGCTCGGGACACCTCTCTGACCGGTTTTTGCCTTTTTGTGTCGTGCACACCTTGTGCACATATGCGCTTGAATTGTGGTGGTTCAAGTAAGATCAGTTCTGAACCGGTTAAGAAATAGTTTGATATTGTTGGGTATGCATTATTAATCATCTTTTTATTCGTTGTGTTTCCTAAATTTTACTACCAATGCCTGCAAAAACTTCCTCACGACCAAAGAAATATTTCTCCCGCTATCAAACCCCTCTTACAGATATGCCTCCTTTGGTTGAGTCGCAGACCACTTCGTTCGCATCTCTTCTTGATCATGGTTTCTCCAACCTCCTCAAGGAGTTTTCTCCGATAAAGGACTACGCTGAGAAAAAATTCGAACTCTCTATGAGTGACCCAGAGCTTGTTCGACCAAAGTTCGACGAACACTACGCAAAGAACAATAAACTAAACTATGAAGGTCAGGTCAAAGTCAAAGTTACGTTGAAGAATAAGTCACTCAATGTAGTCAAAGAACAAGAGATGTTTTTGGCCGATTTTCCACTTATGACCGATCACGGAAGTTTCATCATAAATGGGGTAGAGCGTGTCATAGTCCCACAACTTGCACGTTCCTTCGGCATTTTCTTCACCTCAACTGAGGTAAAGGGCAAGAACTATTTTGGAGCGAAGGTTATCCCAGCTCGTGGAGTATGGATGGAGATCGAAACTGACGCAGACGGTACTATATATTGTCGCATCGACCGCAAACGTAAGTTTCCCGTTACGACACTTCTCCGTATCCTCGGCGCTGATACACCAGAAAAGATAAAGGCAGCATTTGCAGGGAATCCAGAGGCTCTCCAAGTTATCGAAACAACCCTTGCTAAGGATCATGCAAAAACTGTCGATGATTCATATATCGAGATCCACAAACGTTTGCGTGACGGTGATCTTGCAACAGCAGAAAATGCACGTAACTTCATCCAGGGACTCTTTAGTCCAGAGCGTTACGATATTTCACGCGTCGGTCGTTTCCGCTTCAACAAGCGTTTTGAAAAACCTATGGATGAGAAGGCGCTCGAGCGACGTACACTCTCACTCGATGACATGGTCACAACGATTTCCAATGTTGTGCTACTTTCAGTTACTCCAGATATGCAGGCTGACGATATAGATCACCTCGGATCACGTCGCGTACGATATGTAGGAGAGCTTCTCGAACAGCGTATTCGTCTCGGGCTTACTCAGATGAAAAGAAATATCCAGGACAAGATGTCTACTGTAGAACCCGATGTCACGTTGCCTGTTTCATTTATCTATCCACGACCACTCCAGGCTCGTATTAAAGAATTTTTCACCACAAACCAACTTTCTCAGTTCATGGGTCAAGAAAACGTTCTTGCTGAGATCGAAAACCTCCGTCAACTCACCGCACTTGGACCCGGAGGTCTCTCGCGTGAACGTGCAGGTTTCGAAGTTCGGGACGTTCACCCATCTCACTACGGACGTCTCTGTCCCATCCATACTCCAGAAGGACCAAACATCGGGTTAGTGCTTCGTCTTGCTATGTATGCCCGCATCAATGATTTCGGGATGATCGAAACTCCTTACGCAAAGGTCAAAAACGGCAAGATTACCAAGGAGATCGTCTACATGAACGCTCTTGAAGAAGAGAACTATCGTATTGCTCATGCCGCTATTCCTTACGATAAAGAAAACGGAGCAATCAAAGAAGATGAAGTTGAAGTTCGTATAAACGGCAAGCCTGCTATGGCAAAGAAGGCTGATGTGGACTATATCGACGTAGATACCAATCAGGCTTTCTCTGTTGCGACATCTCTTATCCCATTTTTGAACCACGACGATGCAAACCGCGCGCTCATGGGATCAAACATGCAAAAACAGGCAACCCCATGTCTCGTTCCTGAGGCCCCCTTTGTGGCAACAGGTATCGAAAAGAAGGCAGTTATAGATACTGGCCGAGTGATCGTTGCCCCGGAAGATGGAACAGTCACTCACGTAGATGCAAAGCATGTTGTATTTGAAACTAAAAAAGGCAAGAAACATGAGTACAACCTTGTTCTCTTTTCTCGTACAAATGGTTTCACTTCATTCCACCAGAGACCGATCGTAAGTGTTGGAGATCATCTCAAAAAAGGTGACATCATGGTAGACACGTCCACTTCAGATCATGGAGAGATCGCTCTCGGCCACAATGCTCTCGTAGCCTTCATGTCATGGTCAGGATCAAACTATGAAGACGCCATCATCCTCTCAGAGCGTGTAGTTAAAAATAGTAAATGGAGTTCAGTTCACATAGAAGAGTTTGTGGTAAACGTTCGTGATACCAAACTTGGTCCTGAAGTTACGACCTGTGATATTCCTAACGTGGGTGAAGCAAAGCTCAAGAACCTTACAGAAGAAGGTATCATCCGCATTGGTGCAGAAGTTCGTCCAGGCGACATCCTTGTAGGAAAAATTTCTCCAAAAGGTGAGACTCAACTTACTCCTGAAGAAAGACTGTTACGTTCTATTTTCGGTGAAAAAGCACGCGACGTGAAGGATACATCAAAGCGTATGGAAAATGGGAAGCGCGGACGCGTGATCTCAGTCAAGATATTCTCACGTGAGAAAGGAGATAAACTAGAATCAGGCATCATCAAGAAGATCTACATCGAAGTTGCTCAGGTCCGCAATATCTCTGTTGGGGATAAGATGGCCGGTCGTCACGGGAATAAAGGAGTTATCTCACGCATTCTCCCCGAAGAGGACATGCCTTACATGGAAGATGGTCGCCCTATCGACGTCATCCTTACACCACTCGGTGTTCCATCACGTATGAACCTTGGACAGATCTTGGAACTTCACTTGGGACTTGCAGCAAACACACTCGGTTATCAAGCTATCGTTCCTCCGTTCACTGGAGCAACGGACGCTGAGATCAAACAGGAACTCGTAAAGGCAGGTTTCGATGCATCCGGTAAGATGCCTCTTCGCGATGGTCGCACCGGTGAACACTTCGATCAACCAGTTGCGGTCGGATACATGTACATCATGAAACTTCACCACATGGTTGAAGACAAGATCCACATGCGTTCTATCGGACCATACTCTCTCATCACTCAACAGCCTCTTGGAGGTAAGGCTCAAGGTGGAGGTCAGCGCTTCGGAGAGATGGAGGTCTGGGCACTCTTGGGTCACGGCGCCGCACATACACTTCGTGAGATCCTTACGGTAAAGTCGGACGATATCATCGGTCGCTCGGCTACCTTTGATGCCATTGTTAAGGGTGAACGTCTCCGCCAGCCAAATCTACCCGCTTCATTCAATGTGCTTCTCAAAACGCTTCGCGGTCTTGCGCTTAACGTCGAATTAGTAAATAAGCCCAAGGTCACTGACGAGGAATAATAGTAATCCGAATTTACACATTGCATGCAAATGCAACACGTAGATTGCAATAAAAACATGAAAAAAATAAACAACAATTTTCAAAAGGGTTCAGTCAGTCCGATAGTCGTTGCGATCATTGTACTTGTAGTAGCCGTGATCGCACTTATTGCTATAAAGAGCAAGCCAGTTACGAACTCGGGAAATACACCTCAAACCGTTATTACCATGCTTTCACCAAACGGTAGGGAAGTGATGACCGCAGGACTTTCACGACCCATCTCATTTGATGTGGCAGGTGAAATAAACCCAAACCACTTTGTGAAAGTCACTCTTGAACCGGGGGGAACACAAATCGCGCTTGTTGGTGCCACAACTACTTCTTACAATCTTGCGATCCCTCTTCGTGTCTGTATAGCTGGAACATGTAAAGACATTGCTGCAGGTACCTACAAGCTTCGCGTCAGTCTCTACGATGGACGTCCTTGCGTAACCTGCACTACAGGCACATCAACTGCAAAACTTCTTGGATTCGACGATACAGATGGAGAGATCACTATCCGCCGTGACGCCCTGATCGGCGCAACCCCATCAGTAAGTCCTAAGCCAACAGCTTCGACGACCCCGCCACGACCTTCACCATTTGTACCGACGACAGCGACAGGTACACCGCAGAGTTCTTCTGCTCCCGTCACGAGTTGGAAGCCGTATACGAGTGCTGAGTATGGATTTAACCTTCAGTATCCAGGCAATGCGCAGCTTACGGAGACTGTTATAACAGGAGGCAAAAATATCACTTTCACACTTGTTCCTCAAAACAACAAGTCAGTCAGTATAAACATCCTCAATCAAACCACGTGTACTGATACTGCTGCAGGATCTGACCTAACAAAGACTACTATAAACAGCGTTGAATTTATTAAGTATGACTATAGTAAGTTTGTAAGCGGCGCTTCTCCTGCAAACGCTACGATCTTTTGTATAGTGAAAAATGGACGGACGTTCAAGATCATGCCAAAGGTCATATATAGTGGAGCTTCAGTTGATGCTACGAAAGATCCAGTATTGAGTCAGATAGTATCAAGTTTCGCATTTATCAACTAACCACACGATCATGCAAACAATCAACACGAAAAAACAGAGCGATCCAGTGCAGTTTGACACCGTCAGGTTGCAACTCGCATCTCCGGACAAGATCATCGAATGGTCGTATGGTGAGGTTACAAAACCCGAGACCATCAACTACCGCACTCAACGTTCTGAAAAGAGCGGTCTTTTCGACGAGCGTATCTTCGGTCCCGACCGTGACTACGAATGTTATTGTGGCAAATACCGCGGTATACGCTACAAGGGTATTGTGTGCGAAAAGTGTGGAGTGGAGATCACTCGTTCAATAGTTCGTCGTGAACGTATGGGTCACATCGAACTCGCGTCACCAGTTTCTCATATTTGGTTCCTCCGTTCAGTTCCTTCACGTATCGGTCTGATCCTCGGTATGACCACCTCCGATCTCGAGAAGGTTGTTTACTTTGCAGGCTACATCATCACGAAAGTTCATGAAAGTGAAAAAGATAAGTTTTCAAAGGAGCTTGATGCCGAATACAAGACCAAGGTTAAGACTGCAAATGATGAAAAGACTAAAGAAGCACTTAAGGAACTTTTCCTTAATGCTCGAAATGACATAGGAACTCTTGTTCCAGGAACGGTTATGGACGAAGCCACGTACCACAAGTTTGCTATGAAGTACGGAGGTATCTTCGAAGCATCTATTGGGGCAGAAGCTATATTTGATATTTTGAAGAAGATCGACCTAGCCAAGCTCAAGGAAGAGCTTGAAAAAGCATTGGAAACTGCAGGAGCTGCAGATCGTGAGAAACTCGGTAAACGCTTGTCATTGGTCAAACAAATGATCAAGGCAAAACTCCGTCCCGAATGGATGTTCCTCATCCGTATTCCTGTTATCCCACCAGGTCTTCGTCCTATGGTTGCTCTCGATGGGGGACGTTACGCCACTTCAGATGTTAACGATCTGTATCGTCGCGTTATCAACCGTAACAATCGTCTTTTGAAACTTAAGGAGATCAATGCTCCAGAAGTCATTCTTCGTAATGAAAAACGTATTCTCCAGGAAGCAGTAGATGCTCTTATAGACAACTCTATCCGTCACAGCTCATCCGCTGGTGCTGCTGCCGCTATGGCTCAGAAGCGCGCGCTCAAGTCTCTCTCAGATGGTTTGAAGTCAAAGAGAGGACTCTTTCGTCAAAACTTGCTCGGTAAGCGTGTGGACTACTCAGGTCGTTCGGTGATCGTAGTTGGACCAGATCTCAAGCTTGACCAATGTGGTCTTCCAAAGCAGATGGCACTCGAACTTTTTCGTCCATTTGTTATCTCAGGCCTTCTTACCCGTGAGCTTGCATACAACATCCGTGGTGCAAATCGTCTCATCGACGATGGCTCTAAGGAAGTATGGGAGATTCTCGAAGAAGTGATCCAAGGTAAGTACGTTCTTTTGAATCGCGCACCGACACTTCACCGTCTCGGTATCCAGGCATTTCGCCCTATCCTCATCGAAGGAAATGCTATTCAAGTTCACCCACTTGTCTGTACCGCTTTCAACGCCGACTTTGATGGAGATCAGATGGCTGTCCATGTGCCACTTTCAGAGGAAGCACAGATGGAAGCTCGTGAGATCATGGCATCCGACAAAAATATCTTGAAGCCAGGTAACAATGATCCGACAGTGGTAGCAAAGATGCTTGATATCGTTCTTGGATGTTTCTGGGTTACCAAAACATTTGAGGGACTCAAAGGGGAAGGCAAGTACTTCGAATCTCCAGATGCAGTTCTCCTTGCGCGTAACTTCCGCGACATTGACCTGCGTGCAAAGATCCACGTTCTTGCTCCAGAAACACTAAAGTTTGCAGCATACAAAGGTAAACTTTTTGAAACTACTGCAGGACGTATCATCTTGAACAACATTCTTCCGGATGATTATCCATTTGTAAATGAAGAAGTTGGCCGCAAGCGTATCGGTCAGATCATCGACGATATGATCATCTTGAATGGTGCAGAAAATGTCGCACCTATCTTGGATAAGATCAAAACATTTGGATTCTCATATGCTACGTACTCTGGTACCACATGGGGTATCGATGACATCATGATCCCTGAAGCAAAACCTGCCATTATAAAGAAGGCCAAGGTCCAGGCAGATCTCATCACAGAACAGTTTGAGGAAGGTCTCCTTACTGAAGAAGAGCGTATCCGCAAACATATCGAGGTATGGCAGCGTGCAAAGGGAGAGGTTGAAAAAGCTATTCCTCTTGCACTCGACAAGAAGGGTTCAGTCTACGATATGGTTACCTCTGGTGCCCGCGGATCCCTTTCTCAGATCACACAGATGGCGGGTATGAAGGGTCTTATCTCATCTGTCTCTGGAGAAACTATCGAATTCCCAATTCTCTCATGTGCAAAGGAAGGCCTTACACCTATTGAGTACTTCATTACTACTCACGGATCACGTAAGGGTCTTACCGACACAGCCTTGAACACCGCTAAAGCTGGATACCTTACACGTAAGCTCTTCGTAGTTGCTCAGGACGTCGTGGTTTCAGAAGAGGACTGTGGAACAAAGGACAGTATTATCATCCATAAGCAGACAGCTTCAGGTATCCATATTCCACTTTCAAAAAATATCCGTGGACGAGTGCTTGCTGAAGATATCAAAACTGGTGAGCTCACCTTCAAGAAAGGCCACCTTATTTCCAAGGCAGACGCCCAAGCTATAGAAGATACAGGCGCAACTGCCGTTCACGTTCGATCACCGCTTTCATGTAAGACTATTCGTGGTGTCTGTGCACAATGTTACGGACTCGATCTTGGTAAGAACCACCTTATAGATCTCGGTGAAGCAGTAG
>Ga0193753_10002396_pt1 | contig 14757 bp, 9 predicted proteins | sample H1c2metaG_FD_144925 | JGI IMG/M metagenome (GOLD analysis project Ga0193753, IMG submission 144925) | Soil microbial communities from a riparian zone of the East river system, Colorado, United States - H1c2 | ecosystem: Environmental > Terrestrial > Soil > Riparian zone | place: USA: East River... | reverse complement strand
CGCCGACCCAGGCGATCCGCGACGCGACCCTGGTGGTCCAGAAGGGGCGGGTGACCGCGGTCGGCAAGAAGGTCGCGGTGCCGTCCAGCCTGCGCCGGATCGACGGGCGCGGCCGGGTGGTCACCGCCGGGCTGGTGGACGCGTCGAGCGCGATCGGCCTGGTCGAGGTGGAGCAGGAGGCGACCACCACCGACGGGCGCTTCGAGGACGCGATCCCCGTCCACGCCGCCTACCGCGCGATCGACGGCTACGACCCGACCTCGGTCGCCATCCCGGTGGCGCGGTCCGGCGGGGTGACGTCGGTGGTGACGGCGCCGAGCGGCGGGCTGGTGTCGGGGGCGGCGGCGTGGGTCACGCTCGCCGACCGGCCGGGCGAGGGCGAGGGGATCGTGAAGGCGCCGGTGGCGATGTACGCGGCGCTGGGCGAGGCGGCGACCGGCGTGACCAGCGGATCGCGCGGGCTCGCCACCCTGCGCCTGCGCGAGGTGCTCGACGACGCGGTCCAGTACGCCCGCCGGCGCGGCAACTACGAGCGCAACCAGACCCGCAGCTTCGCGGCCAGCCGGCTCGACCTCGAGGCGCTCGGCCCGGTGGTGCGCGGCGCCGAGCCGCTGGTGGTGCGAGCCAACCGCGCGACCGACATCCGCGCGGCGCTGCGCCTGGCCCGCGAGCTCCGGCTCAAGGTCATCATCGAGGGCGGCACCGAGGCGTGGATGATCGCCGACGAGCTGGCCCGCGCGCGGGTCCCGGTCCTCCTCAACCCGACCCAGAACCTGCCGGCCTCGTTCGAGCGCATCCACGTGCGCGACGACGCGGCCGCGGTGCTGGCCGCCGCCGGGGTGGAGGTCGGGCTGACGCCGATGGGCGGCTCGACCGAGGTGCGCACGGTCAGGCAGCTGGCCGGCATCGCGGTGGCCAACGGACTGTCGCACCCGCAGGCGCTGGCCGCGGTGACCACGGTGCCGGCCCGCGCGTTCGGCGTGGCCCGGCGCGGGACCCTGGAGCGCGGCGAGGTGGCCGACCTCGTGGTGTGGACCGGCGACCCGTTCGAGCTGTCGACCCTGGCCGAGCGAGTCGTGATCGGCGGCGTCGAGCAGCCGCCCGGCAGCCGGCAGACCGAGCTGCGCGACCGCTACCGCGCGCTGGTCCCGGCGCGGCGGGGGCGCCCGAAGAGCCCGAAGGCAGCGCCGGCCGCGGCTCGCGGCGGGCGGAAGGCGGCGCCGGCTGCAGCGCCACCGTCGTCGTCTCCTCGGTGAGGAGGCTGCGCGCGGCGACCGCGCCCCTTGACTCGGGCCCCGCCAGGGTTTAACCCACGCCCACATGGCGCGGATCTCCCTGGCGTTTCGGTGCTTCTTCCGCCTCCTCTTCGGGCGCGACCTGCCGCGCGAGGCGGGTGAGTTCTTGCCACCCGGGCCGCCGACCCCGGCCGCGCTGCCCGATCCCAGGGCGGCGCCGGAGCCGAAAGCCGCGCCCAAGCCGGTGCCGTCGGCGGTCGACGCCCGGCCCGAGCGCAGGGAGCCGCGCACCGCCCACGCCGATCTCGCCGGCCACCACCGCGACGGGGCGCTCGCGCTCCTGTCGCTGCTCCAGCGCGAGGGCCGTCTGGTCGACTTCCTGCGCGAGGGCCTCGACGACTTCACCGACGCCGACATCGGCGCGGCGGTGCGCGACATCCACCGCGGCTGCCGCAAGGTGATTGAGGAGCACTTCGTCATGGAGGCGGTGATGCCGGGCGAGGAGGAGGCGCGCGTGACGGTGCCGGTCGGCTTCGACCCGGGCGAGGTCCGCCTGGTCGGCAAGGTGTCGGGCCAGCCGCCGTTCAAGGGCACGCTCCGCCACCACGGCTGGCGCGTCCTCGAGGTCAAGCTGCCGACCCTGACCGACGGAGTCGACCGCCGCGTGGTCGCGCCCGCCGAGGTCGAGATCGGGACGCCCTGAGTGGGCAGGGTCGGGATTTCGCGTAGGCTTCGCTGATCTCATGTCTCGCTTCGTCGTCGGAATCGATCTCGGCACCACCAACTCCGCGCTGGCCAGCGCCGACGCGGAGGCCGGCGCGGACGGGCCACCGGTCATCGAGTCGTGGCCGATCCCGCAGGTGATCGCGCCCGGCGAGGTCGACGATCGCGCCGCCCTGCCCTCGTTCCTGCTCCTGCCGACCGCGCTCGAGATGAAGCCGGAGGCGATGGCGCTGCCGTGGGATCCGGCGCCCGGCTGGGTGGTCGGCGAGATGGCGCGCGAGCGCGGCGCCGAGCTGCCGCTTCGCCTGGTCTCGTCGGCCAAGTCGTGGCTGTCGCACGGCGGGGTCGACCGCACCGCGCCGATCCTGCCCTGGCGCGGCGCCGACGGCGACGACGACCCGGCCGGCGACGAGGCGGCGCGGGTCTCGCCGCTCGAGGCCTCGGCCCGCTACCTGGCCCACATCCGCGAGGCGTGGGACCAGAGCCACCCGGACGCGCCGCTGGCCGAGCAGGACGTGCTCCTGACCGTGCCGGCCTCGTTCGATCCCGCCGCGCGCGAGCTGACCGTGACCGCCGCGCGCCAGGCCGGCATCGAGCGGCTCACCCTGCTCGAGGAGCCGCAGGCCGCGTTCTACTCGTTCCTGGCCCGCGCCGGCGACGAATGGCGCAAGCGGCTCCACCCGGGCGACGTGGTGATCGTCATCGACGTCGGCGGCGGCACCTGCGACTTCTCGCTCATCGCGGTCAGCGATCAGGGCGGCGACCTCGCGCTCGAGCGGGTCGCGGTCGGCGATCACATCCTGCTCGGCGGCGACAACATGGACCTGACCCTGGCCCACGCGGTCGGCCAGCGGGTCGCCGAGAGCGGCAAGAAGCTGTCGTCGTCGCAGTTCCGCGCGCTGGCCCACGCGTGCCGGCGCGGCAAGGAGGTGCTGCTCGGCGCCGAGCCGCCCGAGGCGGTGCCGATCTCGATCCTGGGCGGCGGCTCGCGCCTGATCGGCGGCACCATCAAGACCGAGCTGCGCCGCTCCGACGTCGAGCAGCTGCTGGTCGAGGGCTTCGCGCCGAGGGTCGCGGCCGACGCGGCGCCGCGCTCCCAGCGCGCGCTCGGCCTGCGCGAGCTCGGCCTGCCGTACGCGGCCGACCCGGCCATCACCCGCCACCTGGCCAGCTTTCTGGCCCGGCACGGCCGCCGGCCGACCGCGATCCTCTTCAACGGCGGCGTGATGAAGGGCGCGCTCCTGGCCCGACGGATCACCGAGGTGGTGGCCAGCTGGTACCCCGCCGGAAACGGCGGCGAGGCCTTGCCGGTCCTGTCCGGCACCGACATGGATCTGGCGGTCGCCCACGGCGCGGCCTACTTCGGCCTGGTCCGGCGCGGGCGCGGCATCCGCATCCGCGGCGGCACCGCCCGCTCCTATTACATCGGGCTGGAGAGCGCGATGCCGGCCATCCCCGGGTTCGCGCCGCCGGTCAAGGCGCTGTGCGTGGCCCCGTTCGGCATGGAGGAGGGCACCCGCACGCCGCTGCCCGGGCGCGAGCTGGGCCTGCTCATCGGCGAGCCGACCGTGTTCCGCTTCTTCGCCTCGTCGAGCCGCAAGGACGACCGGCCCGGCCAGGTGGTCGATCCGGACGAGGCCGAGCTGGTCGAGCTGGCCCCGGTCGAGACCCACCTGCCCGCCGACCCGCCCGAGACCGCCGGCCAGCTGATCCCGGTCACCCTCGAGGCCCACGTCACCGACATCGGCACTCTCGAGCTGTGGAGCTCGGCGGCGCGCGGTGGAGCCGGCCGCTGGAAGCTCGAGTACTCGCTGCGCGACGGCGACGACCGGTCCTCGGCATGACCGGCGCGCGCTACCTCATCGGCATCGATCTCGGCACCACCAACAGCGCGGTGGCGTTCGTCGACAGTCGGTCGCCCGACCGACGGGTGGCGCTGTTCGAGGTGCCCCAGCTGGTCGCGCCCGGCGAGCTGGCCCCGCGCCGCCAGCTGCCGTCGTTCCTCTACCTGGCCGGCGAGCACGACCTGTCGCCGGCCGAGACCGCGCTGCCGTGGGCGCCCGGCGAGCGGCTGGTGGTCGGCGAGCTGGCCCGGGCCCAGGGCGCGCGCATGCCGGAGCGGATGATCTCGTCGGCCAAGTCGTGGCTGTGCCACGGCGGGGTCGACCGCCAGGCCCCGATCCTGCCGTGGGGCGAGGGCGAGCCGGACGCGCCGCGCATGTCGCCGATCGACGCCCAGGCCGCGATCCTGCGCCACGTCCGCCTGGCCTGGGACCACGCCCACGGCGCGGCCGACGCGCGCTTCGCCGAGCAGGAGGTCATGGTGACGGTGCCGGCCTCGTTCGACGAGGCCGCGCGCGAGCTCACCGTCGAGGCGGCGCGCCGGGCCGGCTACGGCCCGATCGTCCTGCTCGAGGAGCCGCAGGCCGCGTTCTACGCCTGGGTCGACAGCAACCCGGGCGGGGCGCGCGCCGCGGCGGCGCTGGGGCCGGGCAGCCGCGTGCTGGTGTTCGACATCGGCGGCGGCACCACCGACTTCACCACCATCACGGTCGGCGACGACGGCGAGACGTTCGAGCGGACCGCGGTCGGCGATCACCTGCTGCTGGGCGGCGACAACGTCGATCTCACCCTGGCCCGCCAGGTCGAGCAGCGCCTGGTCGCGCGCAGCGGGCGCAAGCTCGACGCGCTCGAGTGGCACGGCCTGGTCCACTCGTGCCGGCTGGCCAAGGAGTCGCTGCTCGGCGACGACGAGCTCGGCTCGGTGTCGATCGCGGTGGCCGGGCGCGGCTCGCGCCTGATCGGCGGGGCCCGCCGCGACGAGGTGACCCGCGCCGAGCTGGACGCGATCCTGCTCGACGGCTTCTTCCCGCCGGCCGAGCGCGGCGCGCCGCTGCAGCGGGCCCGCGGCGGCCTGCAGGAGCTGGGCGGGCTGCCCTACGCGCCCGACCCGGCGGTGACCCGCCACCTGGCTGGATTTCTGGCCCGGCACGAGATGGCCCGGGTCGACGCGGTGCTGTTCAACGGCGGCGCGATGACCCCGGCCGCGCTGCGCCGGCGCATGATCGATCAGATCGCCGCGTGGCAGCCGGAGTCGGACCCGCCGCGCGAGCTGACCAACCGCGCCCCGGAGCTGGCCGTGGCCCAGGGGGCGGCCTACTACGGCCTGGTCCGGCGCGGGCTGGGCGCCCGCATCCGCGGTGGCACCCCGCGCGCGTTCTACGTCGGCGCGGCCAGCGGCGAGGGCGGCGCGCGCGGCGACACCGCCGTGTGCGTGGCGCCCAAGGGCCTGGTCGAGGGCCAGGCGGTCGAGCTGGCCCGCGACTTCGAGCTGGTCACCAACCGCCCGGTCAGCTTCCGCCTGCTGTCGTCGAGCTCGCGCGACGATCGGCCGGGCGCGCTGGTGCCGATCGGCGACGGCACGCCCGACACCACCGACGACGGCAGCGATCTGCTCGAGCTGCCGCCGGTGGTGACCGTCCTGCGCGCGCCGGGCCGCTCGCGCGCGACCGTCCGGCTCGAGGTGCGCATCACCGAGCTGGGCGCGCTCGAGATCTGGTGCCGCGAGCGCGAGCGCGCCGCCGAGGGAGACGCGAGCGCTCCGACCCCGGGGCGCTGGCGGCTCAGCTTCGACATGCGGGCGGGCGGCGCGGCCCGTCAGCCCGACGCCGACGGCCAGGCGGCCCAGGAGGCGGATCCGCGCACCGCCGAGGCGCGCGCGCTGGTGACCGCGGCGTTCGGCGAGGGCGGCCCGGTCACCCCGGCCGGCCTCATCAAGTCACTCGAGGAGCTGCTCGACGCCCGCCGCGACGAGTGGTCGGTCGCGATCTCGCGCGCGCTGTTCGACGCCGCGCTCGAGGTGGAGGAGTCGCGCCGGAAGTCGGCCGAGCACGAGGCCCGCTGGCTCAACCTGTGCGGCTTCTGCCTGCGCCCCGGCCACGGCGCGCCGCTCGACGAGTGGCGCGCGCGCCAGATGTGGCGGGTCTTCAACCTGGGCCTGGCCCACGAGAAGGCGGAGCAGTGCCGGCTGTCGTGGTGGATCCTGTGGCGGCGGATCGCCGGCGGGCTCACCCAGGGCCAGCAGGAGCAGATCTACGACCGGCTGGCCCAGCTGTTCCTGCCGTCGGTGCGGCAGAAGAAGAAGCTGTCCGAGCTGAAGCCGACCCGCCAGGAGACGGCGGAGATGATGCGCACCCTGGCCAACCTGGAGCGCCTCACCATCCCGTCCAAGATCAAGCTGGGTGACGAGCTGGTCCGCCGCCTCGCCGAGGCGCGCAAGGCGCGCGAGGAGGGCCTCGCCTTCTGGGCGCTCGGGCGGATCGGCGCGCGCTCGCCCCTTTACGGCCCGGCCAACGCGGTGGTGCCGCCAGCGCGAGCCGGCGAGTGGCTGGCCGCGGCGCTGGCCATGGACTGGCCCGACCCGGACAAGGCGGCGTTCCCGATGGCCCAGCTCGGCCGGCTGACCGGCGACCGCGCCCGCGATCTCGACGAGGCGCTGCGTCACCAGCTGGCCGCGCGGCTGCGCGGCGCGGCCGGCGGCGAGCGCCTGGCCCGCCTGGTCGAGGAGGTGGTCGCGCTCGAGGCCCGCGAGGAGCGAGTCGCGCTCGGCGACACGCTGCCGGCCGGGCTGCGGCTGCTGCACGACGAGTAGCCGCGGCGCGAGGACGCGCGGCCTCTCAGCGGCGCGGGTGCACCAGCGCGGCGGTCATCTTCATCCCGGCCAGGAGCTCCGCGTACCAGCGATACGCGGCCTCGGCCCGCCCGGCCAGCGCGCTCGTCCCCCAGATGAGGACCAGCGTCGAGCGAGTCTCGCCGTCGGTCTTGCTCCGCTGCGCGTCCTTGACCGCGTTCGCGCACGGCCCGTCGGCGTCGATGAGACACAGGAGGCCGCCGACGTCGATGATCTGCCCCGACGGGTTGAACACGTAGGTCGATCCGGCCGGCGCGACCCCGACCCGCAGCGGCGCCGTCACCCGCGCCAGATCGACCACCGAGATCGGCAGCCCGCTGTGCAGCGACACCGCGTTGCACGCGTCGACCGCCGGGTTGATCGACCGCAGCGGCGCCTCGGCCGCCGCGGCCAGCAGGTACTCCGAGGCCGGCTTGCTGCGCCCGGTCGGCTTGAACCCGCCGGCGCGGAGCAGCGCGCGGACCCGCTGGCGCACCTCGTCGTCGGCGGCGAGCGGCGCGGCCCCCGCCCGGTCGAGCCCGGCCGCCACCTCGGCGCTGGTCGCCATCTCGCCCAGCGGCGCGGGCAGCTGGCTGGCGAACGCGAACAGATCGAGGAGCGGATGCGGGTCGACCTCGAGCTCGGGCAGCGACGCTGGCGTCGACGACGTGGACATCCCGCGAAGCTATCAGCGCCCCTGCACCGCCGCCACCGTCGCCACCAGGAGGTCGTCCTCGAGCGCGCCATCACCGACGTGCGCGCGCACCGCCGCCGCCACCCACGTGGCCAGCCCGGTCGCCGGGCCGCCCTCGTCGCTGGCCTGACGCAGCGCCCGGCGCAGGCGGCGCTCGCCGAACGGCTCGCCCTCCGGCGAGCGCGCGTCGGTGGCCGAGGCGCTGTAGAAGACGATCGCCTCGTCGCGCTCGATCGACCGGCGCGCCGACGAGCGGATCGGCGGCTCCTCACCGCCGAGCAGGTTGCCGCGCGACACCAGCGCGCCCAGCTCGCCGCCACCCGCGCGCCACACGTAGGGGAACGGATGACCGGCACCGGCGAAGGAGACCGCGCGCGCCCGCGCGTCGACCACCGCGACCAGCGCGCTCATCTGGTACGCGCCGCCGCCGGCCTGGCGCACCGAGCGGTGGATGAGCTCGAGCACCACATCCGGCTCGAACCCGGTGCCGAGCATGCGCGACGCCGCCTGGACCGCGCCGACCGCGCTGGCCGACAGGAGCGCCGCCGGCACCCCGCGGCCGGTGACCTCGCCGAGCCCGACCAGGAGGCGCGGCCCCGGCAGCGCCGCGGTGGTCCACCACGCCCCCGAGAACTGGCGCGCGGCGGCGAAGCATCGCTCCACCTGCCAGCCGGCCACCTCCTCGAACGGCGAGCCGCCGCCGACCTCGATCTGGACCCGGCCGGCCCGCTCGACCTCGCGCTCCACCTGCGAGCGCTCGGCCTCGGCGGCGCGCAGGCGCAGCTCGGCGAGCGCGCTCGCGGTCGCGTCCTGCGCCGCCTGCACCGCGTCGAGCGCCGGGCCGCGCAGGGCGCGGCGAGCGTTGCCGCGCGCGGTGGCCAGCCCGACCAGCTGACCGCGGTGGACCAGCGGCAGGACCAGATCGCCGCCCAGCGATCCGACCAGCTCCTCGATCGGCTGGCGCAGCCCACCGAGCGGCAGCTCGGCCAGGCGCCCGCTGTCGATCGGGCGCGGGTTGGCGAGCAGCCACGCGCGCGCGCGCCGGTCGAGGCGGACCGACGCGGCCTCGCGGTCCCCCGCCGGCCCGCCGTCATCGACCACCAGCGCGATCAGCTGACGCTCGTCGTGGCTCACCCCGTAGATGCGCGCGTCCCCGAGCGCCGCGGCGCGCGCGAGCAGCTCCTCGAGGGCCGGGGCCAGCTCGAGCGGGTGCGCGGCGCTGCGCCGCGATCCGGTCACTCGCTGGTCGAGGTAGCGAGTCGCCTCGCCGCGCGCCCCGTCGGCGATGGCGCCGGTCGCGGCGACGCCGCGCCGACGCCGACCGAGCACCAGCGCGACCTGCATCGCGGCCAGCGCGCCAGCCACGCCTCCCGCCGCGACCCACCGGGCATGCCCGGCGCCGGTCACACCCACCGCGCTGGCGGCACCGTACGCGATCGCCGCGGCGACGGCAGCCGCGCCCAGCTCGCGCATCGACGCCGTTCCGCGCGACACCCGGTCAACATATCACGCCGGATCGCGCCGGTGCTCCGACCGGCCGCCACTCGCGCACGCGGCCACCGCGCTGCTCGTACGGGCCCGCAGGGCGCCTTTCAGCTGCTGACCAAGCGAGCTGACTCTGCGGCCGACCCGTGGTATTTCGGAGGCTGTGTCGCGCCGTTCCCCCCGCATCCGGGCCCGTTTTGCCGCCACGGTGCACATCGCGGGAGTCGAGCACACGCTGGTCTGCCACACCCGCGACATCTCGGCCGAGGGCTGCTTCCTCGACACCGCCGAGATGATCGCCCCCGGCGTCGGCCTCAGCCTCGCGCTCATGGACAACGAGCGCGGCGAGGTGGTCCAGGTCGACGGCGTGGTCGCCCGCTGCCTGCCCGGCGGCCCCCACGGCGTCGGACGCGGCGTCGGCGTGCGCCTGGTCTCGCCGCCGCCCGACTGGCAGCTGATGGTGCAGCGCTACCAGCAGTCGCGGAGCAGCGAGGACACCACCATGGTCCCCGCCGTGCGCCTGGCCATCCTCGTCGTCGGCGACGAGGAGCAGCGCCGCGGCGCGCTCGCCCTCTACGTGACCAGCGGCTGGGACGTCCGCTTCGCCACCGACGTCGAGACCGCCGAGGAGGCGATGGCAGCCGTCGACCTCGACGCCGTCATCGCCGAGTACGAGCTCAACGACTCGCGCTGGCACGACATCCTCCTCATCGCGCGCAAGCTCCAGCCGGAGGCGCGCCGGTTCGTGCGCTGCAGCATGCGCGGCCAGCGAATCCCGCCCGGCGCCGAGGAGCTGGCTCACCGCATCGTCGACCGAGAGGCCGGCCTCGACGCCCTGGTCGACGCCCTGGGCGAGGAGTTCGGCCCGGAGCGCGCGGTCCGCTGATCCCGACGGAGACGAGAACGATGAGCCCTGCGCCGTACCCGCCGAGCATCTTCGCCACGCTCGTCCCGGCCGAGAGCGCCGCCCTCCTCACCCGCATCGTCGATCGCGCTCGCGCGGCCGGCCCGACCTCGGTGGTCGCGTTCGACCTCGACTCCACCCTGCTCGACAACCGCCCGCGCCAGGCCCGCATCCTGCGCGAGTACGGCGCCCTCCACCACATCGAGGCCCTCGCCGCCCACCACGCCGACCAGTGGTCGGGCTGGGACGCCCGCATCCCGATGGCGGCGAGCGGCATGTCTGCCGATCTCATCGACCTTCACCTGGCCCCGTTCCGCGTCTTCTGGAGGGACCGCTTCTTCACCAGCGAGTACTGCGTGGACGACGTCCCGATCCCGGGCGCGCCGGCCTACGTCGACCGCGTGCTCGGCGCCGGCGCCCGCGTCCTCTACGTCACCGGCCGCCACGAGGAGATGCGCGCCGGCACCGTCACCTGCTTCGAGCGCACCGGCCTCGCCTGCCCCGACGGCGACCGCGTCGAGCTGCTCATGAAGCCGACCCTCGAAGAGCACGACGACGCGTACAAGCTGCGCACCTACGCGGCGCTGAGAGATCACGGCCAGGTGGTGGCCGCGTTCGACAACGAACCGGCTCACATCAACGGCTACCGCGAGGCCTTCCCGGACGCCGACGTGGTCCACCTCGCCACCGATCACTCCATGCGCGACATCCCGCTCGCCGCCGGCATCCGCTCGATCCGCGACTTCACCGGGTAGGCCCGGCCAGGGCGCGGGCTCAAGGACGGCGCCGGACCGGCCGATGACGATGGATGGAACTGCGCCAGGCGGAGCGCTATCAGGCGTTCATCGAGAGCTGCTCCGAGGCGTTCTGGTGCATGGAGCTGACCCAGCCCATCCCGATCGGCCTCGACCCTGACCGCCAGATCGATCTCGCCTACGAGCACGGGATCATGGTCGAAGCGAACGGCGCGATGGCCCGCATGTACGGCCTCACCAGCCCCGCCGACCTCCTGGGGGCCACCCTCGGGCAGCTCATGCCGCGCGAGGCGAACGCCGCCTACCTCGACAGCTTCATCCGCTCCGGGTACCGCCTGACCGACGTCGAGTCCCAGGAGCGCGACCCCGCGGGCCGGGCCAAGTGCTTCCTCAACAACCTGCTCGGCATCGTCGAGGACGGCCACCTGGTCCGGGTGTGGGGCACCCAGCGCGACGTCACCGACCGCAAGCAGCTCGAGGACCAGCTGCGCCAGGCCCAGAAGATGGAGGCGGTCGGCCGGCTGGCCGGCGGCGTGGCCCACGACTTCAACAACATCCTCTCGGTGATCCTGACCTACGCGACGCTGCTGGAGGCCGACGACGCCCCCGCCGCCGAGCTGCACGAGGGTCTGGAGCAGATCCGCCTGGCCGCCGAGCGCGGCGCCAGCATGACGCGCCCGCTCCTCGCCTTCAGCCGGCAGCAGGTGGTGGCCGAGCAGCGGCTCGACACCAACGAGGTCGTGCGCGGCGTCGAGAAGATGCTGCGCCGGCTGGTGAGCGAGGAAGTCGACATCGTCACCCGGCTGGCCCCGGCGCTGCGCCCGATCCACGGCGACGCCGGCGCGATCGAGCAGGTGCTGCTCAACCTGGTGCTGAACGCGCGCGACGCGATGCCGGCCGGTGGACGGGTCGTCATCGAGACCGCCAACATCGATCTGGACGAGAGCTACGCCAGCGCTCACTTCGGCAGCACGCCGGGGCCGCACGTCATGCTCGCGGTCAGCGACAGCGGCGTCGGGATGGACGAGGCGACCCAGGCGCGCATCTTCGAGCCGTTCTTCACCACCAAGCCGGTCGGCAAGGGCACCGGGCTCGGGCTGTCCATCGTGTACGGCCTCATCAAGCAGAGCCGCGGCAACGTGTTCGTGTACAGCGAGGTCGGCCAGGGGACGTCGTTCAAGGTCTACCTGCCCGAGGACCAGGCCACCCGCGCGGCCGCGACCCGGCCGCCGGTCAGCCTGCCCCAGTCGATGCGCGGCGACGAGGTGGTGCTGCTGGTCGACGACGATCCGCTGGTGCGCGGCGCCGCCCGCGTGATCCTGGGTCGCCAGGGCTACACCGTGCTCGAGGCCAGGGACGGGGCCGAGGCGCTCGCGCTGGCCGCCGCCCACGAGGGAATCATCCACCTCCTCCTCACCGACGTGGTGATGCCGCACATGGGCGGAGGGGACCTGGCCCGCGCGCTCGGCCCCGGCCGCCCCGGCCTGCGGGTGCTGTTCATGTCGGGCTACACCGACGACATCGCGCTCCGGGTCGGCGTCAGCGAGGGAGACGTCGCCTACCTCCAGAAGCCGTTCGCGCCCGGGTCGATGGCCAGCGCCGTGCGCACCGTCCTGGACGCGGCGCGCGACCAGCCGGGCGCGGCCGCGCGGCTCGGCGGCTGAGCCGCAGCTCAGGCGGCGGCGCGCTGCATCGCGGCGGCCGGGAGCCGCAGCGTGATGGTGGCGCCGCGCCCCTCGCCGTCGCTGTGCGCGCTGAGCGTCCCGCCCATGGCGCTGGCCGCGCACGCACTGCCATGCAGACCGAACCCGTGGCCGTCCTTCTTGGTGGTGAAGCCGTGGCTGAACAGGCGGGGCAGATCCTCGGCCCGGATGCCCGATCCGGTGTCGGTGATCGAGATGGCGGCGGCGCCGTCCGCTTCCCGGGACACGTGGAGGCTGATGCGCCGGTCGCCGGCGGCGCCGTGGACGGCGTCGCGCGCGTTGCTGATGACGTTGGTCAGGATCTGCAACACTCGGTGTCGATCGACCATCAGCAGCGGCAGCGCCTCGTAGTCGCGGACGATCGTCACGCCCTGATTCTCGAACGCCGCCTGCTCGAGGCTGAGCGCGTCCTCGAGGAGGTCGGCCAGATCGAGCTCCGCGGTCGCGCGGACCGGGGTGGCGTGGGATTGCTGGAGGGCGACGATCGTCTTCACGTGATCGAGGTATCCCTGCAGGTCCTTCATGTCGTGGGCGTTCTGGATCCGCTCGGCCTCGAGGGTGGCGGTCATCTGGGCGAGGAACTCCGGGACGTGGCGGGCGCGAGGGTCCTCGGCGAAGAACCGCGGCAGATCGTCTGCATGATCGCGCAGGAGGTCGACCAGCCGGGTCAGCCTGGCGCCCTGCGACGACTGGAACGCCTCCAGGATCAGGTTGGATGACACGTTCGCGCTGTTGAGGACGTTCCCGACGCTGTGGAGGACGTTGCTGGCCACCTCGGCCATGCCGGCCCGGCGCGACACCTCGATCAGCTCCGCGCGCATCGCGGCGGCCCGCTCCTCGGCGGCCTTACGGGTCTGGAGCGCGCGCTCGAGCTCCTCGCGCTGCCGATCCCCGACGTCGAGCATCTGGTGAACCACCGAGAAGCGGATCCTCGAGATGATGGTGCAATGCACCGCCAGGGCGGTGAACACCATCGGATAGGCGAACGGCACCCCGTCCATCAGCGCCGCGACGCTCATCGCCGCGCAGAAGTAGAGCACCACGCCCACCACCACCCGCCGGCTCACCGGATCGGAAGCCAGCGCCATGAACGGAAGCCACAGCCACACCGGCAGCGGCCACCCGGCCACATGACAGAAGAAGATCGTCAGGCTCGCATTCAGGGTCGTCCGGCCGATCTCCGCGACCAGCGCGCCGTGCCGCCTGATCGCCACCTGGTTGACGAACCCGTTGATCGGGGCCATCGCGACGGCAAGCAAGAAGGCGAGCCCCACCAGCCGCCACTGCCCCCACACCCCCACGATCGTCAGCAACCAGACGAGCAAGGCGAACACGACGTGGCTCTTGCTGAGCCGCGCCATCATCTGCGCGTACCGATCGTGGACGAGCCTCGGCCTCAAGGTCTGCCGAGATCCAGATCGGCCGCCCCCGCGATCGCTTGAGGTACGTCGAGGGGGCTCGGGTACGACCGCCGCCTACTGGTTCAGGAAGTCGTCGATGTACTCGCAGAGCGGGTTGTCGGGACAGCAGAGGTCCTGACCACCGAACTGCTCCGTGTGGAAGCAGATCTTCGCGCCGTGGCTCGGGTAGTAGTAGGCCCAGAAGAAGCACATCTCGTCGTTCACCGACTCGCCGAAGCCGACCTCCTGGTCGCTGCGGTTCTGCCAGCTACAGGTGAACTGGAAGCCACCACCCGCGGGCATCGAGATCGGTGGGTCGTGATAGGTGGTCTCGGGCTCGTCCCACTGGAAGTCCTCCGGGGCGTAGATCGGCGTCCCCTCGTCGTCCTCGCCGGTCGCGACGCTCACCTGCACATCCGTGCCCCACTGGTGCTCGTGTCCGGTGATGGCGAAGACGTTGATGTCGGCGAGGTCGGAGGGGAGCGGCAGGTAGCTCGGCCCGAGGGTGATCACGTCCGGCTCCTCAGGCTCCGCCGGAGCCGGCGGCAGGTTGATGTCGGGGTTGCCGATGAACAGGAAGTCGGCCTCCTGCTCGAACTCCGATTCCGGCAGCTCGTGGAACGTGGTCGTGGCCGTGAGCTCCCGATCCTCATCGGTCGCGTTGATGTAGTGGAGCTCCATCCTGATCATCTGGCCGGCCTCGAGCGAGAAGGCCACGCCGGGCGGCAGCGAGATCAGCTCCTCGGACCGCTGGGTCACCGCCATCGGCGAGCCCTTGGTCGGGTCGAGGACCTCGACGAATGGCTGGCACGGCTCGGGCTCTGTGGTCTCCTCGATGTCGTCGGCCAGCCTGTAGACGATGAGGTGGTGGGAGGAAAGGCCCAGGCGATTCTCGATCTGGCCGACCTTGATCTCCGTGTCATTGGTCAGGCGCTTGCGGATGCAACGCGTGTCCTCCACGCCATGGGGCACCATTACCGGCCCCCACTCCACCGTGAACTCGCCGTCGACGGTCGAGTCGCCTCCGTCGTCATCCGCTCCGTCATCGGTTGTCCCGTCATCGGGCGCGTCGTCGGCCCCGTCCGTGCCGTCGTCGGCCTGGTCGTCGGTGCCGAGGTCGCCGTCGTCATCGCCGGAGTCGGAGGAACAGCCCGCTGCTGACGCCAGGATCGCGGCGAGAGAGACGGAC
>Ga0193753_10002395_pt1 | contig 14757 bp, 9 predicted proteins | sample H1c2metaG_FD_144925 | JGI IMG/M metagenome (GOLD analysis project Ga0193753, IMG submission 144925) | Soil microbial communities from a riparian zone of the East river system, Colorado, United States - H1c2 | ecosystem: Environmental > Terrestrial > Soil > Riparian zone | place: USA: East River... | reverse complement strand
ATGCTGCTCGCGGTGGGCGCGGATCCGGCGCGCTGCGGCTACACGCCGGCGCAGGTGGCGGCGTGCCTCGCCGCGCTCGCGAGCAAGGGCGTCGCGCAGGAGGCCGAGTGCAGCGAGCACGTGCTGTGGCTGCTGGCCGAGCGCGGCCTGTGGGCGCCCTCCGCGGACGACGTGGCGCGCGCGCGCCCGCGTCCCGAGGCCGTCAAGCTGCGCTTCGACCCCGAGCGCTCGCCGATGGACGACATCCCCGTGGACCTGCGCGAGCCGCTCTACCGCATCGCGCTGCAGCACGCGCAGGGCGCCGTGCGCAGGAACGGCCGCCTGTGGATCGATGTCGATCCGCTCTCGGATCCGGAGCTGCGCGCGCCCTATCCCTTCGAGGCGCGGCTGCTGGCGCAGGCGAAGACCGCCGCGCGGCCTGCGGCGCCCACGCCGAACGCGCCGAGTGAGCCCAACGCGCCGAGCGCACCGAACGCGCCGAGTGAGCCCAACGCGCCGAACGCGCCGAACGCGCCGAACGCGCCGAGCGCACCGAGCGCGCCGGGCGCGCCGGCGGGCGCGCGGCCCTGGATGCTCGGCGAGCTCACGTGGCCCGAGGCGGCGCGGCGCTTTCGCGAGGTGGACATCGCGCTGCTGCCGGTGGGGAGCATCGAGCAGCACGGGCCGCACCTGCCGCTCGACGTGGACGCCTTCGACGCGGAGTACCTCGCGCAGGCCGTGGGCGCCGCCTGCCGCGCGCCGGCGCCGCTGGTGCTGCCGCTCATCCCGTACGGCGTCGCCTATCACCACGACGACTTCGCCGGCACCATCTCCATCGGGCCGGACACGCTGGCGCGCATGGTGTACGAGGTCGGGATGTCCGTCGCGAAGCACGGCATCACCAAGCTGGTCATCATCAACGGGCACGGCGGCAACCGCTCGTGCCTGCGCTTCGCCGCGCAGCAGATCAACCGCGACGCGCGCATCTTCACCTGCGTGGAGACCGGCGAGACCGCCGACGAGGACCTCGCCGGGATGATCGAGACCGAGAACGACGTGCACGCCGGCGAGATCGAGACCTCGACCACGCTCGCGCTGCGCCCGCACCTCGTGCCGATGGACAAGGCGAAGAAGTTCGTGCCGAAGTTCTCCTCCGGCTACCTCGACTTCACGAGCAAGCGCTCGGTGGAGTGGTTCGCGCGCACGTCGGCGATCAGCAAGTCGGGCGTGCTGGGCGACCCGACGAAGGCCAGCGTGGAGAAGGGCCGGCGCATGTGGGACGTGATGATCCGCAACATGGTGGAGTTCACGGAGGCGCTGAAAACGATGAGCCTCGACGAGATCTACCAGAAGCGCTACTGAGCTCCTGACCGGCCGCCCCGTGACGCACGCCGCGGCGCGCTGGCCGTACAGTGGGTCGCTCCGCCGGAGACATGCCCCATGCCCCGCTTCATCGCCGCGCCCACCGTGCTGCTCGCCGCGGGCTCGCCGCCCAAGCGCATCGAGGAATACGTCGGCCGCCAGAACTCCGGCGAGGGCGGCGTGAGCATCGCGCGCATGACCTCGCCCGGCGGCTGGAGCGAGCCCGGCCAGCGGCCGGACTTCGACGAGTACACGCTCGTCCTGCGCGGCACGCTGCGCGTGGAGTCGCGCGACGGCGCCATCGACGTGCAGGCCGGCCAGTGCATCGAGGTGGCAGGCGGCGAGTGGGTCCGCTACTCCACGCCCCTGCCTGAAGGCGCCGAGTACATCGCCGTCTGCATCCCCGCCTTCGCCCCGGACACGGTGCACCGCGACGCGTGACGCGCCGCGGCGGCTTCGTCACTTCGAGGCCCACACCTTCAGGATGCGGCCGTCGGCGCGGTTGATCTGCGCTTCCGCCGTCCCGCCGAGCCAATGCTCGGGCAGCGAGCCGCGCACCGACCACACACCCTTCTCGAGCGTGGCCTTGTACGGTGCGTCGTCGGTGACGGCCCCGTGACCGTAGATCGGTTCCCACACGGCCAGAGCGATCGCGATGGCCGTCTCTGCATCCGGAACATAGCCATCGACCTTGGGATTTGTGCGCCGCTCCTCCGACAGGGCCGGCGTCTCGGAGATGGGAGTGGTCTCGGACAGCCCGCGAGGCGTCTGAACGTGCGCCGTGAGGCGGCCGAGGCGATGCGCCTTCAGCATGTCGTCGATGGCAGGCACGCTGTAGCCGTTCTCATCGGCCTGGAGCTGACGGTAGACACGGAACACGGCCAGTGTGCCGGAATAAGCGTCGTTGCTGCGCACGCCCGAGTCGAACTGCGACAGCATGTTGCCAGCCTGGTGTGCCGCAAGCAGCAGGTCGGCATGAGGCACGCGAGAGTTCTTCGTCGTCCACGGCAGCGTGATGTACGAGATCGAGAGTTCCACCGCGACATTCGAACTGGCGATCCCCGCGATCGTCGCGGCCGCCGCAGCGCCTTCCGGTGAACGTGGCTGCGCGGCGAGCGTGTCGAGCGCCTGCCGGATCCGCGCCGCATCAGAGGCCTCCGTGCGCGCTGGCGGGGCCGCCGGGAAGGGCAGGACGAAGAGTGGTGCGAGCAGGAGCAGCAGCGGCTTGAGCATGGGCAGTCTCGCAGCGTGAAGGAGTTCCAGGCGTCAGCGCGCGGCTGGCGTCGCTCGGGGCGGTCAGTGACGCTCGGCCGCTCGCTCCTGCAGCAGCGCCGCGACGATCGGCAGCAGCGAGCGCGCGATCACGGCATGGCCCGCGGGCGCGGGATGGATCTCGTCGAGGAAGAGCGCGGCGCCGCCCTGCGCGGCGAGCGCCCGCCGCGGATCGACGACGGGCAGCGAGAACTCGCGGCCGACCGCGTCGATCGCCGCGTAGAACTCGTCCTTCCAGATGCGCGGCGGGTCGTCGCGGAACGGTTCCTTGACGAGGACCAGGCGCACGTCGCGCTCCGCGCAGAGCCGCGCGAAGGCGCGCAGGTTGGAGGCGAAGCGCTCCGGCGGCGTGCGCTCCGCGGCCGCACCCGGTGCGCTCGATCCGCGTGCCGTGCCCGCTGCCGACGGGCCGCGCGCGGCGCCTTCCTCCGCCAGCACCTGCTCCCACAGCGGCAGCGTCGGGCCGGGGTGCTCGGCGAAGAGCGCGAGCAGGCGGTTGAGGCGCAGCTTGCCGTCGAAGACCTCCTCCGCCTCGGCAGCCTGCGCGGCGGCGTGGTCGTAGTCCGGCCGCGTGGTGCGCTCCAGGAACGGATCCTCGTCGAGCTGCGTGACGTGATAGGCGTCGTTGAACGCGAACGAGACGGTCACGACGTCCGGCTGGAAGCGCAGCAGCACCTCGCGGAAGAAGCGCAGCGAGCGCGCCGACGAGCTGCCCGGGATGCCGCCGTTGATGACCTCGAGCGGGAGCTCCGGCAGCGTCCCGCGCAGCAGCGCCTGCAGCTGCGTCGGGTAATCGAGGCCGCTCTCCTCCGGCACGCCGTGGCCCCAGGTGCTGGACGAGCCGACGGCGAGCACGCGCAGCGCGCCCGCGGGCTTCTCCATCGCGAAGCTCCTGCCGCGGAAGCGGTGCTCGCGCAGCCAGCCGTTGAGCCGGCGCAGCGCGGGGTGCTCGAAGGCGAGCAGGTCCGGCGGCAGCCGCGGTCCGGGGAACACGTGCGGCCGCACGCTGTCCACGGGCGGCGCGCGCGGCGCGAGGTCCGCGCCGGACCACAGCGCGCCCGCGCACGCCGCGGCCGCCAGCGCCGTGAAGACGCCGGTGCGCGCTGCTCCCGCCGCCAGTCCCAGCGATGGCGCGTGCAGCAGCGCCAGCAGCGCGGCGCCGGCGCACGCGGCGCCCGCAGCGAGCAGCGTGAGCCGGCCGTCGCCGTCCGCGGCGTGCAGGCCGAGCGCCAGCGGCGCGAGCACGAACGCCACGGTCGGCAGCGCCTCCGGCCAGCTCTGCCGGAACAGCACGCGCGCCGCAGCCGCCAGCAGCGCGAGCAGAACCACCGCCCCGAGCGCGGCGAGGGCGCGCGCGCGCTCGGGCCGCGGCACCGCGCCGCCGCCCGCGACGGGCCGCAGCTCCAGCCGCTCGACGCGTGCGCTCCCCGCCGCCGCGAGCACGAAGCTCCCGCCCGCGGGGAACTCGTCGCAGGTCGCGTCCGCGACCGGCACGCCGTCGATGGCCGCCTCGGCGCGATCGCCGCGCAGCCGCAGCTCCAGCTCGAAGGGCACGTCCGCCGGCGCGGCGACGCGCGCGTTGCCGGCGCGCCGGAACTCGAAGCTGTTCTCGACGAAGAAGCCGCTCTGCGCCGCGTCGCCCGCGCGCAGGCACAGCGCGAGGCCCGCGACGGGCTGGTCGTCCGCGCTGCGCAGCCGCACCTCGAGCAGGCCGTCCCCGGACAGCGTCACGCGCGCGGCGAGGTCGAGGTCGCGGCGCACGCCGGGGATGGCCAGCGCGTTGCCGGCATCCAGCGTGCGCGGCGCGTCGAGCGCGTACGGCGTGGCGTCGAGGCGCGGCAGCCACGCCTGCGCCTCCCGAAGCGCGCGGTCGGCGCGCGCGCCCGCCGCCCCGCTCGCGGCGAAGGCCGTCGCACCGAGCAGCGCGAGCACGACGAGCGCCCCGCGCCCGCGGTCCGCGAGACCGGCGCGCGGGACGTCGAGACCGGCGCGCGGGATGTCGAGACCGGCGCGCGGGACGTCGACCCGCACGAATGCGCGCAGCGACCGAAGTGCGAGGAGCAGGCCGGGCAGCGCGAGGAAGGCGGCGGCGGCGCGCGGATCGAGGCCGGGCAGCGGAGCCAGCGCGTGGACCGCGAAGGGCAGGCCGGCCGGCGCGAGCAGCAGCAGCGTGGCGAGCGCCAGCCGCGCGGGCGGCGGCGCGCGCGTGCAGCGCGAGCGCAGGTACAGCGCGGCGAGCGCCACCGCGCCGGCCAGCGCGAGGCCTGCCAGGCCGCGCTGTCGGCGCAGCGCATCGCCCGCCAGAGTGGTGAAGTCCTCGGTCCGTGCGAAGCTGCGGATCGCGGCGGCGCGGCGCGCACTCTGGCCGTCGCGCCGTGTGTCGCGTTGACCATCGGACGGGTCGTCACGCGTGACGGCGCGCGAACCGTCACGCGCGCCATCGCTGGAAGCGTCGAACGGTCCGTCGGACTCCTCGCCCTCGGCGCGGACGGAGAGCAGGCGGGCGTCGTCGGTCCAGAGCGCGACGCGCGAGGCCAGCGGCGGCGCCGGCGTGGGGGCACGCAGGAGCGGGCGGCCGTTCCACGTGGTCTCGATCGCGTCCGGGAGCAGGCGCAGCCCCAGGTCGCAGGGCGCGCGCGGATCGGCGGACGGGCCGGCGAGCTGGGCGTGCGCGAGCTCGACCCACGGCCCTTCGCCCTCGCGCGACCCGAGGTAGGCCGTCGGCGGTTGGCTCGGCACGAACACGAAGCGGAAATTGCTCGCGCCGGCCTCGCCGAAGCGCAGGTCCGCGTAGGCCGACTGCCCGCCGCCGGGCGCGAGGCGCAAGCTCAGGCCGGTGTAGCGGCGCGCCGCGCCCTCGCCGGCGTCGAGCCAGAAGATCTGGCCCGGATGCAGAGGCAGGCCGGCGCCGTCGGCCGCGAGCGGGAGCACGCGATCGTCCGCGTCGCGGACCGACCAGAAGGCACCCTGCGCCGGGTGCGCGAGCCCGGCCGCGCCGGCAAAGGCGAGCCAGCCGGCCGCGCCCGCGAGCGCGACGAGCAGCAGGATCGCGAGGCGCACGCCGCTCACGCGCTCCGGCTCGATGCTGTCGCGCCCCGACATGGCGGCGGACCATATCACGCGCCACGCCGTGCGCCGCGGATCACATGCTGCGCCGTGCGTCGCGAATCACGCCCGGAACGGCTGCGTGCCGTGGGCCGCGGATCACGCTGGACGGCTGCGTGCCGTGAGCCGCGGATCACGCTGGACGGCTGCGTGCCGTGAGCCGCGGATCGCGCGCTGGACGGTGCTGCGCGGTGCGTCGCGCAGGCGGCGGCCGCTGCGCGGCGGCGCGCTGAGGCGGCCGCCGCCGGGCCGTGATCTCTTGCGGGGCGTCAGCCGATGACGACGGTCGTCACGGCGTTGCTCGCCGAGAAGCCCTGCACGCCGCCGGCGTCCGCGATCCACGCCTGGATGATGACGGGGACCGTGATGCCCGCGGGCCACGTCGCGGAGAGGTTCAGCTCGCCCGCGCCATCCGTGGCGAGGCCCTGCACGATGACGTCCGGCGTCGGCACGAGCACGCCGCCCTTGAAGGGAAGGTTCGCGGTGCCGGTGCCGACGATGAGCGCGGTGGCCGCGCCGGGCGCGGCGCCCTGCAGCGCAAGTCCCATCGGCTGTCCCGGCTGCAGCACGCCGAGGCCCGCGAGCGAGGGCAGGCCGGCGCTGCCGGCGAGCGCGCCGCCGAGCGCTTCCCAGTACGGCGTGAACCGGAAGTGGGAGTACGAGGTCGCGAACGGCCAGGAGGGGTCGGTGGCCTTCAGCGCGAAGCCGAACGGCTCGTTCTCGACGACATCGAAGCTCAGCGCGTTGGAGAACGTGCACGTCGCGAACGGCACGAGCTGGCCGTCCACGATGTAGGCCGCGGTCGAGACGGGCTGCCCGCCGGTCGTGCACACGCCGTCCTCGGGCTGCACGAGGGCGTTCACGATGACGTGGCCCGCGACGGGCGAGGTCGTCGTGTACTGGATCACGCCGCCGGACTGCAGGAAGAGTCCGAACAGGCCCATGTCCGTGGCGCTGACGCTGGCGATGCCGCCCTGCGCGTCATCGAGGGTCCAGGGGAACAGCGTGAACTGCGCGGCGACGGCGGGCGCCGAGGCGGTGAGTGCGAGGACCAGTGCGGCGATCGACTTCATCGTGATGACTCCCTTTCCGTGGGTGGGTGCCGTCGGGCCGCGACAGCGCGGGCGCCGCGGGTGGCCTGCGGGATCATCCGGCACGACGCCGGAATTGCAAAGCCCTGCGCGCGCAGGTGCGCGCGGAACATCGTGCGCGGGGCGGGGCTGTCCGGGGGACCGCGTCACTCGGGCACCGCACCCGCGGGCTGATCCGCGCACGGCGCCCCGGCATACTGCGGGCATGCGCATCACGAAGGTCTCCGCGTGGCCGGTCCCGATGCGGCTCATCGAGCCCTACGTGATCGCGTACGAGACCGTCGAGCAGGTGACCAACGTGTTCCTGCGGATCGAGACCGACACGCGCCTCGTCGGCCACGGGTGCGCGGCGCCGGACCTGGCCATCACCGGCGAGACGGCGGAGGGCGCGCTGCTCGCGGTGGGCGTCACCGCGGAGCCGATCCTGCGCGGCGGCGACGCGCTGCGGCACGTGCGCCTGCTGGAGCTGCTGCGCGAGCCGCTCGCCGCCTCGCCGTCGGTGCGCGCGGCCGTCGACATGGCGCTGCTGGACCTGCTCGGCAAGGCCGCGGGCCTGCCGCTGTGGAAGCTGCTGGGCGGCTTCCGCGACCGCATCCGCACGAGCGTGACCATCGGCATCCTGCCGCACGAGCAGACGCTGGAGCGCGCGCGTCGCTACATGGAGCAGGGCTTCCGCTGCCTGAAGCTCAAGGGTGGCCGCGACGTGGAGGGCGACATCGAGCGCACGCTCGCCGTGCGCGCGCTCGTCGGCGAGGGCATCGAGCTGCGCTTCGACGCGAACCAGGGCTACAGCTTCGAGGAGTCGGTGCGCTTCGTGGAGGGCGCGCGCAAGGCGCGGCTGGAGATCGTCGAGCAGCCGACGCCGAAGGGCGAGCCGGACCTGCTCGGGCGCGTCACCGCCGCCGTCGCGCTGCCGATCATGGCGGACGAGAGCCTCATGACGCTGCGCGACGCCTTCCGCATCGCGCGCCGCAACCTCGCCGACATGGTGAACGTGAAGCTCATGAAGGTGGGCGGCATCGCCGAGGCGCTGCAGGTGGAGTCCGTCGCGCGCGCCGCGGGCCTGGAGGTCATGGTCGGCTGCGTGGACGAGTCCGCGCTCGCCATCGCCGCCGGACTGCACTTCGCGCTCGCGCGGCCCAACGTGCGCTACGCGGACCTCGACGGCCACTTCGACCTGGAGGGCGATCCCGCCGCCGGCTGCGTGATCCTGCGCAACGGCACGCTCTTCCCGAGCGCCAAGCCCGGTCTCGGCTGGGAGCCGGCGGCCGCACGCTGACGCGGATCGTGCCGACCGGGCGCTTTGCTGCAAGTTCCGGCTGCGGCAGGACGAAGCAGGATTGCGGCCCGTTGCCTGCCAGGGTGCAAGGGGCAGACCGGCCGCTGCCACGAGATCGTCAGTCATGGATTCTCTCCCGGGTGCGGGCTCGGGGCCCGGCCTCTTTCCTCCAGTTCCCGCGCGCCGCTCGGTGGGCCTGCTGGGCAAGCTCATGGGCTTCGCGGGGCTCCAGCTCGTGCTGCTCGCCGTGCTCATGGGCGTGTCCCTGTTCACCTTGAACATGCTTGTCAGGATCGGCTTCGAGATGGCCGAAGTCTCCTACGTGTCGCAATTGGCGACCCGCCTCGTGGAGCTGGAGCACTTCCAAGGGGAACAGGGCAAGCTCCTGCTGGACCTCCATCATGCGACCGGTGATCTCTCCGCGGCGCACCTGCAGCGGCTCGGCGGCCGGGTCGACGAGATGTCGCGCGGTTTCGACGCGGTCTGCCTGAAGCTCGCCGGATCTCTTCGCGCGGACCTCGCCCACGCCTGGAGCGTGTCAAAGGCCGAGGGCGCGGAGGCGGAGGAGCGGGACGGCAAGATCGGTGCGGCCGTCGCCGCGGCGCAGGCGGCGCAGGACGAGGCCGCCGCCGGATTCCATCTCCTCCTCGGCGAGCTGGAGCGCGGGGAGTTGAAGCAGTTCAACGAATTGCGGGACAGCGTCGTCGCGAGCTCGCAGCTCGTGGACGACCAGCTGGCGCTCGTTCCGCCCGTCCTCGACCAGTGCATCGACCTGGCGACGGAGGATGCGGACGGCGTCGGCAGCAGGGCGCACACGACGGTGTACGTGGTCGGCATCGTGGCCCTGTGCCTCACGCTGCTCAGCGCGCTCTTCTTCTCGCGCTCCGTGGTGGGCGCCGTGCGGCGCGTCGGTGCGGGCGTGGGCGCGATCGCCACCCAGCTCCAGTCTCCGCACTTCCGGCACGTTCCGATGGCCGTCCACGGCAGCGACGAGATCGGCCAGCTCGGCACGGCCATCAACGCGATGAGCGAGCGGCTCGCGAGCTCGCTCTCCGAGCGCGACCTCGCGGAGCAGGCCACGCGCGTCGCGCGCGACGAGGCCGTCGACGCCGCGCGGGCCAAGTCGGAATTCCTGGCGATGATGAGCCACGAGATCCGCACGCCGATGAACGGCATCCTCGGCATGACCGAGCTGCTGCTCGACGAGCCTCTCACGCCGTCGCAGCACGAGTCCGCCACCACGGTGCGCACCTGCGCCGACCACCTGCTCATGGTGGTCAACGACATCCTGGACTTCTCCAAGATCGAGGCCGGCAAGCTGGAGCTGGAGCCGCTGCCCTTCGAATTGCGCGGTGTCCTGGAGGATGCGGCCGACGTCCTGGTGATGCGCGCCTGCGAGCACGGCCTCGAGCTCGTCGTGCAGATCGACGAGGACGTTCCCGAGGTGGTCCTGGGCGACGCGGGCCGCCTGCGCCAGGTGCTGATCAACCTGCTGGGCAATGCCGTGAAGTTCACGGAACGCGGCGAGGTCGTCGTGTCGGTGGCGAGGAAGCAGGAGGGCGTGCTGGCCTTCACGGTGCGCGACACGGGCATCGGCATGAGCGAGGCGCTGCGTGAGCGCCTGTTCCGGCCCTTCGCGCAGGGGGACAGCTCCACGACGCGCAAGTACGGCGGCACCGGGCTCGGCCTGGTCATCTGCTCGCGGCTCGTCGCGCTCATGGGCGGCGACATCGCGGTGAGCAGCGAGGAGGGCGTCGGCACGTCCGTGTCCTTCACCGTGCGCCTGCCTTCCAGCCAGCGGCTGGCGGGCGACCTGCGGGCGCTCCCCGACCTCGCCCGCCGGCGCGTGCTCTGCGTGGACGACAACGCGACCAACCGCATGGTGATGGAGCGGCAGACGCGGGCGTGGGACATGACCGTCAGCAGCGTCACCAACGGCCCGGATGCCATCGCCGCGATCCGCAGGGCGGCCGCGGCAGGCCAGCCCTTCGACGCGGTGCTGCTGGACATGGAGATGCCCGGCATGAACGGCGTGGAGGTCGCGAGGACGCTGCACGAGGACCCGCTCACGCGCGGCATCGTGCTCATCATGCTGAGTTCGCTGGGGCACACGCCCGACAGGGAGACCGCTGCGGCGGTCGGGCTCGCGGCGCGACTCACCAAGCCGGTCCGTGCCGGCATCCTGCGCGCCACCATCGGACGCCTGATCGACGGCCGCCAGCCGGACGCTCCCGCCGCGGCGCCCGTGCCGAAGGAGCCGCTCCGCGCGAGCACGGTCCGCGCGCTGGTGGTGGAGGACAACCTCGTCAACCAGACGGTCGCGGTGCGCATGCTGGCGCGGCTCGGGATCGACAGCGACATCGCGGTCGACGGCAGCGTCGCCGTGCAGATCCTGAGCGCCAGGAGCTACGACATCGTGCTGATGGACTGCCAGATGCCCGTGATGGACGGCTACCAGGCGACCGGCCTCATCCGCGAGCGGGAAGCGAAGACGCACGCCCCGCGCGCGCTGATCATCGCGATGACGGCCAACGCCATGGCGGGCGACCGCGAGCGCTGCCTCCAGGCCGGCATGGACGACTACCTCAGCAAGCCGGTGCGCCGCGACGACCTGCAGGCCCTGCTCTCGCTCTGGCTGAACGACCGGAAGCTCGCGGCCGCCCCGGCGCCCTGAAAGCGGTGAGCGGCGGCGGCCTCACTCAGGGCGCCGGTGTCTCCAGAAGCCTCAGGCGTTGCAGCCTCTCGTCCGTGCGGGGGTGCGTGCGGTAGAGCGCGGACATCCAGCCGCTGGCGGCTTTCGGCTTCGGGTTCTTCGACTCCAGGCGCTGCAATGCTGCGCCGAGCGCTTCGGCGCAGCCCGTCTCCTGCGCTGCCATGGAGTCTGCGGTGAATTCGGCGCGCCGCATGACCCACGTCACGCCAGGCATGCCGAACGCCACGAAGAGGATGAGCGCCACGGGAATCTCGAAGCCCGGCCACGCCCCGGAGAGCGCGATGGCGACCGTCGCCGCCGCGGCGAGGAGCAGCTCGAGGACCAGGAGCTGTTTCAGCGGGTGCGAGCAGCGTGCATGAGCCAGCTCGTGCGCCATGATGGCCCGGATTTCCTCGTCCGGAAACTCATCCAGGAAAGCCGTCGTCGCCACGAGTTTCGGGCGGCTCCTGGCGAGGCCGATGCTCCACGCATTGAAGATCCCATGACCCGCAGGATCCTTGAGCGCGACCGCCCAGACATCAGGAGTCCGCCGTCCGCCCCGCCACTTCGCAGGGAGGATTTTCGTCAGGGCGGCTCCCTCGAGACGCACCGACTCCATGGCATGGAGGTAGGCCCTCGGTGAAAGAACGGCCATGAGAAAGATGGCTGCACCAGCAGTCAGGAGCACTGCGAAGGTCCTGGCGTGCGGACTCACTTGCGGCACGGTTCTCAGGACTCCCTCGAGGACCAGACCTGCGGCGATGCACCCCGCCATGCTGGAACACCATCGGAGAACGTACCCGCGCATCAAAGACGTCTTGCGAGCGTCCGGCTTTCCGATGGGTCTCCACAACAGGCGCAAGACCCAATAGGTGGAAAGTCCGTAAGAGAGCATGGTGGCGAGACCGATGGCCACCGGAAGATGGTCGACGTGCCGGCCTGCGGCACGGATGAGCGCAAGGGCGAGGAAGAACGATCCCAGCGCGGACAGCACGAGCACTGGAAAGCCGAACGGGCTGCGCGCCACGAGCGCGCGCCATCCGCCTGCTTCCGACTCACGCCATCGGACGAGAACGTGGGCCGCGAACGCCGGAAGCAGCACCAGTGTCGGACATGCCAGCAAGATGAGAATGTTCATGGGCATTCCGGCACGGACACCCAGCCGCGTGAAGGCTCGGGAACCCGCCTCCTTCGCATCACGGGCCAGACCCCGCGTGACATGATCACACAAACGCCCAGACGCACCGCACCAAGCGCGGGACGTCTTCCGCCGCTCCAGCCATGTTGCGCTCTCAGGCGTGAAGCGAAAAACCCGGCCCGGTGAGCGGGGCCCGCCCCATCCGGGCCATGCCGGCGGGAAGCGTGCGCAGGAGCGGCCACGCGTCCGGCGGCAAGGGGAAGCGCGCCTCCGGATCGGGAATGATCTCGCCGCGCAGCAGCAGCGCGCCGTCCCTCGTGTCGATGCGGCCGAAGACGATCACGGCCGACACGATGCGCGAGCTGTCGGAGGCGCTGCCAAATGCCACCTCGCGCGCGATGCCGGCGATCTGGTCGTCCTTGTCCTCGTACAGGCAGATCACGAAGGGCAGCGCGAGCCGCTCGACGAGCGCCGCATAGCGCTCCGCCTTCTTCCCGAGCACGGCGGCGACGGTCTCGCGCAGCGCCTCGGCCGAGGCGGCCGTCGCGCGCGCCTGCGCCTCGCGCTCGGCGGGGCTCGCGCGGCCCGGCCCGCGCAGCTCGCGGCGCGCCTCCCACGGGAAGCGCCCCGCGCCGGTGATCGCCCGCACCTCGACGAGCATGCGCAGCTCGGCCGTCGTCAGGAGCTCGGGCGGCATCCCGTGTCCGGTGCATGCCCCGGTGGCTGCCCGCGGCTCCGCGCCGGGCGCGTTGCGCGTCGCGAGGATGTCCGGCGACTGGCCGCCCAGCTCGGGCTCCGCGGTCACGGCCCAGCCCTGGCGCACGAGCAGGCCCAGCGTGAGCAGGTGGCCCAGCGCACCGGCGTGCTGGCCCCAGCGCTCGTGCATCAGGCCCTTGCGTAGCACGCCGGCGCTGCGGCCCGCGAACGTGAAGCAGTGCTCCAGCCCGGCGCGCAGCGCGATCGCCTCGGGATCCGGCGACAGCGCGAGCCAGCGGACATGCGAGTCGATGCCCTGGCGCGCCGCGGCCTCCAGCGCCTCGTCGTTGAAGAGTGCCTCGCCCGCGACCGCCACGCCGACATGCTAAGCGGCGGGCGCGCGCCGTGAACGGCCGCAGCCGGAGTCCGTCCCGGCGCGGCACCCGTGCACCGCGCGGCCGCCTGGCACGGCGCCTTGCACGGTCCGTGGCGCGGCGCTTACCGTGTCCGCCGGATGCGCTCGCCCGTTGCCATCGTCTGCGTGCTGCTCGCGCTCCTCGCGGCGCCGTGCGCGGAGGTCGGCGGGCTGGTGGCGCTGCTGGCGGGCGCCTCGGACTGCGGCATGGACAGCTGCTGCTGCGCCGTCGCCAGCGCCGGCGTGCGCTCCTGCTGCAGCGACGGCCTGGCGCAGCGCGCGCCGCAGCTCGCCAACGCGTGCCGCTGCGGCAATCACGGCAGGCACGCGATGAACGCCGAGCCGGCCGAGCCGCGCTCGTGCTCGGACCCCGGGACCGCTCTGCCGGGCCTGCGTCCGACGACCATGGTGCGTCTCGCGCCGGCCGACATGCCGGGCAGCGGCCCGGCCTGTCCCGAGCCTCCGCCTCCGCGACGGCAGGGCTGACGCCCGGCCACGCGCCGGCTGCACCGACGCCCCGCACGCTCCCCGTGCGCCGGGCAGGGTCGCGCTCCGCACGTGCGCCGCGCGACCCGTCTCGTCCCCGCAACCTCACTCGCGGCCGGAGCACGCTCCGGCTCCACACGGAATTCCTCCATGACCTCGTTCCCGTTCCCTCAGTCACTTCCCGACAGACATCGGCTTCCTGCTCGCGCGCCCGGCGGCATGAGCGCGTGCACCGCGCCGGCGCGCAGCACCGCCAGCGCGTGCGCCGCGCTGGCGGTGCTGCTCGCTGCGGCGCCGCTCGCGCTCGCCGACCATCCCACGGTCGGTGTCGCCGGCGTCGGCGCGGGGCCGATCAACACGGCCAACGCCACCACGCTGCCCAAGGGGCTGTTCGCGCTCACGCTCGGAGCCGAGTACGTGAACGCGGACCGCTACAGCGACGCGGAGCTGGAGAGCTTCGGCGCGCAGGACATCGAGGCGCACAGCACGGACAAGGAGATCGTGCCCTACGTCGGCGCGGCCTACGGCGTGACCGACGACTTCATGGTCGGCGCGCGGCTGCCCTGGCTGCTCGTCGACGACATCCGCGAGCCGGCGCCGGGCGGCGGCGTGGACGACGAAGGCGACGTGAACGGCCTGGGCGACGCCACGCTCTTCACGCAGTACCGCTTCGTGAACGACGTGCCCTCGCAGTTCGAGATGGCGGTCATCGCGGGCATGAAGGTGCCCACGGGCAGCGACCGCGAGCACAGCGACGCGGGCGAGCTGTTCGAGACCGAGCACCAGCCGGGCTCGGGCTCGTGGGATCCGCTGCTCGGACTCGTCGCCACGCAGCGCTTCGGCCGCAGCACGGTCAGCGCGCAGCTCATGTACACGAAGGCCGACAACGGGAACCAGGACACCAACCTCGGCGACGTGATCGGCTACAACCTCGGCTGGAGCTACCACGTCGGCGGGCCGGACCCGCTGGCCGTGAAAGAGGGCGCCGCGCCGCACGTGCACCAGCACGCCGACGGCACGACGCACGTGCACGACGACGGCGCGCCCGTGGCGCACCACGAGGAGGACATGGGTTACGACCTGGTGCTCGAGCTCAACGGCATCCGCCGCGAGGAGCTGACCGTCAGCGGCGACCGCGACGAGAACACCGGCGGCAACCGCCTGTACCTCTCGCCCGGCGTGCGCGTGCCGATGAGCGAGCGCAGCTCCTTCTTCGCCTCGGTCGGGCTGCCGCTGTTCGAG
>Ga0193753_10002394_pt1 | contig 14763 bp, 10 predicted proteins | sample H1c2metaG_FD_144925 | JGI IMG/M metagenome (GOLD analysis project Ga0193753, IMG submission 144925) | Soil microbial communities from a riparian zone of the East river system, Colorado, United States - H1c2 | ecosystem: Environmental > Terrestrial > Soil > Riparian zone | place: USA: East... | reverse complement strand
GTGAGGACCAGCGTGATGCAGACGAATCAGGTGAAACAAGCGTTACGCGCCGGCAAATTGCAATTGGGCATCGCATTGTGGCAACTCCGATCGCCGGAGATTGCTCGCGTTTACGCTGCCGCGGGGTTCGACTGGATCTTTCTCGATACCGAACATGGCGGCTTCGATATCGAGACGGTACAGGATATCTGCCGAGTCGCGAATCTTGCGAACATAGCTCCCATTGTTCGAGCGACCGACGTCCAGTATCCGCTGATTGCCCGTGCGCTCGACTGCGGCGCGCAAGGCATCATCTTTCCCAGGGTAGAATCGCCGGAACTTCTGGAAAGAGCCGTAAGCTGGACACAATTTCCGCCGAAAGGCGCCCGTGGATTTGGCTTAGCTGGTCCGCAGACGGGCTATGGCTCTCACACCATGGGTGAAGCGATCGACCACGTGAACGCCAATACACTGGTGGTCCTTCAGATTGAGACAGTCCGCGCTTTCGAGGCTCGCAATGAGCTACTGTCTGTCGCGGGTATTGACGCCGTTCTCATTGGACCGGCAGACCTTTCGGTCTCGTTAGGCGTTCCCGGTGAATTCCAACATCCCCGTATGATCGAAACGATAGAAGCTATTCGCCAGTCCTGCATTCGCTTCGGAGTTGCCCCCGGCCTGCACGCGCGGTCGAGCATCCTCGCGAAATTCTGGCGCGATCGAGGAATGCTCTTTCTCAGTTGCTCCAATGAGGTCACTCTTCTCCATGAGCGTGCTTCCGAAGTGATTGCGGAACTTCGTGTCTGAGATTGCCCCGCGCGCGGCGAGTCTGTTCATACATCAGGGTCCAACCGTTGAATCTTGTTCCTCTCGTCTCGGCGATGAAAATCCCGGGAGGATAGTATGAATTGTGAAATGAGTCAATAGCGGGCGAGAATATGACCACTCGCAGAGATTTTCTTGGATTGCTGGGAATGGCCGGCGCTGGCTTAGCGGCTGGCGAGGAGCGGCCAAATATCCTTTACATGATGGCGGACGATCATGCCGCCCACGCCATTTCTGCGTATGGAAGCAAGATCAACAAAACTCCGAATATCGATCGCTTGGCGAGCCAGGGCGTCCGTCTTTCCAACTGCTTCTGCACAAACTCCATCTGCATGCCGAGCCGCGCGGCGATTTTGACCGGGCAATACAGCAACAAGAACGGCGTCTACACGCTCGACGATGCGATCGACCCGAACAGGAATAATGTCGCAAAAGAGCTGCAGAAAGCCGGATACCAGACGGCCATGGTGGGTAAGTGGCATCTGCAAACCGATCCCACCGGTTTCGATTATTGGAACATCCTGCCAGGACAGGGAGTCTACTACGATCCGGTGTTCCTAACACCGGCGGGCCAGAAGAAATATACCGGCTATTGCACGGACCTGATTGGCGATTTCAGTCTCGACTGGTTGAAGCAGCGCGATCGTGGCAGGCCCTTCTTCCTCATGTCTCATCACAAAGCGCCCCACCGGCCCTGGGATCCGGCGGCCAAATACAAGGACCTGTTCGCCAATCAGACGATCTCCGAACCCGACAATCTTTACGATCATTACGAAGGCCGCGCGCGCAGCGTGGCCGCAGTGACGATGAAGGTTGGCGAAGACATGCAGGACCGAGACCTGAAGACGCATCGGCCGGAAGATCTCAAAGGTGACGCCATGCGCAAATGGGCCTACCAACTCTACATCAAAGACTACCTGCGCTGTATTCAGAGCGTTGACGACAATGTAGGACGAGTTCTCGACTATCTGGAGGCGGAAGGCCTGGCTTCGAACACAATCGTGATCTATACCTCCGACCAAGGTTTCTTTCTCGGCGATCACGGCTGGTTCGACAAACGCCTGATGTACGAAGAGTCTTTGCGTATGCCCTTTCTAGCGCGCTATCCGGGCCACATTCAGGCTGGATCGGTGAACCGCGACATGATTCTGAACATCGACTTTGCGCCGACGTTTCTTGACTACGCCGGCCACGCCGCTCCCGCCGAAATGCAGGGCCGCAGTTTCCGCCACAACCTGGAAGGCCACACTCCCGGCAACTGGCGAACTGCCATGTACTACCGCTACTGGATGCACAACACGAGCGACCATCATGTTCCCGCGCACTACGGCGTTCGTACGGAACGCTGGAAGCTCATTTACTATTACGGCAAACCGTTGGGTATGAAAGGCGCGAATCCTCCCGATACCGCTCCTGATTGGGAGCTGTTCGACGAGAAAAACGATCCGCGCGAGATGCACAATCTCTATCGCGATCCGAAGTATGCGCCTATCGTCGAGGAATTGAAGCGGGAGTTGGAACTGCTGCAGCGGCAGGCAGGGGATAAGCCAGCTTGAAAGTATGGATTCCCGCAGGCACCGATCGCTCGAATCCTGGATAGAAGTGAATGTGAACGGGCCGCTCGCTCGACACGGTCAGATCAATCCCTTGGAAAGAGCTTTTCGCGACGAAACTCGCCGCTACGTCACTTCGCCATATTGTTTTCTCGCCATTTCGTACTACGGTCGTATCTTCACCCGTGACGATCGCCGGAGAAAAGCTCCAAGCCCGCGCATCCGTTGTCCAACCCTCATAGCTGGATACGGGGGATGACGAGAAAAAAAGCTTTTGCTCGCCAATCTGGACTCCGGTACACGCTGTCCCTGAAATCTTCTTGACCTGCGCCATGAGATTAGCCGCTTCTTCCTTCTTGCGGGCGAGTGAGAGAACGACGAGAAATTTCTGCTCGAGAGCGGGAGTGGATGGCCGCAGGTCGACAATAGCGGGAACCGCCGGTAATACCGCCGGTGCTGCCGTGCTCACTAATGCGAATGGGAGATGCCCGGGTCTGGTTGCGAGAGATGCGTGAACAGGCTCTAGCACCTGGATTCCCATCGCCGCTTTTTGGGTAGTGTACAGGGCGCTCGCCGGCTGCATCTCGAGTGCTTGTTTGTTCGACAGATGTAGAATCCAATCAAACTTTCGTGGCGTCTCGCGGCTCACCGCATCGTCCTGAATTACAACGTAGTTGGGTTTCAGAAAGATGAGTCGCCGAGTGTAAGTCTTCAAGCGGTCGCGATACACCGCAGCCAGCTCGCTACGAACGGCATCGTAAGAATCGCTTGTGATGGCCTGCGTGATCCGCGGATATCGGTTCAGCGCTTTGAATTGCGGTGTATCCGCGATTTCCTGACTGGCGGTGTCGCCATCGACCAAGAGAGTATTATGTCCTTCCGCCTGTGAAAAGTAAGTGCGGTAGTAAGGATCCTTGTAATAATCCGAGTAACCGGCCTCAACTACGAGATTTTCGCCGAAAGCCCGCAAGAGAAATTCCCCCTGGTCGGCATGGTTGTGATTGAATGTCGGGCCCGCACGAAACAGCACTACCGCATCATCGGCTCCCCAACCAGTCCGAAACACCGCGTTACCTTTGTCTCGAAAGATTCGTGAGGCCGAAGAGGGCGGGGAAGCTGGCGCATGCGAGTCCGGGGGATAGAGGAAATCGGCGAATGATTCGTGCTTGAAGCGGTTGTAAAACCAACGCGCGGCGGGATCGTCTGAATGCTGAACCACCGTCGCGGCGCTATATCCGGTAGCGGCGTGCGTATCGCCGAAGTCCATGCCGTCGTGCAGAGGATCCGTGGTCAGATAGGTCGGATAGGCGAGCGAATCCTTAACAAACGAGCTTTGCCAGTAATTGATACCGGCTCGCGCCAACGCCGAAAGCGCCGGTCCGGTGGTCTTCAAGTCAAACTCCTGATAGCTGACGCCCTCGCCATAGCTTCCGTCCGGAAGATAGCTGGCCGCGAGGTGACTTTCGAATTTCAGTAGAAGCCCACCAAGGTACGTGTTCAACTCCGGATCGTCGGCCTTGTCGTTCAGCGCCAGGCACGCAAGTATAGCGCCGCCTACAGCGTGTCCGATCCAGTTGCTGGTGTCCGCCATGATGCGGTTATCCAGAACATACTCTTTGTATGCGTTCTTGATTCCGAACTCAAGTAGCGCGCGCCGGACCTGGTGACGCTCCTGCTCGGAAAGGCGATCATAGAGTACGTCATAACCAAGCGCAACTGCTGCGGTGAGTTCTCCAACCGGATAGTAGGTGTACTGCCCATGCGCCGCGAACCAGGGTGGCGCCCAGCTTGGCCAAGCTGACACAGCAAGCAGTGCGGATTTCGCCGAATCGCCGGCCTCTTGATCGCCGGCAGCAAAATACAAAAGCGAATTGTAGAGAATGCGATGTTCGGCTCGTGTGACGAAGTCGAAGTAGAACGGCAAACTAGGGAGCAGATACTGCGCATCGAGAAGCGGAAACACGGACGCGCCTTGTTCGAGGCTGGCGCCGCCGCGTGAACTAAGAGCGGCGGCACGCAAACTCGTCTGAGAACGTTCGCGGAAAACGGAACGGTCTTGGGCTCCGAAATAGAGAGATGGACGGACGTCTCGACGAGAGCGTCGAACCCAGAGACGAACGTCCGTCGAAACACCTAGCCCAGCCGGCGTAGTGCCCACCAGCCCGGCGTGCCAGATGCCGAAGTTGTCATGCGCGCCAACGGTGTAAACGGATGGATTTGTCCACAGGCCACCATGCTTTGCGAGAGGAACCGTTTTCACCAGTTGGCCCTCGCTATTCCGCAATACACAGCGAGCCTCGGACAAAGGAACGGGCGAAGACGCAGCGATGGCGATGATCTCGCCGGGAACATAGGAGGTTTCGGCCACAGCGGCCGTGAAAGGTAAGACTAAAGTGGACTTCGGTACTTGCACCGCAAAGTGTGGTTCGGTAGCCGCATGAAGAGATACATTGTCCAGACTGAACCGATAATCCACGCGCAAGTCCGGATGTTCCAGTCGCCCAACTAAGTAGACCGCTTCCAACTTGATTCCTTGCGGGATGTCCGATAGACGAACGCTCGTGCGGGACCAAGCGCCGAATGCGCCCGCGCGTATCTGCGTGCGATATGCCTTGCCGTTTGCCCCTGCTATTCCTATCTCGAAAAGCGCGCCCGGGGAGGCGGGCTCGAACCGATAGTCAAATGCGATTTCAACCGGTCCGGCGGCAATCGCGTCTAGTTTCTTGATAAATCCGAAACGTAGCGGTCCTGTGCTGACAGGTTGTACCGTGCGCACTAACACTCTGCCGTGGGAGTCACCGGTTAGCGCGGGTGAGAGCGAGGGCTCGTAGCCCACATCCTGTGCCGGCGGGTAACTTGCCCATTGGCTCAAGCTGTCGTTTTCGAAATCATCGTGCAGCGGTCCGGCGCAAGCCATCGCTGCAAGTACGAGACAAAACAAAGGTCGCGATACTGTCAATCAGCCTCTCCCTCTTCCAAGCACATAGAATCCGCCTCCAGAGATGCACAAGAACAACCCCACGGCCACATCGATTGTGCGTCCGGATCCCGCCGGTAACATGACTGCGGAGCACATGAGAAGGCATCCGACGCCGAAAAGTGGGCCGCCCGTGAACAAATCGCGCACGTGCCGCATACGGCGCCAGAAGTAGAATCCGACCGCGGCCAAGAGAAGAAAATAGCCGGCGATTACGACTTGATCGGCCGCATGCAGGCTATAACGACCCATCTAGGAAACCACGAGATTCGTCAGGCGGCCAATCCCCTCGACCTCGCAGGTGATCCGATCGCCTGCTTGCAACAGGCGATTGCGCGCCATGCCAACGCCCGAAGGAGTTCCCATCGCAATCAGGTCGCCAGGTTCAAGCGAGACGATTTGCGAAATGTAGCTGAGAGCGTCGGCGATGCTGTGGATCATAGCCGACACGGGGGCCTCTTGGACTTTTTCGTCGTTCAAAAATGCACGAATGACTAGTTCCTCCGGATCGGCGACTTCATCTACTGTCACGATCCAGGGACCCACTGGCGCTGACCCATCGAACCACTTGCCGGTGAGCCAATCGAAGAACTCATCGTTCTGGCGAATTTTGCGATCCGGCCAATTGACGTTCAGCCGCCGTTCCGATACGTCGTTGACGACTGTATATCCCCACACCGCCGCTTGCGCCTCCGCCGGGCTGGCATTCTTGAGTGGACGGCCGATCACTACACCCAACTCCCCCTCATAGTCGAGCGCGACATTTCGGGACGAGAGCGGAATAGGATCTTCCGCGCCGATAATGGCGGTCGACGGCTTCATGAAAAATTGCGGCGTGAGATTCTCGTCAGGCGCCGGTGCAAATCCGGACTCGACCACGTGTGCCCGAAAGTTTCCGGCGAGCAGTAGAAACTTGGGCGGGCGTGGAATGGGAGGCAGCCAGCGAAAAGGTGGCTGCAGTGCTCGCCCCGATTCGCCAAGCACGCCTTGTGCCCGATCCCAATCTCGAATCACTTCTGAAATTGTCGTCCATGGCCCGCATCCTGATAGGTCTATGACCTGACCGTGCCGCTCGCAGGCAAGCAGAGATTCTCCTCGTGCTTCGATGATTCCGATTTTCACAAACGCACCGTCTCCGCCAATACATCTTCGACAGCGGCGAGCGTTTCTTCCACATCGATCACGTTATGCGCCGCGGAAAGAAACCAATTGCCGCGCGGAATCAGGCGGACGCCCCGATCCGCCAGACCGCAAACAAACCGCGAGTAGAGATCGTTGTTCATCTTGAGAGAAGAACGATAGTCGTAGACTTCCACATCCTTCCCATGGGGGAAGCCGACGAAGAAGATAGATGGGTGCCCCTGTACAATGACGGGAATTCCAAGTTTCGCGGCGCGCTCGCGGATGCCTCGCATCAGCGCGGTACCCGATTCTTCCAGACGACGATAGACTTCTCCGCCATTGCGCGCTAGAACGCTCGTCGTCGCAAGCGCCGCGGCAATGGAGGGCGGCAGACTGTTATAGGTGCCGCCATGGCCGACTTTCCCTTGCGCGATCAGTGCAAAGATGTCGGCGCGGCCCGCCAGGCAGCTCATGGGGATTCCATTTGCGATTGCCTTGCCGAAGATGCTCAAATCGGGCTTGACTCCGTAGTAGCCTTGCGCCCCGGCTAGCGAAACTCGAAATCCCGTGATGACTTCATCGAAGATCAGGACCACGCCGTATTGGCTGCATAATCTCCGCAGGCCCTCGAGATAACCGGGCCGCGGCGGGATCACCGCGGTGTTGCACATGATCGGCTCCGTGATGATTGCCGCGGTCTGTTTCGCGCGATTTTCGAGGTAAGTCTCTACCGCGCCAAGATCGTTCCAGGGCAGAACCACGATCCGGCTGTCGTCTGCTGTGAATTGCCCCGGACTCTCAGCTAAGCCCCTTGGATGCGCAGGATCTCCTGCCAGGGCCGGGTCGGGCGACAAGCTGTAGAGAATATTGTCCAGCCAGCCGTGATACTGTCCTTCGAACTTCACTACGATGTCGCGTCCGGTGAAAGCGCGAGCGAGCCGCAGGCAGGCGTGTACCGCTTCCGAACCGGAGATCCCGAAGCGAACTTGCTCAGCGGACGGGATTGTATCCACGATGAACTCCGCCAGCCTCACTTCGAGCTCGTGTTGCGCGGCATACACCTGTCCACGTCGGAGTTGATCGCACGTGGCTTCAATTACCTCGTCGTGTGAATGACCCAGTATGAGCGGCCCGCGGCCGAGGACGTAGTCGATGTACTCGTTTCCATCGGCGTCGACAATGCGCGATCCCGTGCCGTGGTCGAAATAAAGAGGCATGGGCTGATCCCCGCGTCTAACGTTACTGCTCACTCCTCCTGCCAGAGTTCTTTGGGCACGCGCGAAAAGCTTGCGCGACTGTTGGTATCTATTGTTCATGCGGTGCTTTTAGAGGATCGCGGCGCTGTTTCCGGTCCGCAGCGATTCGTGAATAGCGTCGAGGACGGCGGTTACCTGCCGCCCGTCGTACACACCCGCCCCAGGCGGCCGATCTTCGCGAATCGAGCGAATAAAATCGTCCAGGCAGGAGGGGTAGGCGCCGCGCAGTGTTCCGAACACGTCCGCCGTCAAGAACGCTTTGGGGTAGGTGAAGGCCTCGTTCGTACTGACTTCGATACTTTCTCGCTTGCGATCGAAATGCAAATGACCGTGCTCCCCAATGATTTCGACGAAGGAATCCACGATGGTCGGGAACGTATTGGGATAGATCCAGGCAGACTCGAAGGTTGCGATTGCTCCGCTCTCAAATCGCACTTGCGCTTGGATGGCGTCATACGTATCAATGCCTCGCGCCAGCAGCACTTGTTTCACGCCCCAGGCGCGCGCTTCCACAGGCTCGCTTCCTATGAACCAGCGGACGAGGTCGATGTCGTGGCAAGACAGAAACCAGGCTGGCGTCGTGTGCGCGGCCCAAGATATGTATTCAGTCGGCACGTAAATGGTGTCGTTCTTCCGTGCATAGGCAACCAGCGGGCGCCCGATCGAACCTTTCTCGATAGCGGCGTGGCCCTGGTAGTAAGAAGACAGCCAGCGATGATTGAACGCCACCTGCGCTTTCACTTTTGCTTTCCCGGCAACGGCTAGGAGGCTGTCGGCCTCTTCAAGATTGGTCGTCATCGGCTTCTCGATCAGTACGTGCTTGCCGGCCTCCATCGCGGCACGGGCCGGCTCGTAGTGAAGATTGTCGGGAGTCGCAACGCAGACTGCGTCCACATCCGGTCTCGTTACCAGTTCCCGCCAGTCCGCACACACGTTTGGAACGTGATAGCGGGCCGCAACCGCAGCGGCCTTCTCGTATGTGCGCGAAGCGACCGCGGTCACTTCAGCTAGAGGATGGTCTTGATACACGCGGACGTATTGCTCGCCCATGATGCCAAGTCCGATAACTCCAATTCTTGTCTTCTGATCCAAAGCGTCGGGTCCTTAGGAATTAACCAAGCTCTGCAAGAGTTCGCCGGTTCGCTCTTCGAGTATGCCGGCGGCCTCGGGTCCCACGCGAGAAGCCACGACTTCGTAGCCGGCGTTTGCATTCGCATCCGCGGTTGGCACGTAACCGATGTAGTCGTTCGTCAAACCGAAGAACATCGTCCGAGGAAAGGGAGAGGCCCGCCGAATGTTGAGCGCGATCGCGACGAACACCTCGCCGGGAAACGTTACGATCGCCGTCCTTCCAATTCTTACGACGTTCACCTCCGCCGCGAGCGTCTTCGGCTCGCGCCCCGTCGCATCCTTGTAAAGAAGAGCGTAGTATTCTTCGATACGACTGAAAAGGCCGTCCCGGCGCGCTTCGAGCACGTGTGGAGTCAAGTCCCGGTCGTTCAGATCGCGAATTTTCGCGAGGGCTTGCTCTCTCCGTCGCGTCATGATGTCCATCGAAGGATATGTCTTCAATGGAAGCGGGATGTTCTCCTTCAGGACGTTGAGTTGAATATCTTCCGGCTCAAGGGATCCGAGAGACTCGGCAACTATGCGGCCCAGCCGCAGCCCGAGTTCTTCTGCCTTCGCAAACGTTCGGAAATCCGCAACTACGCCGACAGCGCTCAAGTCGCTCTTGTGTCCGACGCTAATATCTCCTTCGGCTCCGTTGAAGAAAAGAACTTCTACATCGTCTCCCAGCGCCTTTTGCAGATACCGGGTCGTGTAGTAGGGGAAATCGGCGCTTATCTCAAGCGTATTCGGCCCGAGAACGGTCGTGTGGCAAGCGAAGCTGATCGCGATCGCCCTCGGCCTTCCGGCAGCATCCTCGACTAGAATGACTCCCGCCGCGGGATCTATTGGCTGACCGTCGGATGTGCGCCGGTTTACCGCAATGCCATCGACGTTGACAAATCCGGTGCGAATCCGTCCTGGAACGCTTGCCGCCAAGGCCATTTCCACGCTATGGGCGATTCCGGCCGCGAGCTGATCCAAATACGCGTCGTCCAGCGGCTGATCCTGGTTGAAGAAATGGTGGAAGGTGACCGGCCCGCAATGCGTATGCGTAGCAGCAAGAATGACACGTTCCGCCGCGATACCAGTCCGCCGCTCGATCTCGTCCTGTACACGTCGCGCAAAAGCGCGCGACAGTCCGATCACCTCGATGCTAACGAGCGCAACTTGCGTCGGGCCGTCGTCGAAGACCAATGCTCGCGCGTGAAGATCGTCATGAACGCCCCGCGCCAATCCCTTGCGGGCGTCGAAACCGGCCATTTCGCAGCCAAGCGGAGGAGTGATAATGACGCTGGCGCTACCGATCCGTGGTTCACGCGCCACGCTTCATCATCCGTTCCACTGCTAGCAAGTTCAACATCAGGAATCGCGGCTGATGATAGTTTTCAGCGCGTGTCATCTCCGGTGTGGGAGTTACCTGGCGATCGCCGATTACCTGCCAGAGAGGAGAATGGAGGCTACGCATCGGAAACTTCGCTCGCGTATAGTCGGCGAGTTCCCGGTAAAAACCCAGAGCCCACGGGTCGCTCTTCTCCTCGATCAGGAGCATCGAGCCGATCAGGCTTTCCTGGTGGGGGAATAGAGTCTTGTCCATTGTCCAGGCGTTCTTATCCACATTTGTGAGGTTCCGGAACAAGCCGCCGTAAACCCGGTCCCGAGCGACTTCGCAATGGCGTTGAAAGAGAATCGCCGTTCGATCCAACAAAGCTTTGTCCCCTCGGCGGCGGGCTTCGTCCATCACCATCCAAAGTGTTTCGATGGCATGTCCGGCGTAGACTAGCTGCTCATATTCATTCGTGGGGCGGGATAGGTCATGGTTCATCAGCTCATTGATGAGATGGAACCGGGGATTGAAATGGTGGTTCAGCAACGCATCGATCGACCGGTCACACAGCGCCTTCAATTCGTTATCCGGGCGCATCGCCAGCATTTGCTTGATCGTGCGAATGAATACCATCCAAACGCCTTCCACTCTCGCGCCCGGAAAAGGCGTCGCTCCGGCTCCCAGATACGTGGCGCCGATCGAAGGATGATAGTCGGTGCGGTCGTAGCGACGCGCGCACTTCAATACGATCTCGCGCGCTTCGTCCCAATACTTGCGATCGCCCACAGCCTTCGAATATTCCGCCATTCCCTCGGCGACAAACATGTCGCTATATACCTCCGTGTCCGGCGGGCCGGAAGGAGAACCGTCGCGATTGAGTGATATAGGCCAGAACTCATCCGGATCTTTCGGGGCGCTGCGCCGCAACAAGCTCAGCGAACGCTCGGCAACGTCCAGATACTTTTGTTCATGCGCGAGATTGTTATATAGGAACGCGTACACCCAGCTTCCACGGCCCTCATACCAGGTCCGCTTAGCTGTTGAAACCCGCTCGCCGTTTGGACGCACCATACACATGAAGCCGCCGTACTGTGCGTCGATAACGTACTCCTCCATGAACGGCAGAAAATCTTCAAAGAGGCTTTTTCGATATTCGGAGCGCTCGGCTGGAAGATTCAAAGACGAAACCTCCTTCTGGACAACGGGGGCCGCAGCCATCGCCGACGCGCCCAGCAATGATTGATGAAAAGTTCTCCGGTTCAAGATGTTTCTCAAAAATGGAATTTCAATGCTAGCTGAATCACTCGCTCCGTTTGTGAGTAGCCATAGTCGCTCGCCGAGGTTACGTGGCCGGCCTGCGGATTTGTGACTGGACCGAGCACCGGGTCGTCAAATTGCGGGGTATTGAATAGATTGAAGAATTCACCGCGCAGCTCCAGACGCCGCGTCTCCCCGATCCGAAAGTTCTTGTCCACAATAAAATCCAACCGATCGATGCCGCTGCCGAGAATAGTGCCTTTTCCCGCGTTCCCGAGCGTACCCGGCGCGGAATTCACGACCTTGGTCACGTCGTACCATGCGTTGAGGCTGCGTTGGTCCGAAGGCAGATTCGGGTCGCCAGTGTAGCTGGCTCTGGTGCCGCCGAAGGTATTAGCATAGGACGCCGGCGTTAGGTAATTCCCCTTCGCGTAAATTCCCTGTAAGCCCACTTGCCAGCCTCCCAGCGTGCGGCCAAGGATCGACGTATTCTGGCGTAAGAACGGAAGGTCGTAGAGCGCGCTGAAATTGAAGCTCAAAGGCCGATCGAATGGCGATCGTCCTTTGTTGAGGCGCAAGTTTTGGATCGTCTGCGGGGGATAGGCGTTCCCCGTGCCACCGGCAAGGCCAACAGTGCTCTGATCGATATCGGTGAGCGTCTTTTCCCAGGTATAGCTGGCAAGCACAGTGAAGCCTTTTGCGTAGCGTCTTTCGATCCTTGCCTGGAAGGCATGGTAAGTAGAATTTCCTCGCGATTCCAGAATATTGAGCGTGCTAAGAGAAGGATAAGGGTAGTAGAGAGTGAACGCTGGTGGTTGGGCGGGGTAGGGATTTGTTTCGTTGTAATTCAGGAACGATGAAAGCCGCGTGCCCTTCGATCCGCGGTAACCCGCTTCCACGATCGTGCTGTCGGAGACTTTGTATTGAATCGTCGCGTTCCAGTTGCCTACGTATCCGTCGCGCAGATTCGGATCCACTCCCTTGAGCGCGTTCGACGTCGTAGTGGAAAGACCGGTGATTGGGTCGGTGGCCGAAAAATACGGCAGCGGACTTGTCCCCGCGTTCGCCGGCAGAATTCGATTGTACTGCTGGCCGAACGGATTCTGGAGGCCAAGATTGATGTAGCTGTTGACCACTTCCGGCGAATAGAAGATTCCATATGCCGCGCGCAGCACCATCCGTTGGCTGCCGCCAGGCTTCCACGCTAGTCCTATGCGTGGGCCGAAATCATTCAAATCCGGATGTATGAAGCTGCTGGGCAATCCGTTTTGGCCCGGAAAAATCTGCGTCCCGCTCTTCAGATCGAAACTCGCGATGCGGCCATACCGGTCCGCCGGCTTGCCAAAGTACTCCCAACGCAAACCCAGATTCAAAGTAAGATTCGGAGTTACACGCCAGTCGTCTTGACCATACGCCGAAATCTGATAGTTCTGCAGGCGCAGCAGGTACGGCGAAGTCTGAACCGCGTACGCGCTTGGGTTCGCCATCAGCAGATCGGCAAAAGCATTGTATTGGTTCGTTGTGGTTGCTGGCGGCCGCGTGGAGAATACACCGGTGAAGGTGTAAGTACCGTCAGGCGTGAGCCATTGTGTAGAATCGTTTCGTCGCGCACTGAATGAGCCGCCTACCTTGAAGGTATGCTTTCCGCGGATGATCGTGAGGTTGTCTACGGTCTGCTGCGATTGAGAGAGCCAGCGAAAATACGAATTCGAACTGGCATACCCGGTGCCGGTATATCCGGTCACCGAAAGAAACGGCGCTCCCCATGTAAACGGATTGTCGCTTGGAATTCCCATCACTCCCAACTCCTGCAACCAATTTCGCTTCCCGGCATCCTGTGAATTGCGATCGCGATGGAAGCGCACGAAGCCTACGTTCAGCTCATTGACTACGGTTGGACTGAAGATATGGTTGTCGCTTAACACCGCTTGAATGTTGCCATCGCTTTGGATGGCGTCAAATCCGGGAAAGATCCCGCCTTGTCCCGGGCTGCGGCCATCTACGTTGTTAAGAGTAATTCTTCCAAACATCGAATTATTTGCGCTGAATCGATGGTCGATGCGCGCTGCGATGATATCGGTGTTGTTTGTGGAAGGCGAGAGTGCATAGTAGTTGCGGATCGGGTCGGCGCTGTTCGCTTGCGGCCAAAACTTAGTGAGCGCCAGGCCGAAAGGCGAGAGCTTGCTGGTGGGAATCACGTTATTTGCGAACGGCGTCTTCGAGACCGGATCTACAATTTGCAATCCTGCTTGGTGGATGCTGCTGAAATCGCCCTGGCGGATCGCGTCCGCCGGAACGCTGGCCGTGTTTGCCTGTGCGCTAACCTGGCGTGTCCCTTCATAGCTGAACATCCAGAAAGTACGGTCTTTGCCCGAATAGAGCTTCGGAATCATCACCGGGCCGCTGACGACGCCTCCGAATTGATTTCTCTTCAGCGGTGTGACCTGAGTGCTGAAATAGTTTTTTGCATCCAAATCCTCGTTGCGAAGAAACTCGAAGACATCGCCGTGTATCTGGTTCCCGCCCGTCTTCGACGCTACATTGACTATCGCTCCCGAGTTCCCTCCGAATTCAGCGGACGCATTGGAAGTCAGGACGCGAAACTCGGCGATCGATTCGAGCGATGGAATGGCCAGCGGATAGTTGTTCATCTCCATGCCACTAATCTCGATTCCATCCACCAACACGATCGAAGTGTTATCGCGCTGCCCGCCCATCGTGAAAGACGGGCCATAGTTGGCTTGGCGTTGTGTGGCGCTTGCCCGCGCCGCGACCGTCACACCCGGAGCGAGTCCGAGCAACTGCATCATGTTGCGGCCGTTGATGGGCAATTGTGACACGCGCTTTGGATCGATCACTTGCGAAAGCGCCGCATTCGAACTTTCAAGAACGGTACCAGAACTATCTACTGAGACCGACTGGCTCAGCTCGCCCAGGCTCATTGTGATCCGAAGATCGCGCACCTCGGCAACTTGCAGCGGTATGTCGGCCAGCGTCTCTTTCCGGAAACCGCTTTTAGAGACGGAGAGTGTGTAAGTCCCGCGTGGGATTAACGGAAACTCAAAAATTCCGTCTTGGTTCGTAGCCTGCTTGCGAACCAGGCTTGTCGCGGATTCCGTCGCTTCCACGTCGGCGCCCGGAACAACGGCACCGCTGCTGTCGACGACCACTCCCTTGATAGTGCCTGCGGACGTTTGCGCATTTGCCAGTCCGGCGCACAGCAAGAGTAAGATCGCGCCGCCAATCGAGCTGAATCTCATATCAAAAACCTCCAGAATCTTCAAGAAGACAACGTGTGGCTCGACTTGGAGAGCATTTGTCGTGCATTCCACGATGTGGTATCGTATCCTACATCATGAGATG
>Ga0193753_10002393_pt1 | contig 14773 bp, 8 predicted proteins | sample H1c2metaG_FD_144925 | JGI IMG/M metagenome (GOLD analysis project Ga0193753, IMG submission 144925) | Soil microbial communities from a riparian zone of the East river system, Colorado, United States - H1c2 | ecosystem: Environmental > Terrestrial > Soil > Riparian zone | place: USA: East River... | reverse complement strand
CCGAAGCAACTCTTCGTCGCGTCGCCAGGGGGTCGCGGCGGGCGCGGCAACATGCACTTCGCGACGCCGACCGACCGCGCACCGATGCGGTCCGAAGCCGGGATCTTGCCCGAGCGGCGAAAGCTTCGAATCGAGCTGAAGCTCCTCGCGGATGTGGGCATCGTGGGTTTCCCGAACGTCGGGAAGAGCACGCTCATTTCCGTGATCTCGAAAGCGCGCCCCAAAGTCGCGGACTATCCGTTCACGACCCTCGCACCAAACCTCGGCGTGGTGTCCCGCGGTGAGTATCGCTCGTTCGTGGTCGCCGACATTCCCGGGATCATCGAGGGCGCAGCCGAAGGCGCCGGCCTGGGTCACCGCTTCCTGAAGCACATCGAGCGCACGCGCGTCCTTTTGATCCTGATCAGCATCGATCCCGACCCGGAGCGCGCACCGCTTCGCGATCTCGCCACACTGCGTAGCGAGCTCGAGCGATTCGATCCCGAGCTCGCGGGGCGACCGACCCTCGTCGCGGTTTCCAAGCTCGACTTGCCCGAAGTTCAGGAAGCGCTGCCGGAGCTGCAAAAAGCGCTCGAAGCCGAAGGCGTGGCAGTGTCCGCATTTTCCGCGGCGACACGCGAAGGACTCGAGGAGTTGCTGAATCGAATGGAAGCGCTGCTCGATCAACATCCGCTGTTGCACGCACCGCGAGCGCAACCGCTGCCTACACGTAAGGATCGGCCGCACGCATCCGCCTCCGAAGACGAGGACGAAGACGAGCGCGCCGGCGGCTAAACAGCGTCGCGTAGGCGTTCGAACCACATTGCACGTACCGTGTCGGCGCGATCAGGATCGAGATCGCGCACGCCACGGGGAAGCTCACGCCCACTTCGACCGAACGCGAGACGTCCACCGCAACCCCTGCCACCCGCAGAGTGGTCGGACTTTCGGTCGTGCTCGCGCTGATCGCGGTCTGTCAGCTCCCGTCGCTCGGCTTCGGATTTCTCGAGTGGGACGACAACATCCACGTCACGCAAAACGCGGCCGTGCTGGCGCCCGACACCGTCTCGTTGCGAGACAAGCTCACGACTCCGGCACTCGGTTATCCGATCCCGATCACGGTCGCGACCTACACGCTCGAAGCGCAGTGGCTCGGGCTCGCACCCTGGCACTTCCATCTGCTGAACGTGATCGCGCACGTGGTGTGCTGCGCGTTCGTGTTCTTGCTCGCACTGCGACTTCGCCTGACGACCCTCGGCGCGATCTGCGCGACGTTGCTATTCGGGTTGCACCCGGTCGTGGCCGAGCCGGTGAGTTGGGTGACCGGTCGCAAAGACTTGCTCGCGACGTGTTTCGGCCTCGGCATGCTGCTGCTCGCGTGGCCTCCCGCGACGCGCGGACGGCGTATCGCGGCGCTCGCGTGTTACGCGGTGGGCTTACTCTCGAAGCCGACGATCGCGCCACTGTGCTTGTTCGTCGCGCTCGCGGACGCAATGTTCAGCGGCGATCGCGACGCAACCGATGGCTTTTCCTGGAGACAGCTCCGCAGTCAGTCGATCGCGGCGCTCCGCGTCCTGTGGCCCTATTTTGCCGTGGTCGTCCCCGTGATGATCCTCGGCGTGCTCGGCCAGCGCGCCGCCGGTGCGCTCAGCGATCCTGATCGCGCTGGCGCGAGTTTCGTGCGCGCGACCTGGTATGCGCTCGGCCATCACTTGCGCCTGTTGCTCGGCCTCGAAGAACCGACCGCAAAGTACCTGCCCCTGCCCTGGCCTCCCGGCTACACGCCGAGCGTCGATCTGCTGCCGCTGTTGGCCGCAGCGGTGCTGTGGCTCGTGGTCCGCCGCCTGCCGCTGCTGCAACGCCGCGCATTCGAGTTTGGCCTGCTCTGGATCGGGCTCACGTACTTGCCGAACTCGAACCTCATCCCGCTCGTACGCTACCTCGCCGACAGCTACGTGTATCTTCCGCTGATCGGGGCCGCGTTTTGCGCCGGCGCTTTCGCCGACGTGCTGGTCAGCCAGTTCGAACGGATCGCCTCGGTACTGCGCTACGCGCTCCCGCTCGTGATCGCGGCCGCGTGCATTCCACCGTTTCTACACTCGCAGTCGCGCTTCGTAGACGACCGCACGCTGTGGGGCCATGCGCTCGAGCGCTACCCGTACAACCCGCGGCTCTGCCGCATGTGGGCCAACGGGATGGCAAAGGCGCGCGGTCCGGAAGTCGGACTTCGCGCGACCGATCGCTGCTTGAACGTGTTCGGAGACGAGCTCTTCGCCAAGAACAAAGGCGTGCTGCTCGGACGCCTCGGACGCTTCGACGAAGCGCGCGAGTGGCTCGAGCGCGCGCGCAGGCTGCGTCCGGCAGATCTGAGCGTGCAGAGCGCGCTCGCGAACCTGCCGCCCGCGGCTGCGAGCGGCGAACGGTAACACCTCAACCCGCCGCAGGAGCTACCGGCTGCGGCGCCGGCGGCTTCGCCTTCACGCGCTTCTTCCACAAACCGCCCGCCGCAAACGCGCGGAACGCCCAAGGCGCCCAACCGAGAAGCCGCCGCGCGAGCCAGAGCGACCATCCGAGCATGAGCACGCGATACACCCACATCGGTACGGACAGCAGCGTCGGCTGCGGCAGCTCCGGACCACTGTTGTCCACGTACCACTGCAAGCTGTTGTCGTGACTGCCCGCGCCCATCACTTGCATGTCCGGCTGCACGAGTAAGCCCGACTGCACGGCATCGAACAGCGACGATGCAAACGCGAGCACCCAGGCTGCGACCAACAACTGCAAGAAGTTGTGCTTGAGCGGCGAGAGATCCAGCGTCGTCGCACGCTTCGCGATCACGAAGAAGAACCCGACGACGATCAGCGCTTCGATCGAGCTGATCTGAGTCAGCCCGACTCCGAGCAGCAACCAATCGAGCGTGCGCATCGGCGGACCGCTCGTCCGCCCGAGGAACACGGCGATGATCAGCACCAGGAAGAGGTAACCCCAAAACAAGATCGCCGGACCCCAAGCCGGCCCGTGCGCCCAGAGCAGCCAACGATCGGAGGGCCGCTCGACGATCACTCGAACGTTCTTGGCCGCCGAGTCGAGCTTGACGGCGGGCACCGTCATGACGCTCTCCATCCCGGTCGGCAGCTCGAGTTCCGCGACCACCTGCGCGCGACCCGGTAGCAGGCCGAAGCCGTACGCTGCAGCCTCGCGCTGCACCGGCCGCCGTTCCCCGTTCACGCTGAAGTTGCGAAGGCGCGCGCCCTCCGGCAACCACAACTTGTGATCGCCACCGCGACTCGTGCGGATCGAGAGCCGCAGCTCCGCATCGGTTGCGCGCACTCCCGGCCGCACGATCAGCTTCGCGGCGTCGATCGTCGTCGACTGCCCCGGCGCCGCCGCAGGCTTCTTCAACGCGATCTTCAAGTGTTCCCCGGGCCACGGGCGGTACGCCGGCTGCCACTGCCCGTTCGCTTCGTGACTGACCGGGACGAGACCGGTCGCATCGCACTGCCACATGCTGCCGCAGCTCATCTGCCAACGCTCCGACTGCGTATCGAATTTGCCGGCGACGAGATCGAGCTGTGCGACTTGCGGCAGCGTCGAGTCGAACTCGATCTGCACGTCGTCGGGTCCGAAGGCGACGAGCGCACTGTCGTCCTTCACTTGAATCCGTGCGTCGTGCACGGACTCCGAAGCCAACAGCGGCAAGTGCACGAGCGTGGGCGTGCCGGGAGGCGTTTCGCGCTCGACGAGCGTATGCACCCGAAACTCGTTCGCAAACTCGAAGCTGCGCGTGACGCTGAACCACGGCGGCAAGTTGACCGCCGCGCGCTCCTCGCTCTCGCTGAGCACGCGACGCAGCTCGATCGCATCTTCACTCGTGCCGTCTTCGCGCACGCCGCTCACTTCGTAGCCGGCAGCCTTCACGCTCGCGTGGGCTGGAGCATCCCCGAGCCGCAAGGTGAGCGTGTCGCTCGCCGGCATCGCGCCCGACACTTCGAGCACATGCACGCCGGGCGTGAGCCGGACGTGCAAGAACCCGTCGTCGAGCGCGACCATGCGCGCTTCACTGCCATCGAGCCGCACGCGATCGGGCGACCACAACGCGAGCGGTCCAGGCACACGGACACTCGTGCGATCTTGTGCGTGCACCTCCGCTCGTAGCTGCAAGCCAGAGGGGCCGACTTGCACTTCGAGATCGGCGACGCGCACGCAGTCGGGCCGGCAGCCGGGCGGCTTCGTCACCCGCGTGCGCAACTGCTCGAGCAACACCTGGTCGGGGAACTGCGCGTGCGCGACGCCGGCGGACAGCGAGAGCGCCGCGATGCCGAGACCCACGAGCGCGCTCGCGAGCGCCGGCGCGACCGGCCCGACACCGCGGAACACGTTCGAGGCGCGCACGATGAGGAGCGCGAGCAGCGCGCACAAGAGTACGCGCAACACCGCGAGCGCGCGGTTCGCGAATGGCGGCAAGATCACGAGCTCGAAGTGGTGATCGCGCGCGACTGGACCGGACCAGCTGAGACGCCAGCTCTGAAACTGCCAGTCGGGCAGCCCCGGGCCGGTTTGCACGATCGCCGCCGGATCTCGTTCTTGAGTCTTCTGCTTGACGGCGTAGTTCGCGACGCCGCTCTTGGCTGCGGACTGCCGGCGCGAGGCGTACGAGTCGTCGTCCTTGCGCTGATCGGACAGGCCGCCCCCGCCCTCGCCGAGCATGTCCGCCATCGGCGCGCCGGGCGGAACCGGAACTTGCACTGCCACGGCCTCTTCGGCTTCTTCCGGAACGGCCATCGGCTCGGGTGCCCGCGCCATGCCGCCGATCGGCACGGACATCCCGCCGAACGGCGTGTACGAGCCGTGCTGTGCCGCGAGCTGCGGATACACCGCTTCGCGCAAGCTGCGCGCCGCGAACGGCAACCCGACGACCGCGAGCACGACGAGCGCACCCGCGAACACTGCGCGGATCAAGGTCCAAAACCTTCCGCGCGGTAAGACGCGCAGCAGCGCCGCCGCTGCGAGCAGCACGATCCACACGAACGTCGGCGCGTCCGGCTCTTGATACGACAGCCCGAGCGCGACGAACGCGAGCAGGCCCGCGAGCTTGCCGGCGATCCCCGCCGTGCCGAACGCGACGACGAGCACGAAGAAGAAGCCGAGTAGATCCCAGTCGCCGAGCCAGCTGCGATCGACGTCGTCGACGCCGCGCACCGCCCACAACGCGTAGCCTGGCGGCAACAGGAGCGTCACGCCGAGCGAGCGAACGTCTTCGGACCACCCGACTGCCGGCAGCGTGCTGACTTCCTTTTCGAGCCGCGAATCGGCATCGAGCGCGACGCGAACGTCGCGGACTTCGACGCCGAGCGCATCCTTAGCCGTCCGCTGCGTGATCAGTTGATCTTCGCCCGCCTGCGATGCGCGACCGAGCGCGCCTTCCTTCAGCTCGAGCCGGAAACCCGAGTGGAGCTCACCACTCAGGTTGTCGTGCACGGTGTAGCCCTCGCCGTCTTGGTCGAGCCAGAGCGTGCGTTCGAGCGCGAGTTGGTTCGGCGGCGGCTCGGGCTCGCCGCGCCGCACTTCCGTGAATTCGAGCTTGTCGGTCGGCGCGAGCAGGAAGGTGGGCAGGCCGCGCAGATCGGGATCGAGCTCGAGCCGAGCGGGATCGACCGCAGGCGCCCCCGACAGCTTCACTTGCCGGAGCTTCTCATCCGGTTGAAATGCCCAGGCCTCTTGCGTGGGCCACGGCGGCGGACGCGTCCGACTCCCGAGCTCTTTCACCGGACCTGCCGTGCGCGCGAGCACGCGCAGCGTGTAGCTACCGGCGCGGATCTGAAGCCTCAGCTCACCGTTCGGATCGAGCCGAACCGGAAGCTCGGCGTCGATCGACAGTGGTACCGTGCCCGCGACGAGCACATTGCCGAGGTTGATCTCACGCGCATCTCCAGCTGCGCGAATTCGAATGCGAGTCTCGACCCGGAGCGGCACCGCATCTTCGATCTTCCGCTGCACCGTGAGCTCGAGCTGCGACGGCCCCGAGTCTGCTTGCCCGTCGCGCAGCCATAAGCTGCCGGACTCGTCGCGCTTCGGGTGCGTGAGCGGTTTGCCGTCCAGCGTCAGTTGCAGCTGGCCGTACTCCGGCGGCACTGGCAGTTGTTCCGGCAGGCGAGACCATCTGAAGCGCCCTTCGATGCGTTGCGAGCCCGCGGGTAGATCGAGCACCGGTACGCCGTCTTTCGAGAGAACCGGCGCGGGCTTACCTCCCACGCGAACGGCTTGCGGCCAACGCCCGGTTGCGCCGGGAAGCCGAACGAGTTGGCGCCGATCGGACAGGACCTCGAACGCGAAGCTTCCGTCCTGCGCACGAAGCGCAAGTGAGAGCGGCCCGGGCCAAAAGCAGATCGCGCGCCCATCCCGAACCGCACAAGCCGACGTTTCATCTTGAGCGCGAACCCAAGGAACCCAGGCTGCGAGCGACCCAGGAACGTTCTCAGCGCCGTTCTTATCGCCGCCCGCGGCGGCGCCAGAAGCCTGGGCGGATGCGCGGGCAGTGGAAAACCACGCCGCCGTCAGCAGCAAACCGAGTCCAAAGCCGAGCTTGAGAATAGACACGGGCCAAAGACCACGCGCCGGACGCTTTTCTTCACGACGTTCCCGATTCAACACGCGGAAATCCTTGGTTGAAGCTATCGACGAACAACCGACGCACGAGCTCGCAAAACGATCTACGTGAATCTGGCGCACGGCGAGGCGGGTCTGTCCGCACCCGTGGGGCTCGAGGTCGGCTCTGCGCATGCTGGAAAGCGGATGGTAATGCAGACTCCTAGTTGCGTCTGCGGCGTCATTTGCGTGCGATGTGCGGCGACGTCGGGCACGATGCCCGCGTGAGCGAAGCTCGCAAGCAGCTCGGCACTCGCATCGTTCGCGGAAGCGTCTGGACCGGCGCGCGCCAAGCCGTCCAACAAGTCTGCTCCCTCGCTCAACTCGTCATCGTCGCACGCTTGCTACCGCCGGCCGAAGTCGGCTTGTTCGCGATGGCGACGCTCGTCCTCAACATCACGCGCTCGCTGACTGAGACCGGCTTCGAACAAGCACTCATTCAGCGCGCCGAGCTCGACGACGAGACCCTCGACGTCGGCTTTACGGTCGTACTGCTCCGAGCGGCGGTCGTCGCGGCGATCGTCGCGGGCGGTGCACCTTGGTTCGCCGGCTTCTTCGACGAACCCCGCGTCGCAGAGCTCTTGCGCATCCTCGCGGTCGGACTGTTTCTCGAAGGCTTCATCAACAATCGCCTCGCGGTGTTCCTGCGCCAGCTCGACTTTCGCCGCTACTTTTACTTCCATTCGAGTGGCCAGATCGTCGGCCTGCTCGCCACGATCGGGGCGGCCCTGTGGCTGCACAATGTCTGGGCGATCGTCGTCGGCCAACTCGCGGCGGCTGGAGCGCGCGTCGTCAGCTCGTACGTCTTGTTCCGACGCCGCCCTCGGCTGCACTGGAACAGCCGGATCGCACGCGAGCTGATCGGCTACGGGCGCTGGGTCGGCGCTTCGAGCGTGCTCCTGTTCGTGCTCGTGCAAGGCGACAACCTCTTCATTGGCAAGCTCGCCGGCGCCGCGCAGCTCGCGTTCTACGCCTGGGCATATCAGCTCGCGAACTTGCCGCCGTTGTTCATCACGCAAATTCTGTCGAGCGTCATGTTCCCCGCGTTTGCGAGCGTGCGCGACGAACCGGCGCGCCTCGGAGCGCTCTGGGTTCGCAGCATGCGCATCACGCTCGCGCTCACGCTGCCGAGCGCTGCGCTGATCGCCGTGCTCGCGGAACCGTTTGCGCGCGCGCTCCTCGGCGAGCGCTGGCTACCGATCGTGCCCCTCACCTATGCCCTGTCGATCTTCGGCGTCATGCGCGCGTTCGGAGCGAGCGCAGGCGCACTCTTCCTCGCGATCGGGCGGCCCGACTTACGCACGAAGATCCAAGTCGCACAGCTGATCGTGCTCGCCGTCTCGATCTACCCGCTGTACTCGAGCTACGGCGTACTCGGCGTCGCATGGGCCGTGAGCTTGTACGGCCTACTCAGCGTCTACGCAGCGGTCGTGTGTTTTAACTTGTGTCAGGTACCGCTCTCGGAGATCCGAGCGCCCGCGATGCAAGTCACGCTCGCGACTTTGCTCGGCGGTGCAGCAGCCTGGCTGACCGCAACCGAACTCGCAGCGTGGCCGTTCGCCGCACTCGCGACGGCAGCCCTCGTCGGTGGGGCGAGCATGCTCGGCGCGCTCTACTGGCTCGATCGCCGCGGCAGTGGCGGTTTCAGGTTGGAGCTCGAGCTGATCTGGAAGGCTCTCCGAGGCGCACCGAAAGCCTCCTAGACTTGACAGTGGCGCGCACAGCGGCGCATGTAGCTGCCGCGATGCGCGTTCAGGTGGTTCACTCGGGCAACGCATGGATCTTGCGGCGGCTCGCCCGCTACCTGATCGATCGATTGCCCTACGTGCACGGCGCGCCGTGGCGCCCTTCGGCCGTACGCGAATTCGATCTGACGTACTACGTCAACTACCAGCTATGCCGGCGCCCGCGTGCACCGCTGCGGCGCGCAGTGTTGTGGCGCAAGCCTCGCTCGCGCCTGGTCGGCGCGTTCTTTCCGCATCGCGAGGGTAACGACTTCTTCGACGAAGTTGCTCGCGAGCTCGACTTCTGCGTCGCGCCGAGCGCGCGCTACGCGAACTACTTGCGCGAGCACTGCAACCCGAGCTCGCACTTGATTTACCACGGCATCGAGCTCGACCGCTTCACGCCGAAGCTGCGGCTCGGCTTCGTCGGCCGGCGCTACGCGACCGGCCGAAAAGGCGACGTGCTGCTGCGCGCGGTCGAAAAGCTTCCTTACGTGGAGCTACGCGCGACGGATGGCAAACTCAGCGACGCCGAGATCCCCGCCTTCTACCGAGACCTCGACTACGTGTTGATCACATCGAGCATCGAAGGAGGCCCGCTCTGCTTTCAGGAAGGGCTCGCGAGCGGCAAGCCGATCTTGTCGACCGATGTCGGCATGGTTTCCGAATTTCGGGACGCGCCCGGAGTCAATATTTTTGCGGATGAACGCGAGCTCCTCGCGCTACTCGAAGCGAAGTACGCCGAGCGCCTGCGGCTGCGCGCGAACGTCGAACGTTTTTCCGTCGACTACTGGGTCTCGGAACATGACAAACTCTTTCGACGCCTGATCACGGGCGGCGCTTGATCCGATGACACCTCCTTCCACGATCGCGCTGTCGACGCGCACGCTCGGCCAGCACACCGGCGTGTCGCAAGCGGCACTCGACGTGCTGCTATCGCTCTCGCGCACCGGTCACTCTGTCGCGGTGCGCGCGTGGGTGCCGCATGCACTTCCGACGGCGGTCGACGGGATCTCACTCGGTCCCTGTCACTTCGAGAGCGTCTCACCGCGCGCGGTCGCAAAGAGCGTGCTCGCGGGAGACGCGCCACCGCGAAGTTTGCCCGAGCAGCTGCGTCTCGCCGTGCGCGAGACGGTCCGCCTGCCGGTGTTCAGCCCGCCGCGCCCGCACCACCTGCCGCCCGGGCTCGAGGTCGTAAATGGCCTCGGTGCGCACGGTGTGTTCGTCGCTTCGAAGAACGGTCATGCAGCCAAGGGCGGCGGAAAGGCTGCGCCGAGTTTGCTCGTCGTCCATGAATCGCCGCGTCACTTCGCGCCGGGTTCGCGGTTGTCGGTCGAACGTGCGCTCGCGATGGTGCGAAGCTACGACTACCGCGTGTTCGTGTCGGAGCGCGGGCGAGCGGAATGGAACGCGCTCGGCGACCTCGAGCCGGCGCGCTCGTTCTGCATTCCGAACTGCGTGCGCGAGCAAGAGACGCATCGGCTGATGGCGCGCGATCGGAAGGACGTGCGCCGCACACTCGGCTACAGCACCGAACAACTGCAAGTGGTCTGCGTCGGCGCGGTGATCCGCCGTAAAGGCCAGGATATCGTGCTCGATGCGCTGCAGCAGCTGACGGCCACGCACCCGCAAGTGCGCGTGGATTTCCTCGGGCCGCTCACGGGCGGCTGGGCGGAATCGCAAAAGGCCCGGCTCGCGCGTTCGGCCGAGCTCGGAGGTCGCGCCCGTTTTCTCGGCAGCGTGAACGACGTGTACGAGCGCATCTACGCGGCGGACGTGCTCGTGCTCGCGTCGCGCGCGGAGGCGTTTCCGCTCTCGGTGCTCGAAGCGATGGCCCTCGGTACGTGTGTCGTCGCGTCGGACGTGGACGGCATCGCAGAGCAAGTCGTGCACGACGACAGCGGCCTCTTGTTTGCGAGCGAAGACGTCGCCGGGCTCGCGCAGTGCTTGAGACTCGTCGCGGACGATCCGGTGCGGCGGAAGACGCTCTCGCGCGCGGCGAGAAGTCGCTACGTGACTGAGTTCAATCGCACCTTGCAGCTCGAGCGCTGGGCGACAGTGACCGCAGGAATCCTGGGCGAGCCCACCTAGCGCAGTACTAACGAGCTCGGGCGCGTCTTCGCGCGCGTCGAACCACGCCGAGCCCGATCCCTAGCCAGGCCAGCGCGCCGAACGCCCACGTCCTCGAAGGCTCGCCGTCACCGATCGACCGAGCTACCGCGCAGCTCTTCACGTGCCGCGTGTCGTCGACCTCGCTCGGGAACGATGGAACCTTGCCGTTGCCCGTTGCAGCCGACCCACCCGCCGCACCCTCAAAGTCAGACGGCCACGCTGGACTGCCTTTGCCAGGCGAACTTTGCGGTGATGAGCTCGGCAGCGGTGGCGCCTGCAAGGTCGGACGGCCTCCGGCCGATGCGCCGGGCATCCCAGCATCATCGCTCGGGTCGTCTACCGGAGCAGCCGTACCCGCATCGGCGACGCTCAGCGTGTCGCGATGCACGACCAGCCGGTCTGCGGTGCAGTCGACCGAAGTCACCTCCGGACCCTCCAAACGCAGTGAAGGCGCGTCCTTACCGCACAAGACCACGGGCTCGCTGTACGTCGCATCGATCGCGCGCGTCCGCAGCCGAACGCACACGAAAGGCGACTGCGTCTGGGTTGCGGGATTCAAGTCGGTCGTCCACACCGAGCCTTGCGTCGCATACGGCTCGTCGTCCTTCACGGATCCGAGGTTGTCGATCATCACGTACTCGACGACGGCACTCGGGTCCTGGAGCGTGATGCACGTGCGAGTCTGCGCCGGGCTGCAGGTCGAAAACGGCTCCTGAGTCCACACGAGGTTCGTGAGTGCAGCTATCGGCGGCGGCACCTCACCGCTGCGCGGACCCGCACCGGTCGTGAATGCGAGCGCGTCCGTGAACACTTCGCCCGGAGCAAATCCTTGCCAGATCCCACGCACCCGGTACTTCGTGTTCGGCACTAGCGGCTGAGCCGGTACGATCTCGAAGTGGCCGCTCTGCGCCCCACGCACTGTGACCGCCACCAGCTCACCCGCTTCGGTCTCCAGCGTGTACTTGTCACCGATCACCGTGACGCCGCCGTCCATCGATACCTGCGAGTACGAGGTAGACAACAGGTATGACGGGATCACGTTCGTGGGGACGCCGGTGTCCCCATCCGCAGGCACGCCGTTGAACTTCGGCGGCGGGGCCGCGTAAGAGCACGCGGACGCAATCGATGCGGACCCCGCGGCGCCCCAGAGCGCCACTGCGAGCACGAACCCGAGACCTGACACACCCCGGCACAAGCGTTTCCGCATCCCCCTTGTTCAGCACGGGTCGTGCCAAGCACGCGAAGCACGTTGCTGCGCTGCCCAGTCTTTGCAAAGCTCCGCCTCGCATGACCCACGTGTTGATCGTCGGCGGTGGCATCGGCGGACTGACCGCCGCCCTCAGCCTCGCCGAGCTCGGCTATGAAATCGACGTGTTCGAGTCCACGCCGGAAGTCCGGCCGCTGGGAGTCGGCATCAACGTGCTGCCGCACGCCGTTCGGGAGCTCCACGAGCTCGGCCTCGCCCAGGAGCTCGAACACGCCGGCGTCCTCACCTCCGAGCTCGCGTACTTCTCGAAGCACGGGCAGGCGATCTGGAGTGAGCCGCGCGGCATCGGCGCTGGCTATCGCTGGCCGCAGATCTCGATTCATCGTGGGGTGCTGCATCTGTTGCTGCTCGCAGCGGCGAGAGAGCGTCTCGGCACCGATCACATTCACCTCGGGCACCACTTCGTCCGCGCGACGCAAGACGCGGACGGCGTCACGGCAGAGCTGGCGAGTAAGGGCGCCGGGACGTCGATCGAAGTGCGAGGCGATGTCCTAGTCGGCGCAGACGGCATTCACTCGCAGCTCCGGGCGCAGCTCCATCCCGGCGAAGGCAAACCGCGCTGGAACGGTACGTGGCTCTGGCGTGGCGTGACCCACGGCAAGCGCTTCTTGAGCGGCCGTTCGATGATCATGGCCGGCCACTCGGAGCACAAGTTCGTCTGTTATCCGATCGGTCCGAGTACGCGCAGCGGAGAAGAGGTTTTGATCAACTGGGTCGCCGAGCTGCGGCAACCCGTTACGGAGCTCACCGAGCGCGAGGACTGGAACAAGGAAGGCAAGCTCGAAGAGTTCTTGCCGCAGTTCGAGAGCTGGAAGTTCGACTGGCTCGATGTGCCCGGAATGATCCGCAGTGCCGAAGCCGTGTACGTGTACCCGATGGTCGATCGCGATCCGCTCGAACATTGGGGCGAAGGCCGCATCACGCTGCTCGGAGACGCGGGCCACCCGATGTATCCCGTCGGTTCGAACGGTGCATCGCAAGCGATTCTCGACGCGCGCGTCTTGAGCGGCTGTCTTCGCTCGAAGCAACCGATCCCAGACGCGCTGCGCGCGTACGAAAAGGTGCGGTTGCCCGCGACCGCGGCGCTCACGCTCGCGAATCGCAAACAGGGTCCGGAAGAGTGTATGACGCTCGTCGAAGCGCGCGCACCCAATGGCTTCGAGCGCATCGAAGACGTGATCAGCGAAGCCGAGCTCCAAGCGATCGCGGCTAAATACAAACGCCTCGCCGGATTCACGATCGACGAGATCAACCAACACCCGTCTCTCGCCCATGTCCAATACTGAACGCCCCACACCCGGTCTTCGCCCCCTGCTCTCGCTCGAGGCATCTCTGCCCGGCATCACCTCGATCGGCACGACGCCGACCGGCGAGATTCGATTGATCCCGATCAGCGGCGGGACGTTCGAAGGCGAAGAGCTGCGTGGCGAGATCCTGGGTGGCGGCGCCGATTGGCAAGACGTACGCAACGACGGCGTGCTCGAGATCAGCGCCCGCTACATCTTGAAGACCGATCAAGGCGAGATGCTCGAAGTGCGCAGCGTCGGATTGCGCGCGGCTCCGCGCGAAGTCTTGGAACGCTTGGGCCGCGGCGAACGCGTACCGAGCACGAGCTACTACTTCCGCACGGCGGTTCGCTTTCGCACCGCCGCTGCGCGCCTCGAGCGCTTCAACAACATCCTCGCCGTGTCCTACGGTGAGCGGCGCGGCGCGGGCGTGCATCTCGACGTCTACGAAGTGCTCTAACAGGCCGCCGAAAAACACGCCTCGATGGCCGCGCCCGCTCTCGCCTCAGTACCGAAGTTCGGTCGCCGCTCTGCGCTGCTGTGGCTCGGGCTGATCGCGCTGCATGGCCTTCTGTGGTGCGGCGTCTTCCAGAGCGGGTTCACGCGCGACGAAGTGCACGCACTGTTGCCGCCCGGGCCGTACAAGCTGATCGCACCGTACGTCGCCGCGGCGCAACGCGACGGGCCGATCGGCGTCGTACGCGTGTACTTCTTCGGCGAGTCGGACGACCGACTCTACCTCGAATACGCGCGGCTCGTGCTGCACGGCGAAGTCGACCTCGCGCACATCGAGAGCGTGCAAAAACATGCAGCGACGCACGGAGCGTTGCCGGCGCGACCCTGGCCGTACCGCGACGTGACCGTGGAGTATCCGCCGCTCGCGCTGCTCGCGATGCTGCCACCGGCGCTCTTCAGCACCGAGTACGCAGGTTATCGCGGTTGGTTTGCCGCGTTCATGTTGCTCTTGCACCTCGCGAACCTCGCACTCGCGTTTCACTTGCTGCGCCTCGGGCCAAGCGCGCAGCCGATCAGCACCGGTTCGCGCCTGCATCCGATCACGTGGCTCTTGAGCGCATCGCTCGTCTGGTCGCTGTTGCTCGGCCGAATCGCAGCCGCACGCATGGACCACGTGGTCGTGACTTGGGCCCTCGTGACGCTCTGGGCGGGCAGCCGCGCGCTGTCGGCCCAAGGCAGCGCGCGTGCGCGGTGGGCCGCTCTGAGCGGCGTGCTCGCCGCGTGCGGCGTGATGACGAAGCTCGTGCCCGGGCTCGCGCTGCTCGCGCTGTTGATCGTCTGGCTGTGTTCGCAAGTTCCGGATCGCGTTCGGCTCGCGCTGACGGCGTGCGCCGCAGGGGGCGTCGCGCTGGCCGGCGCAAACGCATTGATGTTCGTATTCGCGGGCGACCGCTACCTCGACACGTTCCGCTATCACACGCTTCGCGGCGTCCAAATCGAGTCGCTCTACGCGGGCGTGTTGCTCTTACTTCACGCGTTCGGTTTGCGAGCGAGCGTCAGCGAATCGTTCGGCTCGACGAACCTCGACAGCTGCTTCACGCACGCGATCCAAGTCGCCTCACCGTGGTTGTTCGTACTCGCGTGTGTCGGGTTCAGCTTGCGGCGCTGGTCGCCCGAGCCCCGATCGCTCGTCGCGCTGACGCTCGCGCTCTTACTCGCGTTCGTGCTCGCCGGGCGCGTGTTTTCGCCGCAGTACCTGATCTGGATCGCAGCGCCGCTGTTAGCTGCGGGCGAAAACACGCGCC
>Ga0193753_10002392_pt1 | contig 14775 bp, 9 predicted proteins | sample H1c2metaG_FD_144925 | JGI IMG/M metagenome (GOLD analysis project Ga0193753, IMG submission 144925) | Soil microbial communities from a riparian zone of the East river system, Colorado, United States - H1c2 | ecosystem: Environmental > Terrestrial > Soil > Riparian zone | place: USA: East River... | reverse complement strand
CAGCCCGTTCTCAGTGACGGAGTCAAAGGTATCTTGCGAGTCGCGGCACAATAACGGCGGATGGCCGGCCGCGCCGTACCGCAGATCGCTTTTTTCAAGATCGAGAAACAGGTAGGCGGCGGTTACAAATTGACTCTGCATTTTTCCGCACAAGATGCGATTCATGCCGGTGAGCACCAACGCAGGATCCTCCGCATGCGGCAATTGGGCGGAGACAGCGATCTTGACCATGGATGCGACGAGAGCGGCAGGGACGCCGTGGCCGGAGACGTCGGCGATGAGGACGCCGAAGCGGTTTTCATCGACCACCAGAAAATCGTAGAAATCGCCGGCCACCGCGGTCATAGAGAGATAGCGGGTTGCGAAGCTCACTAAGTGAGATTGAGGCGTTTCGCGGGGAAGGATGGAGGCTTGGATCTTCCGGGCTACCTCCAACTCTTTGTTGAGAGCGATGAGCTGTTCCTCATTTTGAGAGAGCCGCCGGACGACGACCGCGCCCAAGCTAGCTAAGAACCCAGCGAAGGCAATTGGTTCCAGATCGGCGACAAGAGCAGGCAGATTGCGGTTGTAGAACGTCCAGAAATTCGTGATTAGGACGGCGGCGGCAAAAACGATCGCCCAGGCGCGCACCACGCGCAGATTTTCGGCAGTCTGGTTCCGATAGAGGGCGGCGAGGAGCAAGAGAAACCACGCGATGACGATGACGTTATTGAGAAGCTGCAGCGAATTCGGCTTGTGTAGTAGCTGATCGGTAACCACGCCTATTGCGGCAAAGGCGACGAGCCAAGGCACCAGCCGGCGGAGAGCGGGCGCGCCGGGGAAAAAATATCCCAGGAAGATGACGCCTACAGGCGAGATCGAATAGGTGATGGCGGCCCGGAAATAGCTCCAGAACTGGCGGGGGACCGGATCCGTGGCGAGTTGGAACAGATCCGCGGAGCACAGGAGGCGAAGCCCGTACAAGCCGGTGAACAATCCGAACCACAAGAGACCGCGATCTTCCGTTTTCCGGCGAAACTTGAAAACGACTAACGCAAGGAGACCGGCCGCGATCAGAATGGAGCCGAGGAGAAGATCGATGGCATCGCGCCGAAAAGTGGCTCCGACGACGGCACTGCTGTAGAGATCGGGAGCGTGAATCAATTTGCCGCCCTAGGCTTCAAGTCCAAATATCCGCTCGGCGTAGATGCGGCTAATGCGAAGGTCGTCGGCCAGCGAACGAGTGATCGACGTGTTTTCGCGGTAGGCGAGCTCCACTACGACGAGCGGTTGGAGTCTTTGCTTTTCAAGATAGGCGGCGATGGGACGGTAATCGATGTCTCCGTCTTCAAACGATTCCAGCCAGAGTTTGTTGTTGGAGTTGCGAACGTGAATTTCACGCACGCGTGGGCCCGCTTCGCGTAGGAGATCGAGCGGTGTGAAGCCGCCCTGATGGACCCAATCGAGGTCCAGGCAAAGAGCGACGTAGCGCGGGTCGGTGTTGTGCAGGATGTGACGCCACTCGCGCGCGTTGTCGAGTAATTCGGGAGTGTGATGGTGCACTCTCAGTTCGTAGCCCTTGCGCCGTAGTGCCTGTCCCATGCGATTGAGCGCTTTGGCTTGGAGGGCGAGCTCGTCGTCCGTCTTACGCGCCGGCGCCGGTTTTGGATCGGGATTGTTCACGACCGCTTTGCAGCCGAATGGCCGGCAGAGGGCGGCAATTTCGAGGGCACGGGCGATGGTCTGTTCCGCCAAGCGTTCCTCGTGCACCGCGCCGCCGACGTAAACGGAAGGCATGCGGAGATCGTTTGCGCGCAGAGAGGCGAGCACGCGGCCACGCATGCTCGCCTCGAAAAACGCATGATTGATTTCGATGTTGTGAAAGCCAGCCTGGCACGCCATCGCGAAGGCTTGCTCCACGATTTCGGACAAAGGCTTCTTTTGACGGGCCGCGTACTGCTGAAAGATATAACCTTCAACGGACATACGGGAACCGGAAGACAGAAAGCCCGCTAGCGCCCAGAGAGTGTCGCGACGTGTCATAGAGCCGCAACCGTCTCGCTGACGCTCGCGGCTCTGTTAGCTTACTACTTCGTTCCCTTTTTTAGATCTTTTACCGCAGTGAGATGTTCCTGCAAGGTCGGTAAAGTCTGCAGCGCGAATTGCTTTACGTTTGGGTCGGAGCCGCCCTGGGCTTCGCTCTTGAAATCGTCCACGTCGCGCTCGTGGTCCTTGACCTGATCCTTCAAATACGCCTTGTCGAACTCGGGGCCGGAAAGCTTGGCGAGTTTGTCGACGCGGGATTGATGCTTGGAATCGAGAGCGGCAGGGACTTCGATGTTGGACTTGCCAGCGATTTCTTTCAGTTGATCGTTGGCTTTTGAATGGTCATCGACCATGCGCTTGCCAAATTGTTTGACGGCGTCGCTGGATGCCTTTTCCGCGGCCAGCTTACCTAGTTCGACTTCGGTCATTCCGCCGAGGGCCGAATCTTTCACGAATTTCTTGTCATCGACTTTGCGGGGCATTGACTCGGCTGTTGGGCCGGGAGTAGTGGCGGAGCCGGCCGATGACTCCGGCATCGTAGGCGGCGTGGATGGAGATTGTCCGCCGCCGCCAGGGGATGGGGATTGGGCCATGAGGGCCGTTCCCAATACGCAAGCAGTTAGTAGGATTTTTCGCATACTGTCCTTTCCTACTTCTTTGAGGCGTGCGGGCGGCGAGAAAAGACCTGGAAATTTTTCTAGTTATGCGCGGTGGAGCCAGCTTTCGAATTCGGCGAGCGGGCGGGTGTTGAGAACGTCCGCCGCCTCGAGCCAGCCGCGGCGGGCGGTGATGACGCCAAACGGCATACTGCGGAGATGAGCGGGGCGATGTGAGTCGGTCGAAATCGTGAAGCGGCAGCCTTTGCGCTTGGCGGCGCGGACCAGGTGGCTGGGCAGGTCGAGACGCTCCGGACTCGCGTTGATCTCAAACAGGATTTGGCGCTCGGCGGCACGCGCGGCGACGCTGTCGAAGTCATAGACGTAGGCTTCGCGCTGCAACAACAGGCGGCCGGTCGCGTGACCTACAATTCGAAGCGAAGGAGATTCGAGCGCGCGGAGTAAACGATCGGTCATCTCCGGCGGCTCGAGATTCATGTGGCTATGGACACTGCCGATGACTAGATCCAGTTCGGCGAGGGCGTCTTCGGCCACATCCATTGCGCCATCGCGCAAGATGTCGCATTCGAGACCGGAGAAGACGCGCAGCGGCAACCCTTCGCGGTTGAGGTCGCGCACCTGGCGGGCGAGGGCGACGACGCGCGCTTCATCGAGACCGTTGGCCATGGCGAGCGCTTTCGAATGGTCGGTGATGGCGATGTATTGATAGCCGAGAGCGGCGGCGGCCTCGGCCATCTCGTGGAGAGTGGCCTTGCCGTCGGTCTCGGTGGTGTGCATGTGGAGATCGCCGCGTATATCGCCGAGCTCAATCAGTTTTGGCAGCGTCCGGGTTTGGGCGGCGTCGAGCTCGCCGGAATTTTCGCGTAATTCGGGAGGGATCCAGGCATAGCCGAGGTGCTGGTACACTTCTTCCTCGCTCGCGCCGGCTACACGCCGGTCGTCTTGCAGCGTGAACAGGCCGTATTCATTGAGCGACAGACCTTGCTTGAGGGCTTGCGTGCGCAATACAACGTTGTGCTCTTTGCTGCCCGTGAAATATTGCATGGCGGCGCCGAAGCTATCGTGAGCCAGCGCGCGGACATCGACTTGCAAGCGTTCGACGCCGAATGTGACGCTCGCTTTGTTCACGCCGAGGCCGAGAGTCTCCTGCGATTTCGGATGGGTCACGATGCGATCGAGCGCGGCGGCCGCGCCTGAGCCGGTGACCAGAATGTCGAGATCGCCAACGGTCTCGCGGCCACGCCGCAGGCTGCCGGCGGCTTCGGCACGTTCAATGCCTGGGAGAGATTGGAATTCGGCGATGAGCTCGTCGGCGGTGCGGCGCGCGAAGCTCAGTAAGAAGCGGCCGGCGCTTTTCCGGTAGGCTTCTATGGAACGAAGAACCTTTTCTTCGAGCTTGACTCCCATGCGGGGCAGGTCGCGCAGCTTTTGCTCACGGCAGATACGCTCGAGGTCATCGACGGTGCGGACATTGTGGTGCTCATAGAGCAGGGCGATACTCTTGGGGCCGAGTCCTTGAATCTTGAGCAGCTCGAGAGCGGAGGCGGGATAGCGGGCGAGCATCTGATCGCGGCGGTCGAAGGAGCCGCGCTGGCAAATCTCTACCAGCACGCTGGCGAGTCCTTTCCCGATGCCCGGGATTTCGGTGACTTTGCGATCCTGGCTGCCGAGCACGTCCGCCACGCGCTCGGGATGACTCTGGATGACGGAGGCGGCGTTGCGATAACTGCGGATGCGAAAGCCATCTTCGCCCGCCACTTCCATGAGATCGGCGGTCTCGTAGAGAAGCTGGGCGATTTCCTTATTTTCCATGCGATCGTTCGAGAATGGCTTGCCATTCGGAGGAGGAGGCGGCAGGCGAGGGCTCTACGTGTACGAGGACGTCAGCGACCCAGTGCAAGCTTTCTTTGATGGCGATGCGGACGCGGGCGGCGATCTCGTGAGATTCGCGCACGGTCAATTCGGGGTCGACTTCGAGATGCAAGTCCACGTGGTATCTCAGACCGGTGCGGCGGGCGAAACATTTTTCGATGCCGAGGGCTCCCGGGACAGCCATGGCAGCGCGCCGGATTTCGGCCATTTTGGCGGGATCGGGCATGGTGTCGAGGAGCTGGCCGACGGTGCGCCGCACGACCTGAATAGAGAGAAAGAAGATCAGGAGGCCGATGAGCAGGCCGCCAATATGGTCGGCGGCGGCGAAGCGCGTGGGATCGGCAAGGGCCAGGCCAACGGCGATGAGAGCGACGCAGGTAGAGAGCAGGTCGGTGACGTCGTGCCAACCGTCGGCGTTGAGAGAGGTGCTGGCGATCCGTTTGGCGACGCGGAACTTGGTGGCGGCGAGGAGGATTTTGACTGCTATCGCGACGAAAAGAGGATAGAGAGTGTAGACCGGCAGCGAACTGGGCTCGTGGAGCGTGCGGAAACTGTGCAGGAAAATGCCTGCCCCGGCGAGCAGAAGGAGAGCGCCGACGCCGAGGCCGGCGATGGTTTCGTAGCGGCCGTGGCCGTAGGGATGCTCGGAATCGGGGGGTTTACTGGCTAGCCCTAAGCCGGCGTAGACGATGGCCGAGGATAGGACGTCGCCCGTGGCTTCGAATCCGTCGGAGAGGACGGCGGTGGAGCCGGCGTGGACGCCGACGATGATTTTGGCGGCGGCGAGGGCGGCGCCGACAATCATGCTGATGAGGGCGATGCGGCGGCCTAGTTGTTCTGTTTCTGCGTATTGCACGAGCGGCGGGGGTTGCCTACGCTTCGAGGATAACGCGGGGCCAGCTGTTGGCGGATGCCTTAGTCCTGTCTTGATCGAAGGAGTAAGCAGTGGACCCCGGTGAGCCGGGCTGAGAGAGCGGACGGGATGGGATCACTACCAATCTGGAGGTCTCCGTTTCCCGACCCGATATGACAGATATGCCTGTTTCCCACCGCCGCGAACGTGGCGTGTCGATTGTGATGTTGACGTTCCTGGTTGCGTTTGTGCTGATCCCGATGATTGGCCTGACGATCGATGGAGCGATTTTGTTCTGGATGAAAGCGAAATTGTCGGCGGCCGTCGACGCAGCGGCGCTAGCGGCGGCCCGGTCGCTGAACGTAGGATTGGACTTCGCGAGCCAACAGGATAACGCCAAGAAGGTAGGCCAACAGTACTTCGCCGCTAACTTCCCGACCGGACTCATGGGGGCGGCGGTTGTGGATGGCAAGGCGAACATTGATGTTGCGCTTGATAAGGTGAACCCGCACGTTATTAGGGCTACAGTAACAGCCGCGATTACTGTGCCGACCTATTTCATGCGCATATTGCAGTTCAACTCGAGCACTGTCTCGGCGAACGGCCAAGCGTCGAGGCGCGACGCGAACATTATTCTGGTGCTCGACCGTTCCGGTTCGATGACGAGCGGCGGATCTTGTGGATCATTGATAGCGTCGGCCCAGGACTTCGTGGACAAATTCGTCGATGGCCGCGACCGGCTCGGTTTGGTCACCTTCCAGAGCTCAGCAAAGAGGGATTTTGATCCGACTCTAACCTTCAAATCGTCCACACCTAACCTGAATTCAACGCTGGGTAAGCTCAACTGCAGCGGCAACACCAATTCGGCGGCAGGATTGTCGGTGGCATACGACTGGATAAAGACCAACATTGTGCCCAACTCAGGCTATTTGAATGCAATAGTATTCTTCACCGATGGGCAGCCTAACGTCGTGCAGGCGGATTTTTTGAGAAAAGACCTTCAGGACGACCGGTACGGTTCCAGCAGCACGTCAACAACTGGTACTTATCCTCCGAGCAGTTGTTCCGTAACGACCTTCACAGGGTTAATCAACGACGGATCTACCGAAAAGGCCAAAGACATCTATACGCTCAACGAAACTGGGCAAACGGGAGGGGTGTTCGACGTACCTGACGTTCCAATCACACAAGGAGGTAATTTAAATGTCCACGCGCCCTCCGGTTGCGTGTTCGGGTCGAGCAAACGAATGAGAGAAGACGTCAGAGCGATACCGGACTTAGATGCGTTCAAAAACTCAACCCGTGGCAATCAATGGATTCCGCTGGAAGACGGGTTGGACCTGTTTCCGGCCAAGCACCCATACGCGGGCCAGATTCGCCCGGACACGCCGCGCACGGTGCATCGGGCGGCATTCAGCGCCGCCGAGTCAATCGCCCTAAAAATCCGCAATGATACAAATTACGGAACGATCATTTATTCGATCGGGCTGCAAGGTAACGAGCCGATGGTGATGGATCAAGGCTTCATGGAGCGCGTAGCGAACGACCCTCGCGCACAAAACCACGATCCCAACCCTGACAAGGGCCAAGGATTGTTCGTTCTAGCTACTAACAAAAGCGCCCTGGCTTCGGCTTTCAACAACATCGCGTCGCAGATTCTGCGTCTCTCACAGTGACGGCCGATCGCGGGAGTATTTTACTTAGAAAATCGATCGCGAACTGATTGACGGGAGACCGAATGAGTTTCCCAGGCTGTAGTCGGGCGAAGTGACGTACATTTCGGCCATGTAAGCGTATTGGCCTGACGCCAACCCTGGAATAGTAGCCTTAAATCCCGCCGCCTCGGCACTGGAATTGCTGAGAAAGTTCTTCATGTCGATCTGCCCGGTGCTGCTGTCGACAATAGAAGAATTCGGTGTTCCGAAAGCGCTCGAAAATAGTGATCTGTTGCCGATGACTATGCGCCGGGTGAATACGGTCTTGTCGAAATTTTCGCAGCCTGCCCCACCGGCCGAGAGTCCGGCAGCCTCGCAATCGCCCTTATCAATGTAGGTAATGGTCGATAGTATAACAACTCCATTGCCGCCAGTCACGGTCATGTTCAAGCCCTGCGCGAGTTGCAGCAACAGGTCCTTATTGCTGTTCTGAGAAAAGTCTACGCCATATGCGTACATATGCGCGGCGTCCCTGCACACGCCGGTGACTTGGTTGGCCCGCGTCAGGTTAAGCCCGAAAACAACCGTGCCGAGCAGTAGGGGCACCAGCAGCAAGCCGGTGGCAAGAACAAATTCGATGAGCGCGCTTCCCCGCTCGGCACCACGAGGATTCATACGGGGATAGATATTACGGGCAGGGTGGTCCACTGGGGTTACCTTCCATTACGTCGGCGGCTTGCGCGCCAAGATTCAAAGGTGTCGAGGCGTGCCAAAGTCCGATAGAGGTCACGCTCACGTTACTGATGGAGACCTGTACGACGTTACCGGCGGCGGTGCTATTTGCGCCGGTCACCGGCTTGAGAGTGATTGGATTAAAGTAGGTTACAGCAATGTCGGAGGCGGCAGCGGCGGCTGGAACGAATCCGAACGAATTCTGCTGCACTACCTGGCGAATCGAGGCATTCATGCAGCTCCCAGATAACGGAGTTGCCGTCACCGCGTAGCGCACGCCCTCGCGGGCTGCGTGCTGCAGGCAGGCTCGGCCGAACAATGCCCAAGCGGAATCCATAATCAGGAAGACAAGCGCAAGAAGCGGGAGGATCACGATGGAAAATTCGACCATCGTCGAGCCGGTTTCGGCGTGGCGCTTCGGCTTCCGAACGCTGTCAACCGCTCGGCCTAGAGGGCGCCCCCGGTCGCGGCTCGGTAGCGGTTGCGTCATGGTGGCTCCGTTGATCACATCGGCAAAAACGCGCTAGGGCAATAGGTAGTAGGGCCCAGGTGAGTCTGTAAGGGGTGCCGGTAACTACCGCCGCGATGTAGAATTCCTTGATGATCGGAATCAGGGCTCGTACCGCGCCGTTCACAGCCACGATTCGGACTTGGAATCGCATATCTTTATAGTTAAATCTTGCTATGAGCCGCATCGCGCTTAGCCGGTCCAAACGGTAATGGTTACCAACTGGGTTTCCTGGGATCTACTGGCGAAGCTTCGCGATTTGCTCGAGGACAGGCAGATTGGCGCGGGGATCGCGTTGCTCGAGCAGCATCGCGCGGCGTGGAGCCTGGCGGCGCCCGACAAATGCCACACAGGCTTGGCGTTGGGATGCCTGGCGCGCTGGGTAGACGTCGGCTACGAAGACGAAGCGTTGCTCAAGGAATTGCTCGAGCGGTTTCCCGCCAACCAACGGCGGCCGCTTCCGGTGGCCGACTATGTGGAACTGCGCATGGCCGAAGCGCTGGTCGCGATGCGGGAAGAGAATCTGACGAAGGCGCTGCACCATCTGGATACCGCGCTGATCTTGAGCGGTGAAATCGAGGCTCCCGAAGTGACCGTTACGGCGAGCCTGTGGAAGGCGCGCTGCCTGCGCAAAGCCGGTGAGTACGATCAGGCGCTCGACGTAACGCGGCAAGGCATGCGCCTGGCGGAGAGCCTTGGGCTGCGGCGCGTCGCGGCGGTGATGCGCACGCTCGAAAGCTGGATCCTATTTCAAGGCGGCAAATCGCAGCACGCGATCGAGCTTCTGCAGGAGGCCGAGGCGGCGCTGCGCGATACCGACGATTTCATCACGCTCGGTAACATTCAATCCACCTATGGCAGGATCGCGCTGCGGGAGGGCCGGTACGATCACGCACTCCAATACTTCGAGTTGTCTATCGATTATTTCAAGCGGCGGCCGTCGCTCGAAGGCTATCTGGCGCGCTCGCTGACCAATATCGCGGAGGCGAAGCGGCTGTTGGCGCTACAGTTGCGGCGGAACCTCGATTCGAGACGCGAGCGGCTGAAGGCGGACCATCCGATGAAGCCGTTGCCGGGCAAGAGCGGCAAAGCCGGCCAGCTCGAGCGAATGCACGAACTGCTGCGGAACGCGCGCGCCGACCTGTCGCAGGCGGACACGATTTACAGGCGCGCCGGCAATCATCACGGCACGGGCAATGTGGATGTCAATATCGCGCAGATTTATCTCGATCTCGGGGATTTGGATAACGCCGGGGAGCGATCCAACGAGGCTTTCGAACTGGGCGCTACCAAGACCGACTACCTGCTGATGTGCCGGGCACGCATCGTGCAGGCGATGGTCGCGAACGCGCGCTTCGAAGAACAGATCGGGGAAACGGAGGACCCGAGCCGGTTCGCGCAGCTGGCGCACGATTGCGCCAAGGAGGCGCTGGACCTGGGCCAGCGCACCGAAAGCAGGCGGCTGTTGGCGCAGGCAAATATTTGTCATGGCCTGACGCTGGTGAACGGGTTTTTCAACAATACGGAAAACGCCCGGCTTTGTTGCGACCGCGCCGAGGCCTATCTGAACAACGACCGGCACGACGCGCTGTGGCAGGAAGTGGAGATATTGCGCGCGCGCATTCTGCACTCCGGGATCGAAGATCCGAATTTGCGAGCGTGGTCGCAGGGCGCGGTCGGGAACAAGAGCCTGCAAGAAGTCGTCGGGGAATTCGAGGAACTGCTCATCCGCCGCATTTGGGAGCACGAAGGGCGCAAGGTCTCACGGGTCGCGCATAAGTTGGCGGTCTCCCCAAAGAAGGTGAGGAGGGTGCTGCGGCATTTGGGTCTACTGACAGACCAGGCCGAACTGTGAATGTAGAGGTGAATGTAGAGTAAGGATTGACCCGCGATGAAAGCGCACCTGATCAGTACGCCGCTCAGCACCAATAAGCACCTGGTGCGCTGGGTGGAAAAGATGGCCGATCTGACCAAACCCGAGGCGATTCATTGGGTGGATGGATCGAAGGAAGAGTACGACGCGCTGTGCGCGCAAATGGTGGCGGGCGGCACGTTTATCCGGCTGAATCGGGATTTGTGGCCGGGCTGTTACCTGGCGCGCTCGGACGCGGGCGACGTGGCGCGCGTCGAAGACCGCACGTTCATCTGCTCGCTCGCTAAAGAAAATGCCGGGCCGACGAATAACTGGGTCAACCCGTTCGAGATGCGGCGCAAGCTGAAGGGGCTGTTTCGAGGCTCGATGCGGGGACGCACAATGTACGTGCTGCCGTTCAGCATGGGACCCATCGATTCACCGCTCTCGCAGATTGGAGTAGAGCTTACCGACTCGCCCTACGTGGTGGTGAACATGCGCATCATGGCGCGCATCGGGCTCGCGGTCTTCAAAGAAATCGATAAAGACGTGAAGCGCGTGGTGCCGTGCATGCACAGCGTCGGCAAGCCGCTCGCTCCAGGGGAGACGGACGTACCGTGGCCCTGCAATCCGGAGAAATACATCGTGCACTTCCCGGAGACACGCGAGATCTGGTCGTATGGATCGGGATATGGCGGCAACGCGCTGCTGGGGAAGAAGTGCTTCGCGCTGCGCATTGCCACGAACATCGCCCGCGACGAAGGCTGGATGGCGGAGCACATGCTGATTCTGGGCGTGGAGAATCCGCAGGGCGAGAAAACGTATGTGGCGGCGGCGTTTCCGAGCGCCTGCGGTAAGACGAATTTCGCCATGATGATTCCGCCGGCGGGATTTGACGGCTGGAAGGTTTGGACGGTGGGCGACGATATCGCCTGGATCAAGCCGGACGAGAACGGCGAACTGCGGGCGATTAACCCGGAAGCGGGCTTCTTCGGAGTGGCGCCCGGCACGTCTCCGAAGACCAATCCGAACGCCATCGCGACGCTTTCGAAAAACACGATTTTCACCAACGTGGCGCTCACGCCCGAAGGCGGTGTGTGGTGGGAAGGCTTGACGGAGGAGCCGCCCGCGGAATGCCTGGATTGGCGGGGCAAGCGCTGGACGCCGGAGATCGAGAAACAGACCGGCAAAAAGGCGTCGCATCCGAACGCGCGTTTTACCGCGCCCGCGGCGCAATGTCCTTCGATCGATCCGCAGTGGCAGGACCCGACGGGAGTGCCGATCAGCGCGATTGTTTTCGGGGGCCGGAGAGCGTCGAGCATTCCGCTGGTCTACCAGGCATTTAATTGGAGCGCCGGCGTTTATGTGGGAGCGACGATGGGCTCGGAAACGACTGCGGCAGCGGCGGGCGCGGTCGGGAAAGTGCGGCGCGATCCGATGGCGATGCTGCCTTTCTGCGGGTACCATATGGGCGATTATTTCCGGCATTGGTTGACCATGCAGCGCTCCCTCAGCGCCACGCCGCGTATCTTTCATGTGAACTGGTTCCGCAAGGATGCCGACGGAGAATTCATTTGGCCGGGCTTCAGTCAGAACATGCGCGTCCTACGGTGGATCGTGGAGCGCGCGCGCAGCCGGGTCGCGGGGAAGGAAACGCCGATTGGCTGGGTGCCGCGCTATGAAGACATCGAGTGGAGCGGGCTCTCTTTTCCGAGAGACAAGTTTGAGCAACTGCAGAGAGTGGATCGAACGGCCTGGCGGGCGGAAGTGATCGGGCACGAGGAATTATTCATCGAGCTGCACGATCACTTGCCCCCGGAGATGGTTTATGAGCGGGAATTGCTAATCTGCCGTTTGTGATGTCCGGCTACGATTTTGCGAGCGGGGCGATGGCCACTTCGTCCACGAAAGCGAACTTGCCGGGCGTACCCGTGCGCTTGACGGTGTCGAGCACCTTGCCGGCTTTATCTTTGATGATGATGGAATCGGCGCTCATCTCCACTGTGATGCGGCAGATGGAGCCGTCGATGGCGTGGGGAACTTTTACTTCTTTTCCGGCCGCGCCATCCGCGAAGACCTTGCGGCTCAGGTTGCGGCCGTCGAGAACGTAGAGGACGCGGCTGCCTTCACCCTTGTAGTCGGCGACGAAGGCGATTTTTCTGTTCTTCTTGAATAAGCCGCCCTTGGCGGATTCCCGAAGAATGTCGAAGGTAAAGGCCCCCTCACCGGCGCGGAAGAAACTATAGCCCTTACCGTCAAAAGCCCACCAGCCGCTCTGGTCGGTCCACTTGGCGCCGTTTTCGAAGTAACGGGCTGCGGTCACTTTGTGGTCGGCGCCGCCGCCGGCCTGCAGCGGCCATTCAATGACAGTGTTCTTACCAGCCTCGATAGCAATGGTTGCGGTCTTCGTTTCGAATTTAGCTGCCTCGGCGCTGAGCACGTAGGAGCCAGGCCGCAGCGAGAGCTTCTCGTTATTGGTTACTGTGAGCGGCGTACTGTCGCCTTCGCGATGCAGAGCAATGTGGGCGGCGGCGGGAGAGATATGAACCAGCAGAGTGCCAGAGGCGGCTTTCATAGCCGCGCCGATTTTGACAGTTTCGCCGGCCTTGAAATCGCGCGACTCGGTGTGATCCTCGAAGCCCTCCTTGCTCAGGCGCACGGCGTGTGAGCCCGCGCCGATTTCTTTGCTAAACATGCCGGAAGCGTTCACGGTACCGGCACGCACGGAATCGATATAGACCTCCGCTTCGGGAGGCGCGGCGGCGATCGCAAGAGTAGCGGTACGCACCAGCGGGCTCAAAGAAAAACTGAGCTTCTGCACATTCTTGTCGCCGGCTTTGAGACGGACCTTCTGCTCTTCGGAATCCTGGTAACCATCGTGAATGACTTTGATGGTCCAGTCACCCGGATCGAGCGAGAGGACGCGCGCGCCAGCGCTCATTGGCCGTTTGATAGGCGATCCGTTGACAACCACGATCCCATCCGGGACATTGGCGGCGATGGCAAGCGGTACTTTGTCGGGAGCGCCATTGAGCAAGACCTTGAGAACCTGGGAGGCGGACACATCTAGCGACAGCGCACTGGATTTGCCCTTGCGGTCATCGATAATGAAGCGCGAGAATCCTTGGGCGCCGGCGGCGATATCGACGCCATTGGGAGGTATCGGCTTGGGCGCGTCGTCTCCCGCCGCTCCCAGCATGCCGGGCGTCGCGAAAATTTTCGCCGCTTGCGCGAACGAGCTGACGATCACGCCGGCGGCGTTTTTCGAGGTCAGCGGATGACCTAACGTGACGAGCTGGCCGGGTTGGGCGTGATAGTCGAACGAGAAAACTTCTTTGCGGCCATCGAAAATTTTGACCGAGTGGTCGCCGGCCGGCAGATCGTCCTTAGTAAGAGATCCCTGCTGCAGATCGATGGGCGCGCCATCGTCGAGCACGAGTTTTCCTTCCTTGATGGCGGAACTGAACAGCAATTGAGGCAGCGCGCGGCGCAAAGCAAACGCGACGCGGAGCGGCGCTGTGCCCGACACGGTTACGGTCTTCGATTCGGGAACGTATCCGTCGTGAGCGGCTTCGACCGTGTGCGAACCTGCGGCGAGACGCGCGGAAGAATTAGAAAGCGCCTTGCCATCCACCGTGAAGCGGGTGTCCGGGACGTTCGAAGTGATGTCGACGGAACTGAGCACGCCTACCGGGGTGCTTTCCGGAACTTTTTCAGAGTGACTTGGCTTGAGGCCGAACCATGCCGCAATCGCGAGGACGACACCAGCGGCCGCCGCGACTAACCACAGAGGCTTTTTGGGGCGTGGTCCGGCGGGAACCGGAGGGGTGGCGGGGCGCTGAGAGACTGGCGGCTTAGGCACCGGCGGCCCGTCCGCCACTGGGCCCGCAACAGTCGCGGCGAAGGCCAGCGGCGCCGCTTGCAGAATCGTTTCGGTGGGCGGATCCGCTAGCGCGGGAGTCTCGCGACCGCTATCGGGCACGAGATGACGCAGCGTATTGTGAAGTTGCGATAGACGGGCTTCGTTGGGATAGGTGGCAAGCCCTTCTTCCACTCGCTGCACGGCCGCCGGAACGTCTTCGGCGGCTTGCAAATTGCGCGCATCGATCAAAACCTGGCCCACGGTTTCGTGCCGCCGGTGGTCGTCTATCTGAGAAGCCAGGCTGCGCGCAACCGGATCGCCGGAATCGAGTGCGAGGGCTTCTTTCACAAGCGACTCGGCCGCCCGCCAGTCCTCGGGCAACAAGCCGCGGGCCTGGTGGACGAGAGCGCCAAGCAGAGTGGCGCGCGCGGTCGAGTTGCGTGGATCGAGACGCTCGGCTTTGCGCAGCGATTCCAAGCCTTCCGCAACCCGCTGCGTAGCGCATAAGTCTTGTCCTTCTTTTAGAAGTAAAAGAGCTTCGGCGCTGCGCTGGACACCTTGGCTTGCAAGGGACGTCAGGTTCAAAAGCTCTTTGTCGCCTGGAAATTCGGTAAGGGCTTCGTCGATGACGCCGCGCGCTTTAGAATATTCGCCGGATGCGAAGGCGCGATCGACGCGCTCCATCCAACGCGATTTTGCCTCCGATTGCACCTGCTCTTCTTTTCGCCGGGCCAGGCGCTCGAGCTCAAAGTCGATACCGGGATAGGCCGGGTGAATGTTGCGCAAAATGTCCCACTGG
>Ga0193753_10002391_pt1 | contig 14788 bp, 13 predicted proteins | sample H1c2metaG_FD_144925 | JGI IMG/M metagenome (GOLD analysis project Ga0193753, IMG submission 144925) | Soil microbial communities from a riparian zone of the East river system, Colorado, United States - H1c2 | ecosystem: Environmental > Terrestrial > Soil > Riparian zone | place: USA: East... | reverse complement strand
TCATATTGATCATCCAGGGATTGATCTATCCCTTCCCCGCTGTTGTGGCGAATATCTTTAAGATCCTGCCATTGTTATTACTGGTCTTTTGTTTTGGTGCGATAGCGCGTGAGGGAGACACGGGTAATTCTTTAGGACAATTTTTTAAAGCGGGCCGTATCGGAATGTATGCGATCCTCCTTGGTTCGATCCTGGTATTGTTTTTCAGGCGGAAGGTTTGATAAGACAAACCGTAACTTTCGGGTGAGTCCCGCAAGATGATGGCACGCCCGAAAACTAGGGATGTCTAAACTTAGTTCGCCCGATTCGTACCTTTGCTCCATGGCAGAAGACTTACAAATAATTCAAGGCAGCAAGGCCGAAGTTTACCAATCGCTTATTCCCCAGATAAAAGCGCTCATAGATGGCGAGCCCGACATGGTAGCCAATCTTGCCAACGTCACCGCTGCATTAAAAGAACAATTCAACTGGTTGTGGGTGGGATTCTATTTGGTGAAACCCTCCGGTTCCGCTCAGGAGAATGAATTGGTGCTGGGCCCATTCCAGGGACCCGTTGCTTGCACAAGGATAAAAAAAGGAAGGGGTGTTTGTGGAAGCGCATGGCAGGACGCAAAAACGTTGATCGTTGATGATGTAGAAAAATTCCCCGGTCATATTGCCTGCAGCAGTTTATCCCGGTCGGAGATCGTTGTTCCGATCATTCGCAATGATGAAGTGATTGCTGTGTTGGATGTAGATAGCGAAGCACTAGCTCACTTTGATGACACAGATAAAAAGTACTTGGAAGAGATTATTGATGGGATTATTTTCATATCACAATGATCAGCCTTTTATTAAAATGAAACTTTATCTGTCAATCTTTGTTTTTACAATTATCCTGCTTCAGGGATGTACTACCCCTAACTCACCAAAGGTTTCTGGTTACCAATTGACCGAAAGTGAAAAAGCAATTTGCGATAGTTTTGGATTTGATCAAGGTATCTTTCGGCTAATAAGAATTTACAATGATCACAAGATCGAACCGTTTCATTACTCTCTTGGAAAAACTTATGTCAATGGCGTCCAAACAGAATCAGACCCGATTCATTTAAGAGGTTTGGTATTTACAGAAAAAAATGCCAAATCGTATGACCTTATTTTTAATTTGAAAGACAATTTTCGGGCGAATGGATACAGCATTTTTCTTCTTGAAAACAATTTTAATATTGATAATGAACCGGATCATATTGGTGTTTTAAAAACAACAGATAAATATGCTGTGCTAAAGCAGATTGTCACAAATGGTATTAACTATGACATTGATAATGATAGTTTGATCTCAATAATTAAGTCGTTCGACAAAAAATATGCATTAGAGCTTATTGGTGCTTCTGGTGATTGGTGTGAGTTTATAATACATAACGAGAACACAGACTGGATGCAACTCGCCAAAGAAGCTTATAAAGTCTGTCCGGATATTGTTGACCAGGGCGCAGGAACGATTAAAGAATTGGCTGAAGAAATGAAACGAACCGGAAGATTATATTTTTGGTGGGACTAGATTTACTTCGGCGTCGCCGGCACATTATCCTTCCATCCCCACAAATATCTACAAGCATAGGTTCTGTACGGGCTCCATTTTTTTGAAACACTCAGCATCTTCTCCTTCATCGCCTTTTTATCTTCAGCATCGATCTTATACAATTTGCAAACCGCTTGTTGAATGCCGAGATCATCCACAGCAAAAATATCTTCTCTTCCCAACGTGAACATCAATATCATCTCCACCGTCCATTGCCCAACACCTTTTATTTTCGATAGATACTTGATCAGCTCTTCATTGCTCATCCTAGCCAGTTTGCTGTCGGTGATCTTTTCATCAATAAAGAAACGGGACACATTCAATACATAATTTGCCTTGGCATTGCTCAAACCAATACCACGCAGGGTTTCGAAAGCGGTGGCCGCTATCTGTTTGGCTGAAGGGTCTTTGCCTCCATACAGATCCAGGAAGCGTTGGTGAAATACCGCAGCTACTTTAGTACTCAACTGCTGACTCATAATTGAGTAGCAAAGATGCAGGTGCACATTTTCTTTTCTTTGAAGAACATAGGGCTGCTGAAGGTCGATTATTTTCTTAAGTTTTTTGTCTTTCGAGAGATGAACAAGATGTTCCATGTTATTATTTCTGTGGTCAAAGAAACGAAATGTCAGATCGGCCGAAACTGCCTACTGCTAATTCGTCCGGCTTACTGCACCAGTTAGAAAAATTATCAATTACTAATTCTATTCTACTCCCCAACTCATCTCCCCTCCCTTCTCATCTTTCAAATTAATTCCTATCGCCCCTAATTGATTCCTTATCTTATCTGATGTGGCAAAATCTTTTTTCGCTTTCGATTCCTTCCTGATCTCTATCAGCAGATCCATCACACCAGAAAGTTTTCCATCACTCAAATTCATTTCCCCTTTCAATCCAAATATGTCTTCGATATATGCCTTGAATTTTTCCTGCATCAACTTCCATGTTGAAGTGGCCATAGCATCCGCTTTGATCAACCCATCCTTAACCGAATTGATCACCGGTACTATCTCAAACATATTGGCCAACACCCTTGCCGTATTGAAATCATCATTCATGCTTTCATCAAATCCCTCGATCAGTTTCAAAACTTTCGCATCCAACTCCGCATCGGTGGCTACCAACTCCTTATTACCAGCTTCCAACTTCCCCAACACTTCGTAAGCATCCCACAACCTCCTCAACCCTTTTTCACTTGCCTGCAATGCTTCGTTGCTAAAATCAAGCGTACTCCTGTAATGCGTTTGCAACATAAAGAAACGTGCAGTCATTGGTGAGTAGGCCCTATCAAGCACAGGATGATCCCCAGTAAATAATTCTCCCGGTAAAAACCCATTACCCGCGCTTTTACTCATGCGCACGCCATTTACCGTCAGCATATTGGTGTGCATCCAATAATTTGCCGGCGAAACATGATAGCATGCTTCGCTCTGCGCAATTTCATTGGTATGATGCGTGGCCGCAAGATCCATTCCTCCACCATGCAGGTCGAATTTCTTTCCTAAATATTTTTCACTCATGGCAGAGCACTCAATATGCCATCCCGGAAAACCCATTCCCCATGGACTCGGCCATTGCATCAGGTGCTCAGGTTTTGCTTTTATCCATAATGCAAAATCAAGGCGACCTCGTTTTTCATCCTGTCCACCCAGTTCTCTCGTTCCTTCCAAAAGATCTTCGAGCTTTCTGTTCGTAAGTATGCCGTAAGGTTTTTCAGTATTGTATTTCTCTACATCAAAATAGATCGTACCATCAACTTCATAACCATACCCATTAGCGATGATCTGTTTTGTCATTTCTATCTGTTCTGCAATATGTCCCGTCGCCCTTGGTTCAATTGAAGGCGGAAGGTTATTGAACAACTGCATCACTTCGTGAAAGCCCAAAGTATATCGCTGCACTATCTCCATTGGCTCCACCTTTTGCAGCTTGGCCATCTTGCTGAATTTGTCATCACCTTCATCCCGATCTCCTTCCAAATGCCCGGCATCCGTGATGTTGCGCACATAGCGCACCTTATATCCCAGGTAAGTGAGGTACCGATAGATCACATCAAATGAAATAAAAGTGCGGCAATTACCAAGATGTACATCGCTGTATACGGTCGGCCCGCACACATACATGCCCACATGATCGGCAGTTATCGGCTTAAACTCAGATTTTTCTCTTGTAAGTGTGTTATATATTTTTAGTGCCATTTTTTATTTTTTTGGTCCGGGCTGTGGATCATTGATGAACATTGTTGCGTCGCCCTCTTGTATTATTTCAGCTACGGGCAACATCGAAAACGTAAATATAATTTGTGCAAAGATATTAAGCTATGCCGCAAGGGCAACAGAAAAAATGATATGTAGCGAATGCTTTCATGTAGAAATTAAAGATAGGGATTTTTCAGACAACCGTAGTTTTTGGGTGGTCACCGCAAGACGGCGACCACCCAAAAACTACGGTTGTCTTTTCGACACATCCGACACTATCGGAAAATGATCGCTCAGCTTCTTCCTTATCCGGATATACTGCTCCACATCAAATCGTTTGTCTACAAAAATATTGTCAATGCGTAAGGTAGGCGCCAGCCCGCTGAATGTTCGGCCCAGCCAAACGCCTTTTTCTACAAACGCGTTTCTCAGTCCGGCCCCGATGGTATGATAGGCATAGCTGTTGGGCACATCATTAAAGTCGCCGCAAACAATTACCGGGTATGGACTTTTATCGATCTCCTCCCGCACTCTATCGGCTTGGATCTTTCTTTTCAAAAACCCTGCTTTGAACTTTCCCACGATGCTCTTCGATTGCTTTAGTGCGTCTTCATTTTTAGCGGAGGGGTCATCAAGATATTTCAGGTTACTCCTGCTGAAGCGCAATGATTGGAGATGAATATTGAACACCCTGAAAGTATCCGCGCCTTTAACGATATCAGCATACTGAAAAATGGAGTTGTAATCATACGGATACCACATCATCGTTTGTTTGTTGATGATCGGGTATTTTGAAAAGATGATGATGCCGAAATGTGCGTAGTCCCAAAAATCTTCTTTGCGATTGTAGGAATAAAAATATTCGGGAAATTCCAGTTGCTTCATATACTCATCAACATGCCCGTGCTGCCTTACCGTGCTATCTTCGCAAACCATTTCCTGGAAGCAGGCAATATCCGGCTGATATTCATTGATGAGGCCGATCATCTGTTGCCTGACCTCCGGATGTTTTTTGTTGTTGAGCGCATCAAACTGCGCAACGTTCCAACTCATCACCCTCAATGTCGATGGTTTTTGTTTTACCTTATCGAACGAAGACGAAAATCGAAGCGGAATAATATTGGTGAGTGGTTTGTAGGCCAGCACAAAGCTAACCAAGGAGATCAGCGCCCAGCGCGGATTTATAAAGATCCAGAAAATGAGAAAGACCAGCAGCACCAATAAAAGATAAAATACCGAGATCGTAAGAAATCCAACCGGCCAGAAATATTGTGGATTGAACAAATAGCCATAGCATCCTGCCAAAAAAAAGATCGCCAAAATAATATTGGAGATGATGAAGAATTTTTTGGTGAATCTTCGGAAGAATCCTTTAGCCATAGAACCGCTGATTATGTTATTTCGCTGATTGCGCAGATCGATTATGAGAACTTGTGTCCGCCTTCTAAATCAAATATATTATATGTTGATCGCACATCAGCGAAATCATATAATCGGCAATTTATTCTTCACTTGCTCTCTTCAGGATATTCTTCTCATCTTCCGTCAAATAACTATATCCTTTTTGATTGATCTTATCGAGTATCTCATCGATCCTTTGTTCGGTAACGTTGGAGGTTTTGCTATAGGGCGCCCTGTTGCCGGTATTGTAAAAAACCTTTTCTTTTACAGAAGAGCCGCTATTCTTTTTATAAGGATTAAAAAGATTGATGAACCAGTTATACGCACTATTCATCCATTTGCTACCATCCCATCCCCGCCTTAAAAAAACAACAAAGAGACATCCGGCCAATGCGCCGCCGAAATGTGAAATGCTATAGGCCGCATAATTTGCGTTGATGCCCACAAAATCGATGAACAGGTAAATTGCCAGCAGCGCCCAAATTGGTATGCCCCCACCAAGCATTGGAAAAAAGCGATAGTTGGGAGCAAACATGCAGGTTGATACCGCAACAGCTAAGACCGCTGCATTAGCTCCCATTAATCCAACGAGCCCGGCTGTTTGTTGCAAGGATGGGAGGAAGGCATTGGCCAATAGAAAAAATATTGCCCCAATTACTCCGCCATACATATAGATGGGAATGACTCTTTTATTGGCAGCCACACCCTGCAATATGGAGCCGAAAGCCCAAAGCCATATCATATTGCTTAATATCCTAAGCACTGAGATATCGGTGAACATGGCGGTAAACAGTGTCCATGGCCGCTCTCCCAATTTGGCGAAAGTTCCGGGTAGTTCAAACCATTGCCCTACCTGGTTATAATAAAGTTCCGCAGGCTTTTGATAGATGTTGTATGCAGCATGTGCCAGCAGTAAGACAAGAAAAAAAATAGCATTGATAACAACCAGCCACATCAGCGCATTACCATCTTGCCCCAGTGTGAACCGTTGCTTCTTTATCCTGTATTCCTGGTAACGATCAGACTCGCCCATGATGCCGACTTGTTTTACGAAGTAAAATTACAAACACTTGTCGCAATAAAATGTTACTGCTAATAGAAAGTTTTTTTATTGCTCCTGTTCCAATAATACACCAGTAAGAATCCGATCAAAGCCCCGCCAAGGTGAGCAAAATGGCCGATATTATCTCCCTGTATCCGGTATATCCCTCCGAAAAGATCGAGCAACACAAAGACCGGAATAACATATTTTGCTTTCACCGGTATTGGTATGAACATTATATACAACTGTGTGTTCGGAAACAAATAAGCAAATGCCGCCATGATCCCCATGATGGCCCCGGAGGCGCCTAGTGCAGCGTATTCTTCTTTAATTTGATCAATGAGCGCCTGGTGTAGTGCAGGGTCAGTAAGAGACTGCGGAATCGCACCGGCTATTTGATTGGCTTCGTAGGGTATAAGGAATTGTTGAAATATCCCGGCGCCAACTCCGCAAACCAGGTAAAAGATCAGGAACCGTTTCGGGCCCCAAACTCTCTCCAATATAGTTCCAAACATCCATAGCCCGAACATATTAAACAGGATATGCCCTGTATCGCCGTGCAGAAACATGTACGTAATCAACTGGTGCGGCTTGAACAACGACGATTTATAGTAATGAAGGGACCCCCATTCTGTTATATCATATTGCTTGAGCATGTTTTGTGCTGCGAACACCAAAACGTTAATGATAAGAAGATTGAATACTATAGGGGTGTTTCTCTGAAATGAGTTTCCGTACTTATTGTAAGCCATTGAGCGAAGTTATTATTTTATGTTAGGTATTTTCCCCCGGATTTCGCAGATAACGCAAATTTTTAACATCGGCGAGATCTGCGCATTTTGCGGGGAAACCGATCATTTTAATTTCAACAGCACCACGCACTCGATATGATGGGTGTGCGGGAACATATCTACCGGCTGCACTTTTTCTACCGAATATTTTTCACCCAGCAATGCAATGTCTCTTGCCTGCGTAGCCGTGTTGCAACTCACATAAACAATTTTTGGCGCAGCGATCTCCAACAATTTGATCACGAGTTTTTCATGCATGCCTGCACGTGGCGGATCTGTGATGATCACGTCCGGCCTGCCATGTTGCTGGAAAAAATCATCGGTGCAGATCTTGATCACGTCGCCGGCGTAAAATTCTGCGTGATGGATATTGTTCAACGCAGCATTCTCTTTTGCATCGGTTATAGCGTCTTCAATAACTTCTATGCCGATGATCTTTTTCGCCAGTTTACTTACAAAGATGCCAATGCTGCCTGTGCCGCAATACAGATCATATACAATTTCATTTCCGGTAAGGCCAGCAAAATCCCTTGCTACGGCATATAATTTTTCGGCCTGTTTGGTATTTGTTTGAAAAAAAGATTTAGGAGATATCTTGAACTGAAAGGCTTCCCCAACAAGGCCTGTAGACAATTGCTCCATCACGAATCCTTTGCCATGATACACTTGTGGAGTAAGATCATAAATGCTATCGTTCCATTTTGGATTGATGGTATAGAGCAGCGTGGTTATCGCCGGAACTTTTTCCAATAGATGACCAAAGAGTTTTTTGCGCTCGGCCTCTTCGTCATAATTCAAACAAATATTCACCATCAATTCGCCCGTTGTGCAATATCGAATGATGATGTTGCGCAACCATCCTGTGTGTTCTCTTGCATCGTAAAACGAATATTTATTTTCCAATGCAAAATCGCGGATCGTATTCCTGATCGTATTGTTTATATCATCCATCAGGAAACATTCCTGGATGTCGAGCACTTTGTCGAAGATGCGGGGAACGTGGAAACCAAGTCCCCCCCCTCCACCCCCTAAAGGGGGAACTTCAGAGTTCACGAACTCGTGAATACTTTCTCCTTCCGCAGAGTGCAAGGCTTCCCCTTCAGGGGGCGGAGGGGGTAGGGGTTCAGTTCTATAAATTTTATTGCTAAACGTAAACTCAAGTTTGTTGCGGTAGTGAATGGTATCATCTCCTCCGATGATCGGTAATATCTCCGGCAATTCAAGCTTCCCAATACGTCGTAGATTTTGTTCAGCTTCCTGTTGCTTGTATTGCATTTGTTTTGCATAGGGCAGCATCTGCCACTTGCATCCGCCGCAAACACCAAAGTGCATACAAAATGGCTCCACCCGCTCTTTTGAAAACTCCTTTATGGCGATCGCCCGGCCTTCTGCCCAATCCTTCTTATTCTTCACCAGCAATACATCGGCAACATCGCCGGGTACCGCTCCGGAAATAAATATAACTTTGCCTTCTACCCTGGCCAGCGCCTTTCCCTCGGCTGCGTAATCCGTGACCGGCAGGTTTTCGAGTATGATCTTCTTATTTTTTTTTCTCACAGCAGCAAAAATACCCCTTAAATCATCAATATTCTTTTTGTTAATGAATTGTAATTATTAGCCGCCCTTTGTGCGCTAAAATGCTGATTTACCAACGTTTTTGAATACATTTGCACACCTTAATTTACAATGAAGAAGTACTTCCTTTTCCTTTTTTCAACCCTTTTGGCCGGCATCGTTTCTGCCCAGGGTTACCAGGTAACACTTAAAGCTCCACAGTTTAAAAGCGGGATCGCTTACTTAACCTATTATATGGGCGAGAATTTAAATATGGCCGATTCTGCCGCTGTTAGCAACGCGGGAACAGCTGTTTTTAAGGGCTCATCCAAATTGCCTCCGGGTATATACGTGATTGTTTTGCCGGGCAAACGCTTAAGGGCGGAGCTGCTGATCGATAAGGAGCAGCTTATCGGCATTTCGATGGATACCACCGATCTGCTAAACAAAACCATCATCACAGGTTCTAAGGAAAACATTCCTTATGTGGCCTACCAGAAATTTGTAGCGGCAAGGGGTAAAGTGCTGCAGCAGGAAAGGGCCGCATATTCAATGTCGCTAACGAGCGCCGATTCTCTTCTACATGAAACGAATTACAACAATGTCAACAAACAGCTCAACGACTATAGAGCCAACGTTGTAAAGACACAACCCAATTCAATGCTTGCTGCTTTATTGAGCGCAATGAAAGAGCCGATAGTGCCGATGCCCAATCCCATTACCCGACAGGATTCTGTCAACAATTACTACTACTATAAAAGTCACTATTGGGATGGTATCAGCTTTATGGATGCCCGTATCATCAGAACGCCTTTCTTCCCGAAAAAATTAGAAAAATATTATCGCGAGATCATTCCTCAGGCGGCAGACAGCATCATTAAAGACGCTGATTACAAGCTATTGCTGGCGAGGTCGGCCCCCGAAATGTATAAATACCTATTGAACTGGCTCACCGACGAATATATGAATCCCAAGTATATGGGGCAGGATGCCGTTTTTGTGCATCTTTTCGATAAATACCATAGCAAGGGGTTAAGTAACTGGCTCAATGAAAAGCAGATGGAGATCGTCAGCCGCAGGGCTTATATGTTGATGGCCAACCTAATAGGTGAAAAAGGAGCCGACCTCCAAATGGTCGACAGCGCCGGAAAGCCTTCCAGCCTATACAATCTAGAGGCAAGTTACGTCGTTCTAGTCTTCTGGGATCCCAATTGCGGGCACTGCAAGGAGGAAATACCCCGAATCGATTCAATTTACCAGGCAAATTGGAAGAAACATGGCGTTAAGATCTATGCCGTGCTGACACAAGATGAAAAAGAAGATCTTAAGAACGCCTGGGTGAATTATATTAAGGAACACAAGTTGGGGGATTGGACGCATGTGTATCAAACAAAGGAGATGGAGGCCGCAGACCGTAAAGCACAAGTGGCGGGTTTCCGCCAATTGTATGATGTGACCATGACGCCAACACTTTACTTACTTGACAAGGATAAACATATCATCGGAAAAAAATTAACCTGGGAACAGCTGAATGATTTCCTGGAAGTAAAATGGAAAACCACATCGAATTAAAACACCATAACGGATGAAAAAGATCTACTTGCTTTTCACTTTTCTATGCTTTACCTCTGTTCTCTTTTCGCAGACCTTGTTCACCTATGGCGATGGTTCGGTTGATAAGGATGAATTTTTAAGGGCTTACAACAAAAACAAAACTCCTGTTACCGATAAGGAAAAAGCATTGAGGGATTATCTTGATCTGTACATCAAATTCAAATTGAAGGTTAAGGCAGCAAAGGATATGCACCTGGATACATTGCAACAATTACAAACCGATCTTCAAAATTTTCGCAGCCAGGTTGATGAAACATATTTAAATAATGAGCAGGCGGTAACCGAGCTTATCAACGAGGCTTTTGTCCGCAGCCAGAAAGATATTCATGTAGCACACTTTTTTATTGAGATGATCGGAACTATAAATCCGGGCGACTCGATAACTATGCGTAAGGCTTTGACGGAATTGCAGGGTAAATTAAACAGTGGGGGTTCCAACTATAATGAGCTGGCGCAAGAGATTGGAAAAAAATATGGTATTACCATAAAATCAAGTGATATCGGTTTTATCACGGCCTTCAGTGTTCCGTATGAGTTTGAGAATGTTGTTTACAGTGTGAAAGCTGGCCAGGCATCTAACCCTTATCGTTCCAGAAAGGGGCTGCATCTTTTTAAGAATATTGAAGAAAGGCCAGGCGCTGGCAAATGGAAGATAGCACAGATATTACTTGCATTTCCTCCCGGCGACCCAGCTGTTTTTCGCAGTTCGCTTGACCGAAAAGCAGATTCTATTTATAATGCATTACAGGCTGGCGGCGACTTCGCAGCAATGGCAGCCGCAGTGAGCGATGATAAACTCACTTATCAAACTGGTGGCGAAATGCCTGAGTTTGGTGCAGGCAAATTTGAACCTGCTTTTGAAAAAGAGATATTCAAATCAAATAAAGAAGGATACATAAGCAAGCCATTTGCATCAGTATATGGATTGCACATCATCAAGGTTTTAAAGCAAACTCCGATACCTGCCGATAAAAGTGATGCAAGCTTTATGTATGAGCTCAGGCAAAAAACGATGCAGGATAGCCGCATCGGTGGTGCAAAAGATAAATTTATTAAAGCAATATTTTCACAAGTTGGTTATAAAAGAAACAGTGCGGTAAAAGATGCAGAATTATTTCGCTACGCAGATAGCGCAGGAAAAACATCGGAGGGAGAAGTGAAGGCTTATCCGATAAGCGACAAGGTGATCTTTAGTTTTTCGAAGGACAATGTAAAGGGTTCGGAATGGCTGACCTTTGTTCGTGATTTTAAAACCAATGAGCTATACAGAGGAGAAAGCAATGCCGCACTGTGGGATAAATTCGTTGCTGCTTCGGCCCAGGATTATTACAAAAAACATTTGGAGGAGTACAATATTGATTTTCGTCGCCAGATGGATGAATTCAAAGATGGCAATGTATTGTTCGAGATAATGGAAAGAAATGTTTGGGGCAGTGCCGCCGCTGATAGCGTGGGACTTTTAAAACATTACAACGAGAATAAGGCAACCTATCAATGGGGGCCAAGTGCCGGGGTGATCATTTTTAACTGCAGCAATAAAAACACGGCCCTCGACGCGATCGCTGCATTGAAAGCAGGAAAAACCTGGAAACAGGTTACTGCCGAAGGAAATACTAATATACAGGCCGATTCGGGCAGGTACGAGATATCTCAACTACCATTGCCTGCTGGCGTAAAAGCCACAGAAGGCCTGATCACAGAGCCCATCATGAATTCTCCGGATGGAGCCACTGGTTTCATACAAGTCATAAGACTGTACAATGGCAATCAGCAACGAACTTTCAGTGAGGCTCGTGGACTGGTGATCAATGATTACCAAAATGTGCTGGAAGAAAAATGGGTGAATGATCTAAAGAAAAAATACCCGGTGAAGGTGAATGAAAATGTTTTTCAGTCTTTACTGAAGTAAATACTCGGTCTCACGCCCTCGTCAGACCGCAAAAAGCCTGCTCACAGTTCCTGTTGGCAGGCTTTTTGCGTTAACGCATCCAAACCCGCCCGCTTACCGGGAGGATTCGTTAACCAAAATCACAATATGAAAAAGCTACTGATCTTATCAGCAATGACAGCGCTAACAGTTGTCCAGGTCAACGCCCAAATGTATATCCAGGGTGGGGCTAATTTTGCGAACATCACTAAAACAAACGACGGACAAACGGAAAAGAACAATATCCTTACAACATTCAACGTAGGGTTTATGTCTAGGTTTGGTTTGTCAAGTATATTCGATCTTGAATCTGGTTTATTGCTAACGGGTCGCGGTTCAAAAGCAGAAACGTATTTCAATGGCGGCAATGATTATGTAAAATCAACATTCAACCCTCTTTATGTTGAAGTACCACTGAATGCTGTGGTAAAGCTTCCAACGGGCGGAGGCTCCCACATATTTTTTCACGCCGGTCCGTATATAGCGATGGGTATTGGTGGTAGATCAAAGATGGAATCAAAGGTGGGGCCGCTGGTATCTACTTCGACCAGCGCCATCAAATTCAGCAATGATGATCCTTTCACGTCGCAGCAAGATGATGCGGCCTATGATAAATTAAAACGTTTTGATTTCGGTGTGAACCTTGGCGGTGGTTTACAATTCAAGCATTTGATCCTGAAAGCAAATTATGGTTTGGGATTCTCGAAGATCAATTCAACAGAAAGCGACAACGAGGTGAATGATAAGAATAAATACCGCACGGCAAGTTTATCTATTGGTATCCCCTTTTGAAAATAAACACAAACAATCAAAAAAGCTCCCTCGCCGTTTGCGAGGGAGTTTTTTATAGCAATTCTTTCACCACATTGCCGATGATATGAGGCCTGCCGAGTGTATAATAATGTAGTATCGGTACACCGAATTTTTTCAGCTCTCTTGATTGATGCAGTAACCATTCTGTGCCCACCTGCTCCACCGCTTCTTCTGTTTTACATTTCAACATCGCCTGCGTTAATGCTATAGGTAGATCGATATGAAATACTTTGGGAAGCATGGTTAGTTGATTGAGCGTGTAGATCGGCTTCAGCCCGGGAATGATCGGAACATTAATACCCGCTTCCCTGCAGGCATTCACAAATGCAAAGAATTTTTCATTGTCGAAGAACATTTGGGTCACTATATAATCTGCACCCATGTCCACTTTCATCTTTAGATAATGCAGGTCGATCTCCATATTAGGCGCTTCGAAATGTTTTTCGGGATAGCCCGCAACACCGATACAAAATTTTGTCTTGCTCGTGTTCTTCAGGTCTTGCTCCAGGTATATTCCCGAATTGAGATCCGCCACTTGTTTGAGCAGGTCGCTGGCATATTTATGTCCGCCGAGCTCTGGCAAAAAAGCCGTTTCATTTTTTGCCGCATCGCCGCGTAGCACCAACACATTGTCAATGCCGAGGTAATGAAGGTTGATCAGGGCGTCTTCTGTTTCATTGACATTAAACCCACCACAGATCAAATGCGGCACAGTGTCCACGCTGTATTTATTCATGATAGCTGCACAGATACTTTCGGTACCCGGCCGCTTACGCACAATTACTTTTTGAAAGGTCTCGTCGGGGTTTTTTTTGAATACGTGTTCGCTGCGATGGTAGGTTACATTTATATAAGCCGGCTTGTATTCCATGAGGGGATCAAGGTGCTGATACAAGGATTGGATGCCCTTTCCTTTCAATGGCGGAAGGATCTCGAAGGAGATCAGTGTGTCTTTCGCCTCAGTGATGTGGTCTATTACTTTCATGTGCGCTCAAATAGAGTGCAAACCTAAAGCATGTGAGGATATAAATCAAAATTCTGTGCTTCAGTGTCTCTGTGGCAAAATATGCTTGCCACAGAGACACTGAAGCACAGAGTTAGAATGAAAATCCAATGCAAAGCCCCGACCTTATCCCCGCCCATGGTCCCTTAATAAATAAGGTAGCGCCGTTTGCGTTCACATCGTAAGAGGTTTTGGTGAAGGGTATATCAAGATCATCGAACTCACTTTTCAAGGAATTTTGCTCCGAAGGAGTGAGAGGGGTCTGCCCGTTTAAATTTCCGTTGGAAGACCCGTAGTTGGGACCCAGTATCCACCAATCAAGGCTAATATGTTTGCCTAATTTCCATTGCGACCCAAACATTATTCCGCCAGTGAACGTATTAACTTTTCCACTCATGGCGATCGATTTTTTGACGCCGTTGTCGGTATATTGATACGGCAGTTCGGCCTTATAATTCGCAATGGTGGCAAAGCCGCCGATATAAAATCCATGGAGCGCCCCCTTGCGACCAACATAATATCTAACTTCAGGAGTAAAAGCGAAATTCCCCACTTTTACATTTTCTATTTGTGCTTCAGTATCGGGATCATCTATCGTACTTTTGATAGCGCTTTTAAATGGTATTCCACTTTTGGGCATCAGCCTGACGAGTCCTGCAACTGAAACTCTTTTTCCAACCGCCCTTTCATACTGGATGGAGATATTCTTCAATCCCAAAGCGAGGAGGTTGATCTTAACAATGTTTTTTTGTTCTGTTTCATCTTTCTGTTGCGCCATTGACGCGTTACAACAGATGATAAGCAGAATGGGGATGATCATTTTTCTCATAACTGTGGTTTATTGTTTCAAGATATAGTTTTAAATGATAAAAAATATTTAAATC
>Ga0193753_10002390_pt1 | contig 14792 bp, 15 predicted proteins | sample H1c2metaG_FD_144925 | JGI IMG/M metagenome (GOLD analysis project Ga0193753, IMG submission 144925) | Soil microbial communities from a riparian zone of the East river system, Colorado, United States - H1c2 | ecosystem: Environmental > Terrestrial > Soil > Riparian zone | place: USA: East... | reverse complement strand
GGGCATTGAGAATGAGCATAGTCGTAGCCGCCGATGGCGAAGTTCGGCAGGATCACCAGTTCCGCACTGTGATCGGGAAAGGCGAGGTCCACCGCCCGCCGGGTCTCGCCGTCAGGCCGCGCGCTGCCTAGAATGACCAGCGGCGGCTTCATGCTTCACCGGTCTATGAAGGGGTCTTGCACCATGATGGTGTCGTCGCGGTCGGGGCTGGTGGAGAGCAGCGCCACCGGTGCGCCGATCAGCTCTTCCACCCGCTTCACATATTTGATGGCATTGGCGGGAAGCTGGGCCCAGCTTCGCGCGCCCGCAGTGGTTTCCGTCCAGCCGTCCAAGGTCTCATAGATGGGTGTCAGCCGCGCCTGCAGGTTGGCGTCGGCCGGCAGATAATCCAGGATTTCGCCGTCCAACTGATAGCCGGTGCAGAGCTTGATTCGGTCAAAGCCGTCCAGCACGTCCAGCTTGGTTAGCGCGATGCCGTCCACCCCGCCGGTAATGCAGGTCTGGCGCACCAGGACGGCATCGAACCAGCCGCAACGGCGCTTGCGCCCCGTGACGGTACCGAATTCGTGGCCCCGTTCGCCCAGTTTCTCGCCGGTGGCGTCTTTCAGTTCGGTGGGAAAGGGGCCTTCGCCCACCCTTGTGGTGTAGCTCTTGACGATGCCCAGCACTGTGCCGATGGCGCGAGGACTGACGCCGGCGCCAGCCGCCGCCTGGCCCGCCACGGTGTTGGATGAGGTGACAAAGGGATAGGTGCCGTGGTCGATGTCCAGCAGCACCGCCTGGGCGCCTTCGAACAGGACCCGCCGGCCCGCCTTGCGCGCCGCATCCAGTTCCCGCCAGGACGAACCCAGAAAGGGGGAAATCTTCGGCGCGACCTCATTCAGCGACTTCAACAGCGCCTCCGCATCCACTTCCGCCGCGCCGAAACCCTTGCGCAACACATTGTGGTGCGACAACAGGCGCTCGATCTTGCCGGGCAGCGAGGCGGGGTCTTTCAGGTCGATGGCGCGCAACGCGCGGCGGCCCACCTTGTCTTCGTAGGCGGGGCCGATGCCGCGCTTGGTGGTGCCCAATTTTTGCGAGGTGGCTTCCTCGCGCAGTGCGTCCAGTTCACGATGCAACGGCAGCACCAGCACGGCATTTTCCGCCAGCACCAGGATGTCGGGCGTCACGCTCAGGCCGGCAGCGCCGACCCTGGCGATTTCCTCCAGCAGCGACCAGGGATCCACCACCACACCATTGCCGATGATCGAGCGCTTGCCCTGCACCACGCCCGACGGCAGCAGTGACAGCTTGTAGGTCTTGTCCCCCACCACGATAGTATGGCCGGCATTGTTGCCGCCCTGGAACCGCACCACCATATCGGCGCGGTTCGACAGCCAGTCGATGATCTTGCCTTTGCCTTCGTCGCCCCATTGGGCGCCGATCACCGTGACGTTGGACATGCGGTATTCCGTACCCTGACAAATGCTCAACCCGTGGGGAGCACGGGCACGGTACCCGCTTATATCAGGTGTTGCGCAGGGCGTAAGGGGCTATCCGCCGCACCCAATCTCACGAAAACACAGGCTTTCTTCCGCCGCAGCGCGAAGTGCCTGATGCGGGGGACGATGTCGTAGTGAGGGTGGGAAAGGCGGCCAAGGCTTCCGAACGCAGGCCGACCCGAGCTGCGACAGATGGGGGCAACATAACGTCAGTAAAATACGCTGTATTCGACGGTGATGACCTCGCCCGATTCCTCGTCCACCAGCAGGGCATCGTTGCCGACCCGCACCCACACCGCGCCATAGGGCGGCGGCGGCAGGTCATAGCTGGAATAATCGCTCAACCAGTAGTCGCGTGCCCAGAAGGCCGTGGGCAGGAATTCGCCAAAGCTCCAGCGATGGTCATACCAGCCCGCAGGACGGCGATAGGACGGCGCCTGGAAGCGGCGTGACGCGTTGAAGCTGCGGTGGAAATCCCGGAAATTGCTGAAGTCGTGGCGCGGTCCGCCAAAGCTAGCGCCACGGCGAACGTCAGGACGGTAATCGGTTCGCCCATCACGATTGAAATCACCGCGATTGAAGTTGCCGCGATTGCTGTCACCGCGATCGCCACGATTGTCTCTGCCTTGCCAATTGCCACGACGATCGCGGTCGCCGCGATTTACGGCTCCGGGCGATTGGATCGTGGCCTGCGTTGCAGGACCGCGATCGCCACGGCCCTGCCGATTGCCCCGGTCAGCGCGATTCTCGGGTGTGGGTGATTGGATGGCGGCTTGCGCGGGAGGGGCGCCGCGATCGCCACGGCCTTGCCGATCGCCACGGCCACCGCCTTGTTGCTGCATCTGTTGTGGGGGGGCCTGATGGCGCAGCTCGGCCTGAGCCCGGTCCTGCACCTGCGGCGCGACGCTGGCCTTGCCGACCCGGTGGGATTCGGGCTGGGCGCTGATCGGTGAAATGGACGCGGTCACAGCCAGAAGTGCCAGGGCGGCGGCAGAGATCATAAATCGGCGCATGTGACGTCTCCCTGAAATTGCATACAGGTAACCAGCGTAAACCAGTTGGGTTCCCTTTGCTCCGGCCCGCCTTTATGGTCAAGCCATGAGCAAATTTTCCATTCGTGCCGCCGATCACAGCGACGCGCCGGTGATCGTCTCATTGCTCGCAGAATTGGCGGCATATGAAAAGCTGCTGGACCACTTTACGCTCAGCGAAGAGATGGTGCGGCGCGACATGCTGGGAAGTGCCTGCCACTGTGAGCTGGCATTTGTGGGCGATGCGGCGTGCGGCGTCACCACATGGTTCTGGACTTACAAGAGCTTTCGCGCCCGCCGGGGCTTGTTCGTGGAAGATCTGTATGTGCGCCTGGATTTCCGCAGGCACGGTCTGGGCAAGTTGCTTCTGGCGCACCTGGCGGCGAAGGCACAGGCAGCCGGCGGCTTCCTGGAGTGGCAGGTGCTGGACTGGAACGCGCCGTCTATCGCATTTTACCAAAGCCTGGGCGCGGTACCGGCGGAGAATTGGTTGACCTACCGGCTGGAAGGCGGAAATCTCGGAAGATTAAGCCGCATGGAGGAAGATGCATGAGCGAGATCGTATTGGTGGTCGCGATCGCGCAGAATGGCGTCATCGGCAAGAAGGGCGCGATCCCGTGGCATATTTCCGAGGATATGAAGCGCTTCAAGGCGCTGACCATCGGTCATACCGTGGTGATGGGGCGCAAGACCTGGGATTCGCTGCCCAGAAAACCATTGCCGGGCAGGATCAATGTGGTGGTGACACGGCAAGAAGGCTGGCAGGCCGAAGGTGCGGTGGTGGCTTCATCGCTGGGGCATGCGACGTCGGGCACCTCCGGCACGGTGATGGTGATCGGCGGCGCAGAGATATATGAGCGTGCCCTGCCGCTCGCATCGCGTATCGAATTGACCGAGGTTCACAAGGATTTCGAGGGCGATGCGCAGTTCCATCTGGACCGCAGCGGCTGGCACGAGACCGTGCGCGAAGATCACGTCACGCCGGACGGGTTGCGCTACAGCTACGTGACGTTGACGCGATAACGCCTATTCGATGACAATTTTCGGCGCGGGTTTGGAGGCGGTTTCCAGTGCCGCCGCGACCTTCCGCGCCAGCTCCAGAAAGGCCTGGGCTTCCGGGCCGTCGGGCGCGGAGACGCTGACCGGTGTGCCGGCATCGGAGGTTTCGCGGATGCGCGGCACCAGCGGAATCTCGCCAAGGAACGGCACGCCCAATTTTTCCGCCGTCTCGCGCGCGCCGCCGTGACCGAAGATGGCATGGCTGGAGCCGCAATCGGGGCAGGTGAACATCGACATGTTCTCGACGACACCCAGGATCGGCACCTGGGTTTTTTTGAACATGGTGACGCCCTTCCTGGCGTCGATCAGGGCGATGTCCTGCGGGGTGGAGACGATTACCGCGCCTTTCAGCGGCACACGCTGGGCAATGGTGAGTTGCGCATCGCCGGTGCCGGGCGGCATGTCCAGCACCAGCACATCCAGGGGAGCCCCGGGAGTTGCCCAGGCCACATCGTTCAGCATCTGCGTCAAGGCGCTTTGCACCATCGGGCCGCGCCAGATCATGGCCTCGTCTTCCTTGACCAGGAAGCCAATGCTCATGGTCTTGAGGCCGTACCGTTCAATGGGCATAAGCGTGTGGCCGTCGCTTTCCGGTTTTTCCGTGATGCCCAGCAGGCGTGGGATGGAAGGCCCGTAAATATCCGCATCCAGCAAGCCGACCTTCAGGCCCAGTCTGGAAAGCGACAGCGCCAGGTTGACCGCCACGGTGGACTTGCCCACCCCGCCCTTGCCGCTGGCGACCGCAATGATGTTCTTCACGCCGGGAATGCCGGCGGGCGCAGGTGGTGGCTGGCGGTTCACTGCTGGCTTGGGCGCATGGTGATGGTGATCATGGGCGGCGGGGGCCGTATGCGGACTGTCCTCATGTGCGGTCAGCACGGCTGTGACGGACTTCACGCCCTTTACCCCAAGCGCCATCGCCTCGCAGATTTTGCGCAGGGGTTCGGATTGCGGACCCCGCCCGGCTGCGACTTCCAGCACAAAACCGACATGGCCGTCCTTGACCACCAGGCCCTGGATCATGTCCTGCTGCACCACGGTGCGCCCGCTCACCGGGTCCACCACCTGGTCAAGCGCTTTCAATATATCGTCGCGGGTGACTGTCATGGGCAGGGATATAGCCCCCACCCCCGTGAAATCCTAGTAGGAGGCGGGCTGGTCAGGCCTACCGGCAAAGGCGGCGAAAAAACCGCAACAAAAACCGCTTTGCGCCTGTTTGTTCCCTTTGTCAGTGCCTAAACTGCCCGGCGATTCCTCTCCTCGTCTGCGGAACTGATCATGCGTGCCTTTCGAAGCCTGTTTGCGATGCTTGTGGTGGGCGGCCTGATGGCAGTCGCCACACCTGCCATGGCGCGCCCGGCTCCGGATTCTTTCGCCGATCTGGCGAACAGGCTGCTGCCGATGGTAGTCAATATCTCCACCAGCCAGACTTTGAAGGCGCCACCCCAGAACGCCATGCCGCAGCTGCCGCCCGGTTCGCCACTGGAGGACCTGTTCAAGAATTTCCTGGGCCCCAAGCCCAATACGCCGCGCCATGTCACGTCGCTGGGCTCCGGCTTCATCATCGACCCGGCGGGCTATATCGTCACCAACAATCATGTGATCGAAGACAGCGACCAGATCACGGTGTCATTGCAGGATGGCACTCAACTGCCGGCGCGCGTGGTGGGCCGCGATACCAAGACCGATCTGGCGTTGCTGAAGGTCGCTCCCAAGAAGCCGCTGCCCACGTCCCATTTCGGTGACAGCGACAAGACGCGGATTGGCGACTGGGTGATCGCGATCGGCGATCCCTTCGGCATCGGCTCGACCGTCACGGCCGGCATCGTCTCGGCGCGCAACCGCAACATCAACAACGGGCCCTATGACGATTTCATCCAGACCGACGCGCCGATCAATCGCGGCAATTCCGGCGGTCCGCTGTTCGACATGGACGGCAATGTCATCGGCATCAATTCGGCGATCTTTTCCCCATCGGGCGGCAGTGTCGGCATCGGCTTCGCCATTCCCTCCAATATGGCGCGCGAAGTGGTGGGACAGCTGCGCCAGTTCGGCGTGGCGCGGCGCGGCTGGATCGGGGTGCGCGTCCAGCAGGTGACGGCGGACATCGCGGAAGGGCTGGGCCTGCCCACTTCACAGGGCGCGCTGGTGGTCGACGTCACCAAGGGCGGCCCGGCGGCAAAGGCGGAACTGGTCAATGGCGACCTGATCACCGGCTTTGACGGCAGGGCGGTGCCTGACGACCGTGTCCTGCCGCGCATCGTGGCCGACACGCCCATCGGCAAGACGGTGAATATCGAAGTGTTGCGCAAGGGCAAGAAGCAGGTGATGAAGATCACGGTGCAGAAGCTGGCCGACGACGCCAAGGTGGACAAGCCCACCAAGGCGCCGCCGGCGCCGGTCAAGAACCAGTCCAAGCTGGCGCAGCTGGGACTGTCGTTGGGCCTGCTCGATGCACCGGCGCGCACCAAATTCAAGATCGGCGCTGCGGTGCAGGGCGTTGCGGTGACGGCGGTGGAGGCCGGCAGTCCGGCGGCGGAGAAGAATTTGCGCCCCGGTGACGTGATCGTGGAAGTGGGGGGGCAAGCGGTCAAGACACCGGACGATGCCGTCAAGCGTGTCGATGCCGACGCCAAGGCCGGCAAAAAGTCCGCACTGTTGCTGATCAACCGGGACGGCGATCTGCAATATCTGGCGCTGAAATTGAACTAGGTACCGATGATTTCCGCGTCGCTGTAACCCTGCAGATAGAGCAGGGCGGTGAGATCGTTGTGGTTGATGGCCGCGCTTGCGGCCTCGGCCACCACCGGCTTGGCATGGTAGGCAACGCCCAGACCACCATTTTGGCCAGCACGCTGGATCATCGCCAGGTCGTTGGCGCCATCGCCCACTGCCAAAGTCTCGGAAAAATCAATCTTCAAGCTGGCGACCGCGTCTTCCAGCGCCTGCAGCTTGGCTTCGCGGCCCAGGATGGGCGTGGCCACTTCACCGGTCAGCTTTTCGCCGTCATCCAGCAACATGTTGCCGCGCTCGACGTGAAATCCAGCGTCTTGCGCCACCCGGCGGGTGAAATAACCGAAGCCGCCGCTGACCAGCATGGTATGGGCGCCCTGGGCGCGCATGGTCGCCAGCAGCGATTTCGCGCCGGGATTGAGCCGCACCCGCTCGGCATAGGTCCGCTCCAGCGCATCCAGGGCCAGGCCCTTGAGCATGCCGACGCGCTCTTTCAACGCCGCCTCGAATTCCAGTTCGCCGCGCATGGCGCGCTCCGTGATGGCGGCGATCTGCGGCTTTAACCCTGCCATATCGGCCAGTTCGTCCAGGCATTCGACATTGATGATGGTGGAATCCATGTCGGCCAGAAGCAGCTTCTTGCGGCGTTTCTCGGTGGCGACCAGATTGATGTCCAACGCCAGGCCTTCCACGCGCGCGCGGGCCGCCGCCAGTGCGGCGCTGTCCGCCACCGGTAGATCGAAGGCATGATGCGGCGATAGAATTTTTGCCGGCCCATTGTCCAAACCGCGCAAAAGACCGGGCTCTGCGCCCTTGCCGATGACATTCAGAACAAACATTGTGCCCCCAGAGAAAGGCAAAGAAGTGAGTTTTGACGCCGTCCTTATTGCAGGGCCCACCGCGAGCGGCAAGTCGCACCACGCGCTCGCTTTGGCGCAGGAAATCGGCGGCGTGGTGATCAATGCCGACTCCATGCAGGTCTATCGCGAGGCGCCGATCCTGACGGCGCAGCCCAGTGACGCCGACAAGGAACGCGTGCCCCATCTGCTTTACGGCCATGTCAGCGTGCAAAAGCTTTACTCGACCGGAAGCTGGCGGGCGGATGCGGTCAAGGCGCTTGCCGAGGCGCTGGCGATGAACCGCACGCCGATCTTTGTCGGTGGCACAGGTCTCTATTTCATGGCGCTGACCGATGGGCTGGCCGATGTTCCGCCGACGCCGCCGGAAATCCGCGATGCCGCCCGCGCGCTGCTGGATGATATCGGGGTCGAAGCCCTGCATGCCCGGCTGACCGACCGCGATCCCGTGACGGCCTCGCGGTTGCGCGCCTCCGATCCGCAGCGTGTGCTGCGCGCTTTTGAAGTGTTTGAAGCCACCGGCCGGCCGCTGGCGGAATGGCAAAGCGCGCCCGCCGAGCCGGTGCTGAAGCAGCAGAAGATCGCAGCCTTTGTTCTGGATCCGCCGCGCGCCGAACTGCGGCTGCGCATCGCCGCCCGGTTCGAGGCCATGCTGGAGCAGGGCGGGCTGGAAGAGGCGCGAAAACTGGCCGGACTCGACCCGGCCTTGCCGGCCGCCAAGCTGTTGGGCTTGCGCCCACTTCAGGCGTTGGCGGCGGGAACCCTGTCCCGGGCCGAGGCACTGGACGCCGCCATCACCGGGACGCGGCAATTTGCCAAGCGCCAGATGACGTGGTTTCGCCACCGTATGCCACATTATATCTGGTATAACCCACTTATAAGCAATTTAATTACACAATACCGCGATATTAGCGCCTGAAATTGCTTGACGCCGCATCGCACCATCTTTAGGTTCCGCCGCCATGAACAGGACGCTCGTAATTATCAGGCCGCTGCCGCAACGAAGCTGACGCTTCGTTGACGGGCATAGCGGCCATGCGGCAAGGGGCGGAAACGCCCCTTTATCTTTGGTGCGATTACGAGCATTGGACTTCGAGGGACGGAATGGACAAGGACAATAGTTTGCAGGCCCTGGCCACGGAAGCGGCGCAGACCATGACCGGCGCGCAGATGGTGATCCGCGCCCTCAAGGATCAGGGCGTCACCCACATCTTCGGTTATCCCGGCGGCGCGGTGCTGCCGATCTATGACGCGCTGTTCAAGGTCGAAGGCATCACCCATGTGCTGGTGCGCCACGAGCAGGGCGCGGTCCATGCCGCCGAAGGCTATGCCCGTTCCACCGGCAAGCCTGGCGTGGTGCTGGTGACCTCCGGTCCCGGCGCCACCAATGCGGTGACCGGCCTGACCGATGCGCTGATGGATTCCATTCCCCTGATCGTGCTGACGGGTCAGGTGCCCACCCATCTGATCGGCACTGATGCCTTCCAGGAATGCGACACCGTCGGCATCACCCGCCCCTGCACCAAGCACAATTGGCTGGTGAAGGACGTGAACGAACTGTCGCGCGTGCTGCATGAGGCGTTCGAGATCGCCACCACCGGCCGCCCGGGTCCTGTGGTGGTGGACATCCCCAAGGACGTCCAGTTCCAGAACGGCTCCTATCACGGGCCGCAGGCGATCCATCACCGCACCTATCGTCCCAAGACGGATCCGGACCTGTCCGCGATCGTGAAGGCGGTGGAGATGATGGCGGCGGCGAAAAGGCCGATCTTCTATACCGGCGGCGGCATCATCAATTCCGGTCCGGAAGCGGCCAAGCTGCTGCGCGAGCTGGTGGACCTCACCGGCTTTCCCGTCACCTCGACCTTGATGGGACTGGGCGCGTTTCCGGCGTCGCGTCCCGAATGGATGGGCCTGGTAGGCATGCACGGCACCTGGGAAGCCAATCACGCCATGCATGATTGCGACCTGATGATCTGTTTGGGCGCGCGGTTCGACGACCGCGTGACCGGCAAGGTCAGCGCCTTTTCGCCCAAGTCCAAAAAGATCCACCTGGATATCGATGCCTCGCAGATCAACAAGATCGTGCGGGTCGATCTCGGCATCGTCGCGGACGCGACAAAGGCCCTGCGCGAGATCATCCGTTTCTGGAAGACCCAGAAACACAAGGTCCAGGCCGCGGCCCTGAAAGACTGGTGGGCGCAGATCGATCAATGGCGCGGCAAGAAATCGCTATCCTATCGCAATTCGGACACCATCATCAAACCGCAATATGCCATCGACCGGCTGTATGAATTGACCAGGCATCGCGACGATGTCTTCGTCACCACCGAAGTCGGCCAGCATCAGATGTGGGCGGCGCAGCGCTTTCATTTCCAGCAGCCCAACCACTGGATGACCAGCGGCGGGCTGGGCACCATGGGCTACGGCCTGCCGGCGGCGGTGGGCGTGCAAGTGGCGCATCCCGACGCGCTGGTGATCGACATTGCCGGCGAGGCGTCGGTGCAGATGACCATGCAGGAAATGTCCACGGCGATGCAGTACGATCTGCCGATCAAGATATTCATTCTGAACAACGAATATATGGGCATGGTGCGCCAGTGGCAGGAAATCCTGCATGGCGGGCGCTATTCCCATTCCTATTCGGAGGCGCTGCCCGATTTCGTCAAGATGGCGGACGCCTTCGGCTGCGTGGGCTTGCGGGCGACAAAGCCGTCCGAGCTGGACGGCAAGATCCAGGAGATGCTCAGCGTCAGGCGGCCGGTACTGTTCGACTGCCGCGTGGACCCGACCGAGAATTGCTATCCCATGATCCCGTCGGGCGGGGCGCATAACGAGATGCTGCTGTCGCCCGATGATGGCGGCGAGATCAGCGAAGCCGGAAAGATGCTGGTCTGAGATGCACGACACCAAAGTGAGACCGGCGAGCGAGATCGAGCGCCACACCCTGACCGTGCTGGTCGACAATGAGGCCGGCGTGCTGGCGCGCGTGGTCGGGCTGTTTTCGGGCCGCGGCTACAATATCGAAAGCCTGACGGTGGCCGAGGTCGATCCGATGGCGCGCACCAGCCGCATCACCATCGTCACCACCGGCACGCCGGAAGTGATCGAGCAGATCGAGGCCCAGCTGCGCCGGCTGGTCCCGACCCACAAGGTCACCAACTGGACAGATACCAAGAATGGCGCCAAGGCCGGGATCGAACGCGAAATGGCGCTGATCAAGGTCGCGGGCACCGGCGAGAAGCGGGTTGAGGCGCTGCGCATGGCCGACGCCTTCCGGGCGCGGCCGGTGGACACCACCCATTCCAGTTTCGTGTTCGAGATCACGGGCGCCCCGGCCAAGATCGACAGTTTCGTGGAGCTGATGCGGCCGCTGGGGCTGGTGGATGTATCCCGCACCGGGGTCGCCGCGATCAGCCGCGGCCCGGAAGCCATGTAATCACCGAGTATTTCTCAAAACCTCCAGGAGTGGACTTATGCGCGTCTATTACGATCGGGATGCCGATCTCAATCTGATCAAGAACAAGAAGGTCGCCGTCATCGGCTTTGGCTCCCAGGGCCATGCCCATGCCCAGAACATGCGCGACTCGGGCGTCAAGGAACTGGTGATCGCGGTCCGCCCCGGCGCCTCGGCCAAGAAAGCGGAAGCTGCCGGATTCAAGGTGATGAGCGTGCCGGATGCCGCCAAATGGGCCGATGTGATGATGATGGCCACGCCCGACGAGCTGCAGGCCGACATTTATAAGGACGAGTTGAAGAACAACATGAAGCAGGGCGCGGCGTTGCTGTTCGCCCATGGCTTCAATGTCCATTTCAAGCTGATCGAGCCGCGCCCCGATCTGGACGTGCTGATGGTGGCGCCCAAGGGCCCCGGCCACACCGTACGCGGCGAATATCTGAAAGGTGGCGGCGTGCCCAGCCTGATCGCGGTGCATCAGGACGCCAGCGGCAATGCCCATGACCTGGGCCTGTCCTATGCGTCGGCCATCGGCGGCGGCCGCGCTGGCATCATCGAGACCAACTTCAAGGAAGAATGCGAAACCGATCTGTTCGGCGAGCAGGTCGTGCTGTGCGGCGGGCTGGTCGAACTGATCCGCGGCGGGTTCGAGACGTTGGTCGAGGCGGGTTATGCCCCGGAAATGGCCTATTTCGAATGCCTGCACGAAGTGAAGCTGATCGTGGATCTGATCTATGAAGGCGGCATCGCCAACATGAACTATTCCATCTCCAACACCGCCGAATACGGCGAGTATGTCACCGGTCCGCGCATCATCACTTCGGAAACCAAGGCCGAGATGAAGCGCGTGCTGAACGACATCCAGCAGGGCAAGTTCGCCCGCGACTGGGTGTTGGAGAACAAGGCCGGCCAGGCCTCGTTCAAGGCCACCCGCGCCCTGGGCGACGCCCATCAGATCGAGGAAGTGGGCGCCAAGCTGCGCGCGATGATGCCCTGGATTGCGAAGAATAAGCTGGTCGATACTGCCAAGAACTGATTTTCTTTCCCCACCGGGAAAAGAAACATGGCAGGGCCCGGTGCGATGCGCCGGGCCCTGTTGCTTTTTGGGGAGAAGGATATGACCGCACGTCCACCGATTCCGCCGCCGCCCTATGAGGGTGGCTGCCTTTGCGGCACGGTGCGCTGGCGTTTAACTGCCAGGCCGCTGGCGCTCAATGCCTGCCATTGCACCGACTGCAAGAAGACAACCGGGGCGACCAATGTCCTGATGCTGATCGCCAGCAGCGAAGCATTTTCGGCCACTGGCGAGACCCATGTCTATCGCAAGCGCGCCGACTCGGGGCGCGAGATGGACATACATCGCTGCGTCAAATGCGGCACGCGGCTGTGGCACAACAATCTGGCGTCTTCGGCGCTGGTCTTCATCACCGCCGGTACGCTGAATGATTCCAGTTGGGTGATCCCCACCTCGCATATCTGGATCGAGAAAGCCTCGCCCGGGGTGTTGATACAGGAAGACGCCATTCAGGTTGTGGGACAGCCCACCGACCGCAAGGTTCTGATGGAGGCCTTCACCAAAGTCTATGGTGATGGCGCATGACGCTCGGCACGCCGCTGTCGCCCGCCGCCGTCAAGGTCATGCTGCTGGGCTCGGGCGAGCTGGGCAAGGAAGTCATCATCGAACTGCAGCGATTGGGGGTCGAAACCATCGCGGTGGATCGCTACGCCAATGCTCCGGCGCAACAGGTCGCGCACCGCTCCCATGTCGTCGATATGACCGACGCCAAGGCATTGCGGGCGGTGGTGGAACAGGAACGCCCGCATTTTCTGGTGCCGGAGATCGAGGCGCTTGCCACCGACGAACTGGTGCGGATCGAGGCCGACAGGCTTTGCACCGTCATTCCCACCGCCCGGGCCGCGCACATCACCATGAATCGCGAGCGTATCCGGGTGCTGGCGGCGGAAGAATTGAAGCTGCCGACTTCGCCTTACGCTTTCGCTTCGTCGCTGGAGCAATTGCAGGCGGCCTGCGACCGCATCGGCTTTCCCTGTTTCGTCAAGCCGGTGATGTCGTCCTCCGGCAAGGGCCAGTCGCGCCTGAAATCCACGGTCGATGTCGCGCCGGCCTGGGAAAAGGCCCTGAGCGCTGGTCGGGTGCGCGAGGCCAGGGTGATCGTGGAAGGCGAAATCAGCTTCGACTTCGAAATTACCCAGTTGACGGTGCGGGCTGCCGACGGCACGCATTTCTGCGAGCCGATCGGCCATGTCCAGAAGGACGGCGACTATGTGGAAAGCTGGCAACCCCAGCCGATGAGTGCTGCGGCGCGCAACAAGGCGCGCGACATTGCGGCCGCTGTCACCGATGCGCTGGGCGGATTGGGCATCTTCGGCGTGGAATTGTTCGTCAAGGGCGACGATGTCTGGTTCTCGGAAGTCTCGCCCCGTCCACACGACACCGGGCTGGTAACCCTGGTGTCGCAAGTCCAGTCGGAATTCGCTTTGCATGCCCGCGCCATTCTGGGCCTGCCGGTGAGCACCGCAATGGCGAGTGCCGGCGCCTCGGCGGTGATCTATGGCGGCGTCGAAGCCGGCGCACTGACCTTCGAGGGCGTGGCGGAGGCATTGAAAATTCCAGGCAGCGAACTGCGCCTGTTCGGAAAGCCGGAATCCTTCGTCAAGCGCCGCATGGGCGTGGCGCTTGCGCGCGGTACAACCACCGATGAAGCGCGCGACCGCGCCAGGCGTGCAGCGGGTACAGTGAAACCACTCATTTACCCTTCACAATAACTTCACAAAATTCCCCTGTGGGCGTGTAGCGGGTTAACTGCCCGCATACACCCCGTCCCTAGTTTGCCCTTGGGCCGACAGGAATTTTGTCATGACATCTTCGGAGCAGGATCTGGCCGCGGGCATGCTGGCGGCGCGGACCCCGCCGCTGACCGACCGCACCACCTGCGGCGAAGTGTTCGACTGGTTTGTCGCCCACCCCGCGGTGCCGGCCGCCGCTATCGTGCACAGCCACACGGGCGCGGTGCTGGGGCTGATCAACCGTTTCATCTTCTTCGCCGGCTACGCCAAACCAGTATGTCCCCGAACTGTTCAGCCGCAAATCCATTCTCAAGCTGGCCAATTGTGCGCCATTGGTGGTGGATGCGGAGGTGCGGCTGACAGACCTGGGCGCCACCCTGCTGGTGGAAAATCCTGAGGCGCTGATCGAATGTTTTGTGGTGACGCGGCGGGGCCGCTATCTGGGCGTGGGCACCGGCGAGGCCCTGTTGCAGGGCAAGGTCAAGTTGCTGCAAGCCCGGGAAGAGCAATTGTCGCATGCTCTCAAGGCGGAAACCCGCGCCAATGCCGCCAAGAGCGATTTCCTGGCCTTGATGAGCCATGAACTGCGCACGCCGCTGAACGCCATCATCGGTTTTTCCGAAGTGCTGGGCAGCGAAATGATGGGGCCGATCGGCCATCCGCGCTACCGGGAATATGCCAATGATATCCACGGCGCGGGCCGGCACCTGCTGGCCCTGATCAACGACATTCTCGCCGATATCGTCAGCGAATGCGTGCGGCTGACGCGCGGCAAGGCGCATGACGGCGGGTTGCGGCTGACCTGCGACATGGCTCAGGGCCTGCCGAACCTGATGGTAGACCGGCTGCGCTTCAAGCAGGCGTTGCTCAATCTCTGTTCCAACGCCATCAAGTTCACCCCGCCGGGCGGCAGCGTACGTGTCACGGCGCACCAGGCGGCAGATGACAGTTTTGTGCTGACGGTGCGCGACACCGGCATCGGCATGACGCCGGAACAGATTCCGGTGGCGCTGGAGCCGTTCCGACAGGTCGCCTCGCCCTTCGCCCGCAATGCCGAGGGCACCGGGCTGGGGCTGGCGCTGGTCAAGTCGCTGATCGAGTGTCACGACGGCAGGCTGGAAATCGAAAGCGCGCTGCACAAGGGGACGTCGGTGCGGCTGGTATTGCCGGCAGAGCGGACGGTCAGGCGCAGGACGGCACTTTCCGCCTGAGACTAAGTCGGATTTTCCAGGCTGAATAAAGCCGCATCATCGTCGTAGGAGAACAGCTCTCCAAAGCGGGCCCAACTTACCACCGTCTTCAACGTCTCTTCCGCTGCGTCCTCGGGCATATGATCTTCCAGCTCGTCCAGGAAGCGGGTCTT
>Ga0193753_10002388_pt1 | contig 14800 bp, 12 predicted proteins | sample H1c2metaG_FD_144925 | JGI IMG/M metagenome (GOLD analysis project Ga0193753, IMG submission 144925) | Soil microbial communities from a riparian zone of the East river system, Colorado, United States - H1c2 | ecosystem: Environmental > Terrestrial > Soil > Riparian zone | place: USA: East... | reverse complement strand
GCGCAATGCCGTCCTCGCCGACGCCGGCACGCCGCATGCGCCGACGACGGCATTGCGCGCGTCGCTCGAAACGTCGCCCTCCAAACCGCGCGTCGGGCAACAAGTCGACTTTGCCGCAAAGCTCGGCCCCGATGGCAAGGACAGCAAGGATGGCAAGGACGGCAGGACAGAGAGCAAGAACGTAACCGAGGCGCGTTTCGCCGTATCCGGGGCAGGACTCGGCGCGGGGGCGAAGCTTACGGCCATGAGCGACGGCGGCGTCTATCGCTCGGGATTCACCTTTCTCGAGGCCGGCCGATACGAGGTGACATTCTCGGCCAAAGTGGATGGATCGAGTGTGCACGGCACCCGCATCGTCGTCGTGGAGGGAGCCAAGCCCGCCCCGATCCCGAGCGGCGAGCCACCCACGCCTCCCGCTCCGAGTGCACCTGGATCGAACGCCGTACCTGCGCCGAGCGGGAGCGCCAAATGGCTCTAAAGAAAGCCGTCATCGGATTTTTGTCGGCAATCTCGTTCGTTGGCGGCGCCGCCGGTGGTGTGGCGCACGCTGAAAATACCTCGCGCGTGCTCACGACGACGTCCGAGGGGATCGTGGATCGACCGCACACCGTCGCCGAACTCGAGGGCGGGATCATCGCGCTCCCCAATGCCCCGATTTCGTCGTCGCAGCGCGGCGGCGAGACGCCCTTCGGAACCATCGGAAAAGGGGATGCGACCGTCGTCGTCGGAATGCATTTGCTCTATCGCGCATCGCGCGAGCTCGCGTTCGGCGCGGGGTTTCTTTTCGGCCCGCAGCCGACGTCCGACACGCAATACGGAGGCGCCACGGGGCTCAAACGCTCGCATGCGCGAAGCTACCTGCTCGTGGGAGGCGAGCTCCGTTACATCCCCCTTCGCTCGAAAACCTTGGAAGGGTGGGTGGGCCTCACCGCCGGCGGCGTCATCATCGCCGACCGCTTTTCGACCGACACGGGCGAAAAAGTCCCGGCCATCTTGGGCACCCCCGACGTGACCGTTCGTACCGAAGGCTTTACGGTCGGCGTCGAGGTCGGAGGTAGTTGGATGTTTGCCGACCGCTGGGTGACGGGGATTATTTTGCGCACGGATCGTTGGATATTGCCCAATTCACAGCAATGCAGCCCCATTGGCGACTGCGGGACGCTGACGGGCACCGTGGAATCGATTCAATTCGGGATTACAATCGGGTATCGGATACCGTTGTAAACAGTGCCCGCCTGCCCGCGCGCGCGAAAATCGACGCGCGTTCCGCGGCTACGTTCGTCGTCGAATCAGAAAGCCTTCGCGGTCGATGTCGATGGTCTGCTGTTTCAGCAACCGACCCGCAGCCCGCTTGAACGCCTTCTTGCTCAAGCCGAAGACGGCGCGGATCTCTTCCGGACTCGAGCGATCGCCCACGCGCGGAGCATCGGCGCGCGCGAGCGCCGTGAGAATCTTTTGCGCGTCGTTTTCCAGCTCCTCGTGTGCGTGTCCGCGGACGGACAGTTCGATCTTTCCGTCGGGCAGGACGTTGCTCACGCGAAAACGACCCGCTTCGCCCCGCGAGAACGAGTGTGGCTCGTGGGCGGGAACCAACCCCACGAACGCGCGCTCCACGATGACGAACAGGCCGATGTCCGGATCGTTGCGCCATGCCTCGCCGGCCACCCATTCGCCCCGTTCGAATTCGCCTTTGTCGCGAAGCATCTCGGTTACCCGCATGGTGCCCGCGAGCCGGCCTCCGTCATCGATGTAGAGTCCAACGGGGTGGCGCGCGCCGACTTGCATCTCGGTGGTCTGCTCCGCGAACGGCAAACGCGACCTCACCGAGTTCGACTTTGGGCACGCGGGTCGTCGCGATCGGCCGACCTTCCGAATCGAGATGCACGAACACGGCAAGCTCGTTGCCCGTCTCGGCCCCTTCGGGGATCTCGCTGCCCAGCAGAAGAATGGTTGGCGCATCGCGGCGACGATCTTCGGAATCGAGCGCAAGAAAAGCGCCGGGCGAGCCGAATCGGCGGATGGTCAAGGTGACGGAACGGCCAAGCAGATCCTCCAACGACATGCTCCCCAGTGTTGCATGGTCATAAGTTTGACAAAGTCAAATATATGATTGATGATGTCATGTATTGACCCGCCACTCGTTTGCGGGCTGACGAAAAAACTCTGGTGGAAGACGGGCACCAAGAGTGGCGCGTGTAAGGTTACGAACATCGGAGGAACGGCGATGCATTTCATTCTCTTTTACGATGTCGTCGACGATTACGTCGCCAGACGAGGACAGTACCGAGCCCTGCACCTCGCCCACGCGAAGGCGGCCTACGAGCGCGGCGAGCTCGTTCTCGCAGGGGCGCTGACCAATCCCGCCGATGGTGCCGTTATCGTCTTTCGCGGTCCGACGTCGGATGCCGCCGAATCGTTCGCCAAGGACGATCCGTACGTGAAAAATGGGCTCGTGCATCGTTGGCGCGTTCGGGAGTGGGCCACGGTGCTCGGCGACGGCGCGGTGCTCCCGGTGCTCCCGCCTGGGACGTAAGCAAATCTCCGGCGGGGTTTGCACTCGAGGCGCTGGGCGCGCATCGCGCGCGACGTCAGAGCCCCCGTGAAGAGAGCGTGCTCGGGCGCACCGAAACGGGGTCGTAGGGTGCCGGAAGCGCAATTTGGAAGGCCATTCCGCCCCCCTCCATGGTCGCGACATCGATGTTGCCGCCGTGGACTTCGATGATGGATCGCGCGAGCGACAACCCGAGACCGAGCGCGCCGTGTCTTCGCGCCTTGTCGGCATACCGGAACGCTTCGAAGATTTTTTCGCGTTCTTCTTCGGGCAGGGCTCGTCCGGGCGTTTCGACGTCGATGTGGAGGTGGTCTCCGCGGAACGTGGCGCGAACCAGCACCGTCCCCTCTTCGTGCGTGAAGCGCACGGCGCTGGTGATGATCCCCGTGAGCGCCTGCACGATGCGAAGGGAGTCGAGTTGGAGTTTGGGAACGCCGGGCTGCACCTCTCCAATGACTTGTACGCTGCTGTCGGCCATCAGATCGCGCGCGTCGAGGACGGCGCTCATGACCACGTCGTCCACGACGGTCCATTCCGGTGTAACCAGGAAGGCGCCCGCCTCGACCCTGGCCGCATCGAGGATGGTCTGAATGAGGTGAAGGAGCTCGCGTCCGCGCTGCTCGATGATGGCGAGGCTCTCGCGCTGTCCGTCGCTCAACTGCGCGCGCGACGCCAACGTCGCAAATCCCAAGATGGCGTTCAGCGGCGCCTTGAGGTCATGGCTCATCGAGGCGAGAAACAGCCCGCGCATTCGTTCCGTTGCCTCGCGCGCATGGGTGGCTTGTTCGTGCGCTGCGGCGAATTCTCTAAAAATATCGCCTAGTTGCTCGATGGAATCCATCATGGCGCCGACGGAGATGAAGCGCGCCATGCGGACCATTCGCGTTCCGCGGATGATGTCCGCGACGCCGGTCGTGCGCACGCTGCGCGTCACCAATCGGAGGTCCTCGCAGAATCGGGTGCCGACCCGCCACGCGAGCAGCGCAGCGAGGCCGACCCCGGTGATGGAGAGCAGCGCGTAGATGAACGTGATGGAATCGATGCGGGCCGCTTCGAAGTGCACGGCCGCGTATCCTTGCGCGAGCGGTACGAGGACCGTGGTGTCTCCGTCTGCCCGCGTTCCGAGCGCGGATCGCGGCACCGCGTTTGGCGACAGCTCCGCAAAGTATCCGAGCCCCTCAGCGGCTCCGATGGCCTGGTCGCGTCCTCGGTCCGTTCCGTGAACCTCGTCGAAGACGCCGCTCGCCACTTCCGTCGCAATGCGCGCGCGCGCTGTGCTCTCGAAGGCGCGCGTATGCGCATACACGAGGAGCGACGCACCAAGTGCGACGAACGCCACGGGCCCTGCCACCGCGGCGAGCAAACGGGTGCGCGCCCGCATGGCCGTTCGCGGATTGGCCGCCACCAGGAAGACGGCATCTTGGGCGGCGCTCTCCGGCGCGACCTGGAGCACGCGGGCGACGATGCTGCGAAGGCGCACGTACAGCGGCAAGGCGCCCGCCATGATGATGGTCGTGTAAAGCAGGATGAGCGCGACCTGGTTGTAAAGGTCGTTCGTGACCGGGCGGTAGCTCGGCAAAAGTGTCGCGGTCGACGCGGCGAGTGAGACGAACACCTGCGACGTCGCGATGCGTGCAGGTAGGGCATAGATGGACAGCAGGTCCTGCGGCGGAATCGAACTGGTCCCCTCCGCCAGTGCGCGCACCGTCGGCGCCAAGCGACGGGTGAGCGTCAGCGTGATGATGACGCTGAACACCGCCGACAGGGCAAAGACCCACCCCGCCGTTGGCAACGTTGCGACCAGCACGTGCTGCTCGAGCAGCAGCAACCGGGGTGCGAATGCGACCGCCACCAGATCGCTGCAAGCCGCCACGAGGAGCTGCATCCCGAGCAATCGCTGCAGGAATCCGAGCGCTGCGCGGTTCACGACAACCTCATTCGAGGCGCCTTCAGTGGAAGGAGCACGTTGAAGGTGGATCCGCGTCCGAGCTGGCTCTCGACGTAGATTGCGCCCCCGTGTAAGAGCACCAGCCGCCGCGCGATGGCCAATCCGAGGCCCGTTCCGCGTTTGCGTCGGTGTTCGTCTCCGGCTTGCCGGTAGTCCTCGAAAATCAAGGCGCGCTCGGTGTCGTCGATGCCAGGACCCGTGTCGCGCACACTCACCTTGGCGTACGCCCCTTGCAGCGCCACGCTGACGACGACTTCGCCTTTCTGCGTGAACTTGATGGCATTGGCGACGAGGTTCGTCACGATCTGCCGGACTCGTTTCAGGTCCGCCTCGATCACCAGGCGCGAAACCCCTTCGCGACCCACGACGATGGGGCGCCCTTGCAGAACGCCCGCAGCCTCGCGCAGCACTTCGCTCGCCAGAGCGACCAGGTCGACCGGATCGCACGACAAGCGCAGTTGTCCGCTTTCGAGGGCGGAGAACTCGAGGATGTCGTTGATCAACTCGAGCAAGTGGCCGCCCGAGGCTCGAATCTGTTCCACTTCCTCCATCGTTTCGGTGGGAAGGGGACCGTCGACCCCCTGAACGAGAATATCGGCGAAGCCCAAGATGGCATTGAGCGGACTGCGCAACTCGTGGCTTACCGCGGCTAAAAACGCGGCGCGGTCGCGATCCGCCGCGCGCGCGCGATCCAACGCGGCGCGGTAGCCTCGCTCTGCCTCGACGAAGCGCGACACGAGCTGGTTGAAGGCGCTCGTGAGCGCGCCGACTTCATCGAGGGAGCGGACGGGGACCGATTCGCCCGAAGGCTCACTCGGCACCTGGACCATGGCGCGCACCCGCTCGGTCAAAAACTCGACATCGATGTTTGCCTCGCGCGCGACCGCGTAGGCAAAGGCGGCCGCGACACCGACGAGCAAGATCGTGAGGGCGATGAGCGCGGCCACCAGCGCGGGCCCCGCTTCCGACTGATCGGGCGCTCGCACGAAGGCGATGACGAACCCCTCCTCGCCATTTCGTTCGAGCGGCCGCACGGCAAATCGGGTGCGCCCCAACGAGGTCGTCGTCTCGCCGACTTTCTCCGCGAGAAACTTGCGAATCGTATCGGGCACGGGGGCGCCGAGGCTCGCGTCGCAGATGATACCGCCGCCTTCTTCGACAATGAGAATCTCGGCGCCCGTTCGCCGCGCTGCGAGCTGGATCGCCTCCACGCGGCCCGAAAGCGTGAGGAAGGGAAGACGCGCCGCCAGGGTGGCCGTGAGAAGGTCGGCACGCTCGGCGGCGAGATCGTCGCTCTCGCGAGCCAGGTGATCCAAGCCGGTGAGGCCAATGGCGATCGCGACCGCCAAGCTGACCAAGATTACGATCGCAGGCGCAAGCGGATGGAGCGGCCAGAGCCGCCGAAAGGTCACGCCCCCCGACGTATATCCGCCGTACGTGGGAAGTGAGCCTCGCGAACCGATGGACACGTGGCGCTCGATGATACCGCGCTCGGGCTATGTTGGTGAGAGGATCGGTTGGACGCCAGGGACGCGTCATCGCGATGGGCGGCCCGGCAAGGACGAGCGTTGTTGTCTCTCACACGTCACGCAAGGGACGCGTGCATGCGATACGAAGTGCGTATCCATGCCGTTGCGCCTCGCTGTCCAAGGGCCTCTCGCGCCGCAGCCGGAGGGCTTTTGGTGCGCGAGAGATGCGAGTTCTTCGGATGGAGGAAAAATCCGGACAATCGGCCTCGATCGAGGCGTTTTCATTCCACAAAAGTGACTCACGATATCGAGATGTGCTGGCCATCCTGAATTCGGGGGTTACGCTCGTGGAAGAACACGGACGCTCCCCGGGTTGTGCAACCCGAAGGCTCTCGAGGGCCAAAGGCTGAGCAAACGGTTCCGCTAGAGTGCTGTCGGTTTAACGAAATGTTTACATGTAAAGATTTCTATGCGTCGAGTTCGAGCGAGAATCAGCAAGATGATGCGGAGATTTTCAGTCAAATTTTCGGCGCATATTTCGCGGCTGTTTCAGGAGAAATCGACGCAGTGCGTCTCTGATTTTTAATGGTCTTTGTCCCTTTACGCCGCTACGTCTTGGGCGGATAACATCATCGAAGTACCGAAGTTCCGATGCGAAAACTTTCCCGACTCTTCGCCACCAAAGATGCTGCCCGAGGCGCCGCGCCCCGCCGCCGTCGGAAGGTCGCGCACCTCGCATCCGCCGCCGAAAGCAGCGCCAAATTGAAGGCCGCTGCACCTGCGGACATGAACCTCGCGGAGGATGGCGCGTTGGCCATGGAGCTCGAGGAACGCGCTGTCGCGATGCATCATGCAGGTAATTTGGCAGGTAATTTGGCAAGTGATTTGGGCTCGGGCTCGGGATCTTCGACCTCCTCGACATCCTCGACCTCGACATTGCGCTCCGGCTCGATGAGGCCAGGTCTTCTTGGCGGCCGCGCGGACGTGGGAATGGACGAAACGAGGGATGTGTTGGAAGGGGACGTGTTGGAAGAAGACGAGAACGTAGGGCCGAGCAGTGAGACCTCCAGCTTAGGCTCTGGTCCGTCGTCGATGATCCCAAACCCGCCCGGTTCGATTCCGCCAACGGCGGGTCTGCCGTTCGATTCCGGTGTCTATATGAGCTCTCGCTTCGCCAATGCGGACCCCAACCTCGTGCGCCAAGTAACCTTGGTCGTGTACGAGTGGCACAACGTGGAACCCGGGACTTTGTCGTGGGTATTCCCGAGCGTCCAGGCGGCCCTCGGCGCCGCCCGCGCCATGCGAAACGCTGTCAAATGGGCGATCATTGCCGGTCGCCGCACGCACAAGGTCGACGTCGAGAGCGAGCGCGCCAGCGGTCTGGTACTTGCCGAGCAAGACTTCTTGGGCGCTTGCCAGCCCCTCAAATAGCCTCTGACTTTTGAGCTTTTTCTGGGGGCTTGCCAGCGCTTGAAAAACCGCTGATTTTTGAGCCTTCTTTGTCGGGGAGCTTGCCAGCGTTTGAAAACTCTCTGATTCCCGAGCCTTTTTTCTAGAGGGCTTGTCAGCGTTTGAAAACTCTCTGATTCCCGAGCCTTTTTTCTAGAGGGCTTGTCAGCCCCTCAAAAATCTCCGATTTTTGAGCCTCCCCGGGGCGTGCGTACTGGGCGGGGAGCGCGTGGGCGTTTGGCGTAGGGAGCCGACGGGCGTAACCGGTGGAGCCAGCGAGTGTGCGTGGCGCGGGGCGTTACGGCCTTCGAGGACGACGGTCATGTCCCCCCTTGGCCGCCGCCGAGGCGGCGGGGTCTAACGCTAATGCTGCTCACTTAGAGAATCTCCTCCCGTTCCCGTTCCCGTTCCCGTTCTTCTTCTCGGGTTTCTCCCGGGTCACGGGAACGGGGTTTCTCCCGGGGTCACGGGAACGGGCTAAATGAACGGCCTTGGCGTCAGGGCTTTTCGAGGATGACGGCCATGCCCTGGCCGCCGCCGATGCAGGCGCTGCCGGCGGCGAAGCGACCCTGTCGGCGCGCGAGTTCGTAAACCAAATGGGCGGTGATGCGGGCGCCGCTCGCGCCGAGGGGGTGCCCGAGTGCGATGGCCCCACCGTTGACATTGGTCTTGGCGCGATCGAGGCCCAGCTCCTTTTCCACGGCAAGGTACTGCGGCGCGAAGGCTTCGTTGACCTCCACCAGGTCGAGGTCGGAAAGCTTCAAGTCGGTGCGCGCAAGGGCGGCCTGAATGGCGGGGGCGGGGCCAATACCCATAATCGAGGGATCGACACCCGCGACGCCCCACCCGATCAGGCGTGCGAGCGGCGAGAGGCCCTTTTGCTGCGCGAATTCCTCGGTCGTCAGCACCAGCGCGGCGGCGCCGTCGCAAATGCCCGACGCGTTGCCCGCAGTGACAACGCCGTCTTTCTTGAAAACCGGCGAGAGTTTCGCGAGCACCTCGCGCGTCGTTTGTGGGCGCGGATGCTCGTCGACCGCAAAAGTTACCGTGGCTTTCTTCTGCTTGATTTCGATCGGAACAATCTCCTTTTGAAAGCGCCCGGCTTCGTTGGCCGCCGCCCAGCGCTGTTGGCTCGTGAGGGCGTACGCGTCGCACTCATCGCGGCCAATGCCGTATTTCGTTGCGAGATTTTCTGCGGTGACGGCCATCGGAAGATTGCAATAGCTGTCGGTGAGACACGTCCAAAGCGAATCCTCGAGCGCCGGCGCTTTGCCAAACGCAAATCCGTCGCGCGCGCCCCGAACGACATGCGGAGCCTGCGTCATGTTCTCGGTTCCGCCTACCAGCACGGCGTTCGCCTCGCCCACGAGGAGCTGCTCGGCGCCGCTCACGATGGCCTGAAATCCGGAGCCGCAAAGACGGTTGACCGTGAACGCTGGCGTGGTGATGGGCAAACCCGCCTTGAGGCCGACGTGACGCGCACAATAGATAGCATCCGGACTCGATTGCAGGACATTGCCGATGACGACGTGATCGATCGCGTCCGCGGCGACGCCCGATTGTGAGAGCGCCGCTTTTGCAGCAAAAACGGCCAGATCATTGGCGCTTATCCCCTTGAGCGCACCTTGCATGGTCCCGAATGCCGTGCGCTTGGCGCCGACGATGACAATCGATTTGGATAACTTGGCCATGGGATCCTCTTATCTAAAATTGCCAACATTCACGTATCATCTACTTCGCGCTACCTGCCCGCGTGGGGCCCTTGCGCGCCGTGCTCCGCTGTTCAACCGCCGCTTGCATCGAAGCTCGCCCAGGTGTTGGAAAGCACGACTTCGGCGCGCTCCTTGACGGAGACGCTGAGTGCCACGTTTCCCGGCGATACGATCCACCCCTCTGTGACGAGCGTATCTCCCGGCCACACCGGCCGCCGAAATTGCGCTCCGAATGCCGTAAGCTTCGAAGCATCGCCGCCGCCCGCGCCTTTGGCAGCGTGCCGGACCATGTAACCGAACGTGCAGAGCCCGTGCAAAATGGGCCCCTTCTCGAACCCGACGGGGCGATCCTTGGGAACCGGGAACGGAGTCTCTTCCTTTGGCGGCCGCGGGCCATCGAATCCGCCGGCGCCGCGGAAGATGATCCCCGAGGTCGTCCTGCAAACGACCTCTTGTTGTTCGTTTTTCGACTCCATGTCGATGATCACGGAGGCGAACTTGCGCATGTCGTAGATGCCCCGGATCGTCGCGGTGGTGTAGAGCGTGCCGGCCGTCGCGAAGGGGCGGACGATCTCCACCTTCTCCGAACCGTGCACGACCATCGCCATGCTGCCGCCGGTCTTCGCCAAGAGATCCAGCATCGGGTTGAACTTGGGAACGACCGCAAAACTCGGGTAGACCTTCGGCCCGCGCCCTTCGTAGAGATAATCGAGCTCCTCTTTCGTGGCACCGATGCCGAGGGCGTATAGGACCGTGTCTTCCCACGTGTAGATCCGTTTTTCGGGCGAGGACGGCTTTCCTACGAGGCCAACGTCGAGCGTCATGGGCGAGAGAATCGGTTTTCCGCCCGCGCCGGTCAAGGCTTGCTACCTTCCTCCGTCGCCGTGGTCGCCCCGTTCGTCGATATCGGCCTCGATTTATCCGCCCTGGGTCTCTCCTGGGCACGCATGCTGCCGACGGTCGTGCTCGTTCCGGCGTTCGGATTGCGTGCGCTTCCGATGCCCGTCAGAGCCGTTCTAGGGCTGACCCTTGCACTCTGCATCATTCCTGCTGCTTCCGCCGGCGCCCCAATGGTCGTGCACGAACCATGGCCGGTGCTCGTGCTCGAGAATATCGTGCGGGGCATTCCGGTGGCCCTCGCCGCGGCGATTCCGTTGTGGGCCGCGACCATGGCGGGGAACATCGTTGATACGTTGCGCGGCGCCCGCGATGTATGGAGCGTCGACGTGGTCGCCGGAAAGACCGGCCAGATCGGCGTCGTGTTCGCGCTTCTCGCCGCGACGCTCTTTTTGCAAACGGGCGGTCCGTCTCGCGCGGCGCTGGCGCTCGCAACGGGCGATTTTCCCGCGCACCCCCTTCTCGCGGCGGTGCGCGACCTGGTGTCGGGAATCACCTTGGCCATTGCCCTGGCGGGCCCACTTCTCACCGCTTCGATCGTCGTCGAAGTGGCCATTGCGCTCGTCGCGCGCGCATCGTCTCCGGCTCAGATCTACGTCCTGTTTCCCCCCTTGAGGACGCTCGCTTTGCTCGTGGTCCTGGCCTTCGTTCTCGAGCGCATCGCGTTCGTCCTCGCCCGCGCGATGCACTGAGCTCTATTTGCCTGCCGCGATTCCGTCGAACATGAAGGCGACGCCGGCCTCGGCCCAGCGCCGCCGTGCAACGGCATCGGGGCTTGCCACAGCGCGCCGCGTTCCTTCGAAGATGAGGGCGACGAGCATCTCGGCCGTGGCGCGAACGTCGAGGTCGGGTCGAAGAAAGCCTTTGCCGACGCCGTTCTCGAGAAAGCGCACCGTATAGACGACGTACGCCTCGATCATGGTCGAAAGGCGCTCGGAGTCGATCGCCAAGCCCTGCTCGTGGAGGAAACGGAGGACGTGGGGCTGCTCTTCGCCCAGGGCGAGCCACCGCACGACGATGCGCCGAGTTTGCGCGCGGTACTCGGCGAGAGAGTCGCTCGCCTCGGGGTTTTCGGCCAGGCCGACCTCGCCGAAACGCAGCACGAGGCGATCGAAGACCTGGAGTGCGATGTCGTGCTTGTTCTTGAAGTAGCGGTAGAACGTGCCGTGGCCGAGTCCGAGCTCGCTCGCAATGTCGGCGATGCCGGTGGCGTGATATCCCTTCTTCGCGAAGATGCGCTCGGACGCATCCAGGATTTCTTCGCGCCGCACGTCTGGGCGCTCCGGCGCAGCTCGCTCGCGCGATGCTGGGGCGACCTTGCGGGAACGGGGAGACCTGGTTGGAGGGCGGTTCACGACGACCATGCGTCTAGCACCGTCGCCTGCCGGCGGGCATCCATGAAGTTCGGGCCCATGGCTTTCAGCTCGTGCGCGGTCGGCTCGATGCGGATGACGCGCGTACCCCGAGACTCCAGCAGCGCGACTTCACGGTCGAGCGTGCGCGACATCGCTCGGCGCATCGCACGCTCCAGCGCTTCGCCCACCGACGTTGCCGGAACGGGTTCGCGCGACGTCAACGGCGACACGACGACCACCTCGTCGAGCCCCTCTTCCGAGACCAGATCGAGCGAGGTCGGCGACACGACACCGCCGTCGATGTAGCGGCGCCCGCCGATTCGGACGGGCGCGAACCAGCCCGGCACGGCGCAGGATGCGCGCACCGCATCGTGGGAGCTCGCGGCCGGTGCGTCGCTTCTTCCAAAGGCCGCGCGCTGGCCGTCTTGGCAGTCCATCGCGACGACCCAGCACCGCGGGTGCTTCACCCAGCTTCCGGCGGGAACGATGCGCTCGAGCGATTTACTCAACCACGTATCTTGCGCGCGGCCTTCGGGTAGCAAGCCTACGAGCGCCACGAGCGGAGGCTGCCGACCGAGTAACCCTTCCCCGAAGAGACGCAGCGCGAGGGGCCGTGGCCGCGGCGGAGGCGGAAGAGAAGGCTCCGAAGCCCGCGCGCCGCGACGCGCCGCTCGTTTCTGCGCGGCGAGCAAATCGGCCGTGCCCACGCCCGATCCGAAGAGCGTCGCAATCAGCGAGCCCGCGGACGTGCCGACCAGGACGTCCGCACTCCGAGGATCCCATCCGGTCATGCTCTCGAAGCGGTGGAGCGCGCATACGCTCCACGTGTAACCGAGCCGCCCTCCGGCACCGATGATCAAGCCTCGCCGCGTTTTCATTCTGCCGCCTCCGCGCTCGCACCGGGGAGAGCCCCTTGTTCACGGACCCTTACCTCGTAGTCTCCGCGTTTGCCGCCATCGACGCCCGTCACGATGCGTTCGGGCCGGAGCCCGCGCAGGGCGGCGCGCAGCAGAGGTCGCGGCGCGAGCGCATACAGAGGGACGAACGCCCCGAATGCACCTGGGACGACGACATCGGCGCGCCGCGTGCGCACGCTGTCGACCACCGCGCGCGCCACGTCCTCGGGTTCGCGCGCAAAGAGGCCCTCGAGCGGGAAGCCTGCGCTGAGGCGTGTCTTGATGGCGCCGGGCATGACCGCGGTGATCGTCACGCCGGTACCTTCGAGCTCGTTTCGAACGGCGCCGCTCAAGCCGACGGCGGCGTGTTTGCTGGCGACGTAGCTTGCCATCCACGGCACTTCGAACTTGCCCGCAAGCGACGCCACATTCACGACGTGACCTCGCCCGCGCGCCACCATCCGAGGCAAGACCAGCTTCATTCCGAGCGACGTGCCGAAATAGTTGACGCCCATGGCCGCGCGATCGACGGCGTCGTCCTCTTCGAGGAACCGCCCCGTGGGCATGATGCCTGCGTTGTTGACCATCACGTCGATGGGGCCGACGCCCTGCTCGACCGCCTCGATGAATCGCTCGAACGATGGCCTTCGCGACACGTCGAGCTCGAACCCGCGCGCCCGCGGCCCGAGTGTGCAGGCCGACTCGCGCGCCGCGTCCGCATCGAGATCGCCGATGCATACGAATGCGCCCCTGTCGGCGAAACGCCGTGCTGCCGCGAGCCCGATCCCCCGCGCGCCTCCGGTGACCACGACCACGGCCCCGTCCAGATCGATCCGGGGGATGCCGCGCGGGCGTTTCGACGGCGGAGCATCCCGGAATGCGAGCACGTAACCTTCACGATCGAACCGGCGCAGGCGCTTGCGGAGATCGATCGTCGTCCAAGGATAGATCGAGCTATTTCGTCCGTTCGAGTCGATGTAGTAACTCGCGCACCCGCCGGCATTCCACACGGTGGTCGAGAGTGCGGTCTGCACGCGGTCGTTCCACGCGCGCTGCGCGGACGGGCGCGCCTCGAGGCTCGCGATCCCTTCACGGGCCGCCGTTTCGATCGCGTCGACCGCATAGCGTGCCTGCGCTTCGATGATGGTGAACGCGGAGCCGTGGCCGTTGCCCGTGTTGGGCCCGATGAGCAAAAATGCGTTGGGAAACCCGTGGCACGTCGTGCCCATGTACGCGTTGGGGCTGCCCCGCCACGTTTCGTCGAGGCTTTTGCCTTCCTTGCCGAAGATTCGTTTCGGTGCGGCGGCGTCGGTCACGTAAAAACCCGTGCCGAAAATGATCGTGTCGACGGGGCGCTCGATGCCGTCGCTCCCCACGACCCCGCGCTCGGTGAGCTTCGTTACGCCCTGGGCGACGACGTCGACATTGGGCGCCTGCAGCGCGGGATAGTACTCATTCGACAGCAAGAGGCGCTTGCACCCGAGCGCGAAGCTCGGCGTCAAAAGCCGCCGGAGCGCCGGATCTCGCACTTGCCGGCGCAGGTGCAAAAGGCCGATCCGCTGGATCTGCCGCATGATCCCGGGGTGTCTTTGCGCGAGCTGAAGGCCCTCGCAGAAGCCGTAAATCGAGCCCCGCAGCGTTCGCCGGAAAGCGGGCACGTGCTCGAGGGCCCATTGCTCGATGGGCGGGATACGGTGGTCTGGCTTGGGCAAGACCCAAGGCGCCGTTCGCTGGAAGAGAAAAAGTTTATCGACGCGCGGTTGGATCTTCGGGACGAATTGGATCGCCGACGAGCCCGTGCCAATCACCGCAACTCGGCGCCCTTCGAGAGCATGATCGTGGCGCCACTCGGCCGAGTGGAACATCGTGCCGGCGAAGTCCTTCAGGCCAGGAAGATCCGGAATCCGCGGCTCGTGCAGGGGCCCTTGCGCCACGACGATGAAATCGGCGACGTAGGGCTCGCGGTTCGTTTCGAGATGCCATCGCGCGTGGGCGTCGTCCCATCGTCCGCGCACGACTTCCGTCTCGAACCGCACATGCGGTGCGAGGTCGTAGCGGGCTGCGACGTCGAGAAGGTACGCCTGGATTTCGGGTTGTTCGGCAAAGACGCGACTCCAGTTGCTCTTCGGCGCGAACGAGTACGAGTAGAGGTGAGACGGTACATCGCACGCGCAGCCTGGATAGGTGTTCTCGCGCCATGTCCCGCCCAATTGGGCGGCCTTTTCGAGAATGACGAAATCGCGAATGCCCCGCTGAAGCAGCCGGATCGCGACCCCGAGCCCTGAGAATCCGCCGCCCACGATGGCTACACGTGTGGATTTCATTCGGCTACGGAATGACACGTCATTCCGTAGTGGTCAAGGACCCTCGTGAGCGAGAGGCCCGTCGGGGTTTAGGAGCGTTTGGCGACCAGCTCGATTTCGACCCGCGCGCCGAGCGGCAACGAGGCGACGCCGATGGTGGTGCGGGCAGGGTACGGAGCGGTGAACTGCTGCGCGTAGACCTCGTTCATCGCTGGAAAAT
>Ga0193753_10002387_pt1 | contig 14808 bp, 11 predicted proteins | sample H1c2metaG_FD_144925 | JGI IMG/M metagenome (GOLD analysis project Ga0193753, IMG submission 144925) | Soil microbial communities from a riparian zone of the East river system, Colorado, United States - H1c2 | ecosystem: Environmental > Terrestrial > Soil > Riparian zone | place: USA: East... | reverse complement strand
ATTTTTTCAATCCCGAAATGGGCAGGAAGGGAAGAGAACGGGTGATTGAAAAATTCGGGATTGAAAAAATTCTGCAGGAATATGATGCGACACTTTTAAGCGTAAAGCGTAAGGCGTAAAGCGTAAAGCATTTTGGATGGTCCCTCATTATGAAGGATGGAAGGGTAGAAAAGTATTAAGGAAAGTTATCCCGCAGGTGCGGGAGAAATTTTTGTACTTGTAAGTGTTATTGAGAATGACACAATTTCACATCAACCCACGCTAAAAAAGGCTTTACGCTTTACACTTTACGCTTGCCGAAGGAATTCCAATATTCCCGAATCCCTGATTTTTTCTTCCCATCGCCAACTTTCCATTCCAGGAGATTCAAAAGGAAATCCGCTGATCCGCTCCCAGGTCATATTTGAAAAATCTTCTTTCAATAAAAAATAATTCCCCCCATATCTCTCCTGGAATTCGGAAATCCAGAAATAGTTTGTGCTGATCACGGGCATTTTCATCGCGGCATATTCCAGGAACTTCGTTGGCGTCTGTGCGTTAAAGGGCTCTTCGTCCGGAACATAATTCATGGCATAACGGGCCCTGGCAAGCCAGGCGGGCACTTCCTGCCAGGGTACCGCAGACTGGAAATAAATATTCTTACAGTGCCCAAATGTTTGTCCAAGCCCTCCTACATCATTGCCCAGCAACAATATGGTGTGGCTTTTTAAAGGACCCTGATCAAAATACTTCAGCAGATCCCTGAGTTTTCTTTGGGATGAAAGATTGCCTGAATAAATAAAATCGAATTCTTTTGGTGTATCGGGCCGTGGATGGAAAAATTCCTCACTGATTCCCATATCACGGTATCCGAAAGGAATTTCATCATGTATATTTATCTGTTCCCTGACGTAATCGTTCAGGTATAAACGAAAATGAGGGCGCGGGTTCAGCCTGCTTTTTAAAAAATCTTTGAGCTTACGGTAAGGAGGAACCGAAGCAGAAGCATATTCATGTATGATCAGTTTTTTTTTATGTTTTGATTTAGGATAAAAGCCCATGAGGTACCAGTATACATCTGCACCGGACGATGTTTCTTCACCATATTTTGCCAGACAGGTTTGTATATTTTGTTTCCGGAAAAATTCCCCGTATGCAGAGAGTTCGGGTAAAAAAGCCTTGTGATTGTGGATGAAAGCGATCTTCATGGGATACTAAAATTATCAAATAGATTAACGCGTCCTTCGTAAATTTGCGGTTTCCTCAAAGAACATGGATATTACTGTTAAAACCGCTGAACAACTCCGGCTTACTGCAGAAGAATTTGATCTGATTTGTCAGAAATTGGGTCGCACGCCGAATTTTACTGAGCTCTGTGCCTTCAGCGCGATGTGGAGTGAACATTGCAGTTACAAAAATTCGATCCGGTGGTTGAAAACCCTTCCGCGTGACGGAAAAAAAATGCTGGTGAAAGCCGGAGAAGAAAACGCAGGCCTGATGGATATCGGCGATGGCCTCGGTGTTGTCTTTAAAATAGAATCCCATAATCATCCTTCGGCCATCGAACCCTTCCAGGGCGCTGCTACCGGTGTCGGGGGAATTCACCGGGATATTTTTACAATGGGTGCGCGTCCGATCGCCTCCCTGAATTCTTTGCGTTTCGGCAAACTGGATGATCCGCAGACGCAGCATCTGTTGGCCGGCGTGGTGCATGGGATCGGTCATTATGGAAATTGTTTTGGCGTACCTACCGTGGGAGGAGAAATATATTTTGATGAATGTTACCATACCAATCCACTCGTGAATGCCATGAGTGTGGGCATTGTAAAAAAGGGTAAGACGATTTCTGCTACGGCGCTCGGAACAGGGAATCCTGTTTTCTTTGTTGGCAGTGCCACAGGAAAAGACGGAATCGGCGGTGCTTCTTTTGCTTCAGCCAATATTACAAAAGAATCGGTGCAGGAATTGCCGGCAGTTCAGGTTGGAGATCCATTCCAGGAAAAAAAATTACTGGAAGCCTGTCTGGAAGTAATCGAAACCGGCGCCATCGTGGGCATGCAGGATATGGGTGCGGCGGGTATTATTTGTTCAACTGCAGAAATGAGTGCAAAGGGTGGAGTGGGCATGCGCATTGATCTGGATAAAGTTCCTACACGTCAGTCCGGCATGAAAGCCTGGGAGCTATTGCTCAGTGAGAGCCAGGAGCGAATGCTGATGGTAGTGGAAAAAGGGAAAGAAAAAGAAGTGCTTGACATTTTTGAAAAATGGGATCTTCCCTGTTCGAATATCGGAGAGGTTACAGACGATACTTTATTGAGTTTTTATTATCAGGGAAAACTGGAAGCCAGAATTCCGGCAGAAGAACTTGTGCTGGGTGGCGGTGCACCACAATACACCAGAGAATATAAGGAGCCTGCCTATTTCGTAAAAATTAAATCATTCAACGCGGCTTCCATTCCGGAAACTTCAGCAGAAAATCTGAAAGCTATCGCGGCCGAACTGATCAGGCTTCCCTCCATTGCATCCAAACGATGGATCAGTGTTCAATATGACAGTACGGTTGGCGCAGCGAATACATCTACGAACGAGCCTTCGGATGCGGCGATTGTAATCGTGCTGGGAACAAAAAAGGGGATCGCCATGACAACAGATTGTAACAGCCGCTATGTGCTTGCAGATCCTTTCAAGGGTGCCATGATCGCTGTGTCGGAAGCGGCCCGCAATCTGGTCTGTTCCGGAGCCACTCCGTTGGGTGTTACAAACTGTCTGAATTTTGGGAATCCGTATGATCCGGAAGTATATTATCAATTTGTGCATGCCGTGAAAGGTATGGGTGAAGCCTGTCTGAAATTTGACACCCCGGTTACAGGTGGAAACGTTAGTTTCTATAACCAGCATCCTGGTGGAGCCGTATATCCAACACCCACCATTGGTATGGTTGGCCTGCTGGAAGACACGAAACAAAAAATGACATTGTTTTTCAAACAGTCGGGTGATCAGATTTTCATGATCGGAAAATCCAGAAATGATATTCATTCATCTGCCTTTTTACATGCATTGCATGGAGTTGAATATAGTCCGGCTCCGCATTTCGATCTGGAAGAAGAATTTGTATTGCAGACAAAATTACTTTCCTGCATTCAGCAGGGACTGGTTGAGTCGGCGCATGATGTGGCAGAAGGCGGTTTATTTGTGGCGCTTGCCGAATGTGGATTTCATAAAAATCTGGGCTTCTCCGTTTCCTGCCAGGATGAATCCATACGGCGGGATGCTTATTGGTTTGGAGAATCACAAAGCAGGGTAGTAGTTTCTGTAACAAATGAAAAGCTGCCGGCATTTAAAAAAGCGATGGAAGGAATGTCATTTGAAAAACTCGGTGAAGTAACCGGTTCCAATATCCAGGTAAACGGTGAAAACTGGGGCAATATCCGTGAATGGAAACATGAATACGATACGGCCATTGAAAAAGAAATGGAATCAATAGTAGAAGCATGACGAAATCTTCCTGCATTGTGGTAACAGGTGCCGCAGGTTTTATTGGCAGCTGCCTGACGGGTTTTCTGAATGAAAAAGGATTCGAACAGCTGATCCTTGTGGATGAATTCAGCCGTCTGGACAAAGTGAATAATCTGAAAGGGAAAAAATTCTCTCATCAGATAGAACGGGATGATTTTTTTCACTGGCTTGGAAAAAATAAACCATCCATCTCCTTTGTATTTCATTTGGGAGCCAGAACGGACACAACGGAATTTGACTATGCTGTTCATGAACGGCTGAACCTGGAATATTCGCAACGTGTGTGGGATTATTGTATGCTCAAACAAATCCCGCTGGTATATGCTTCCTCGGCGGCAACCTACGGATCCGGTGGTTTGGGATATAGCGACAACCATCAATTGCCATTTCAGCTGGAACCTCTGAATGCCTATGGCATTTCAAAAAATGAATTTGACAAATGGGCCATTCTTCAGCAAAGCCATCCGCCGTTTTGGGCGGGACTGAAATTCTTCAACGTGTATGGTCCGAATGAATATCATAAAGGCCGCATGGCCAGCGTGATCTGGCATGCCTTCAACCAGATTAAAAATAACGGAACCGTAAAACTTTTTAAATCACATCGTCCTGACTTTAAAGATGGCCAACAACTCCGCGATTTTATTTATATGAAGGATATTTTGAAAGTCTGTTACTGGCTGATGGAAAATGTTGAAAAGAAACTGCCCAGTGGTTTATATAATCTGGGAACCGGAAGGGCCAGGAGTTTTGAGGACCTGGTGAGGGCAACATTTTCCGGAGCAGGAGAACCTGTGCAGATTCAATATATCGATATGCCGGAAGACATTCGCGATAAATATCAGTATTTTACAGAGGCCAAAATGGAAAAACTCCGGTCTGCCGGGTATTCGGAACCTTTTTATTCCCTGGAAGACGGTGTTGGCGATTATGTAAAAAATTATCTTTCAAATAAAAATTATTACTAGCCAATGATCAACAAAATCGGCATCATCGGAGGCGGAAACCTGGGTATGGCCATCGCAGAAGGATTGATCCAAAGCGGATATATCAGCCCGGGTCATATTCTGATTACCCGCCGTTCAGTTGATCAATTACATGCCCTGGAAAGAAAGGGTGTTATGGTAAGTTCCAATAACGAAGACGCGCTCAACTATGCTTCTCTGATTTTGCTGGCGGTAAAGCCCTTCCAGGTAAATGAAGTACTGTCCAAATTAAAGGGAAGCTTTAAAAAAGGGAAACATATCCTGGTTTCCGTGGTTACCGGCGTGAGTATTCAGCATTTATCAGCCCATGTTCCCGAACAGGTTCCGATCGTAAGGGCCATGCCCAATACAGCCATTGCCATCCGCGAGAGTATGACATGTCTGGCAGCCAAGGATATCGATCATGAACAATTCCAGGAAATACTTGAAATGTTCAACCAGCTGGGCAGCTCGGTGAAGATTGATGAAAAGTTGATGGATGCAGCTACTGTTTTGGGTGCCTGCGGAACAGCATTCGCGATGCGTTATATCCGGGCCAATATCCAGGGAGGAATCGAAATCGGTTTTGATGCCGCCACTGCCAGTCTGATCGCTGCACAAACCGTGAAAGGGGCAGCTGAATTGCTTCTTAAGAAACAAACCCATCCTGAACAGGAAATAGACAAAGTAACCACCCCCAAGGGCTGTACCATTGCGGGACTTAATGAGATGGAACACCGGGGTTTCAGCTCCTCCCTGATCAAGGGCCTGGTCGCCAGCTACCAGAAAATAGGTCAGGACTAAAAGTCACTTTGATTATCAGACAGTTATAATCTCCCATCCCGAATAGTTGCTGTTTGGACTTGCAACTGTTAAAATATAGATGGAAATTTACCGTTATAAGCATAACCCTTAACCACTTAGCAAAAAATTGCTAAGAATCCAAACTATGAAATCCAATTCCAGCAGTTACGTATTAGCAGCAGAGATTCTGATCATCATTTTATTTCACGCTGTAAAGATCAAACAGTCCGAAAAACATCCCGTTGAAATGGCTTTTGCACATGGCAGCAAGACTGTGGCACTGCCCAAAATGGTTAATCAAAACAAAACAGGCACAGAATACATGCTTGTAAATCTTGTTAAATAATTTCCCCCGCTATTCTCCACTTATCCACAATCTGGTTTTCCGGTTTCGGATGATTAAAAAAATTGCCGTAGTTTTGCATGACCTTCTGGTTACTGTTTTACATCTGTAATTCAACAGGTCATATCATTTCACTTTACTGATTTTATTGTCGTCTTAATTTACAGATTATGGCCAAATATATTTTTGTTACCGGGGGTGTTACTTCTTCTTTGGGGAAAGGAATTATTGCTGCATCGCTGGCAAAATTGCTTCAGGCCAGGGGGATCCGGGTAACCATTCAGAAATTTGACCCATATATTAATGTTGATCCGGGAACTTTAAATCCATACGAACATGGTGAATGTTTTGTTACCGAGGATGGTGCAGAGACGGATCTTGATCTGGGCCATTATGAGCGGTACCTGAATATTTTCACTTCGCAGGCAAACAATGTAACGACCGGAAGGATTTACCAGACAGTTATCAATAAAGAAAGAGAAGGCGCCTACCTGGGTAAAACCGTTCAGGTGGTTCCGCATATAACGGATGAGATAAAGAGAAGGATGTTGCTGATTGGCGCGCGCAATGAATATGACGTGATCATTACAGAACTTGGAGGAACCGTGGGTGACATCGAATCCCTTCCCTTTATTGAAGCTGTGCGTCAGTTGCAATGGGAGCTGCCGGAAGATGATGTGGTTGTAATTCACCTGACCCTGATCCCTTACCTGAAAGCTGCCAAGGAGTTAAAAACAAAACCTACCCAGCATAGCGTTCGTATGCTCAGCCAGGAAGGTGTAACACCTGATGTGATCGTTTGTCGTACGGAAGAGCCTCTTTCTCCGGAAATAAGAAAAAAAATAGCCCTGTTTTGTAACGTAAAAGTAGAAGCTGTGATCGAAGCAGCCGATGCTTCCACTATATATGAAGTACCGGTTACCATGATGAAGGAGAAACTGGACCTCATCTGTCTGAAAAAACTGAATATTACCAATTATCAGGATGCAGAACTCACGAAGTGGAAAGAGTTCCTCGATAAACTGCGTCACCCAAAATCCAAAGTAACCATCGGGCTGATCGGGAAATATATTGAACTCCAGGATGCCTATAAATCAATTCTTGAATCCTTTGTGCATGCAGGTGCAATGAACGAATGCAAAGTGCAAATTCTGAATGTGCACAGTGAATCCATCACCAGTGAAAATGTAGCGGATAAACTGGGTATTCTGGATGGGCTACTGGTTGCGCCGGGGTTTGGACATCGCGGAATTGAAGGAAAGATTACGGCCGTGAAGTACGCCAGGGAAAACAAATTACCATTCTTTGGTATCTGCCTGGGTATGCAGATGGCGGTGATTGAGTTTGCACGCAACATACTCGGTCTGACAAAAGCCCATTCCACGGAAATGCAGGCAGACACACCAACGCCGGTGATTGACCTGATGGAACATCAGAAAAAGATCACCGTAAAAGGAGGAACCATGCGCCTGGGTGCATATCCCTGTGCTCTTGAGGAAGGGACGCTGGCGAAAGCGATATATGGCAGGACCATGATCTCCGAGAGACACCGGCACCGTTATGAATTTAATAATGGATATCTCCAGCAGTTTGAGGATGCAGGTATGGTTGCCAGCGGAAAAAATCCCGAAAGCGGACTGGTGGAAATTATTGAATTACCCAATCATCCGTTCTTTATCGGTGTGCAATATCATCCGGAATTAAAAAGTTCTGTAGAAAACCCGCAGCCCATTTTTGTAGCATTCATCAGAGCTGCCAAAGAGTTCGCCAGTAAAAAAAATATGCGGAATCCGGTTCTCGAGCGTGAAATGATTTAAACAAGTATGGAAGTCTGGAAGTATGGAAGACTGGAAGTGCTCAGAGGCGACCAGCTTGATTAATTTCTGTTATCTGTCAACCGTAAACTGTCAACCGTCAACCGTCAACTACTTCGAGGGAAAAGCCCAAATCAGAAATTCCGGAAACACTTCGCTCCAGCTACTGTAATCGTGTACCCCATTGGGTAATTCCCTGTAAAAAATTCCTTCCGGTGCAACGACATTTTTCTTTTGCAGGAGCTGGATGATATCTTTTGTATCGTCAATAATATCGATGATACTGTCTTTGTCCCTGTCTCCCTTTTCTTCTGCGGCGCCGGCATAAAACCAATATTGCAATCCCGGTTTTTTTCTGGAGGCTTTTAATTTTGAATACATGATCCGGTTTTTTTCATCGGAATAGGAGCTGTCTTCCGAAGCCTTATCCCGCCACCAGAAAGATCCGGAGAAAACGCCCACCTTACTGATCTTATCCGGATGATTCCAGGCGATATCAAATGCAGAGAGTCCGCCCATGGAGCAACCCGCTATCACGAAAGATTGAAATTTTCTTACCCCGGATTGTTTTTTTGTATAGGGGTATAATTCATTGTTGATGAATGCGTCGTAGAATGTGGCCCTGCTACCACGATTCAGATAATCCGGTTTGTCAGTGACTCCGAATTCCTGCATACGGTCGCCCGCTTCCACTCCAATGATTACCAGGGGTAATATTTTTCCTGCCTTGTATAAACTATCTAAGGTTTCTTTAACACGGAGTTTGTCCATATCCTGCCCGTCATTCAAAATGAGCAGGTTAAACAAAGAACGGTCGGAGGGCGGTGGCGTATGCAGGATATGAAGCTTCACATTGCGTTGAAGATGTTTTGAATACAGGGTATCATCGGATTGCTTGACCCGTTTGCAGGAAACGGCGAGGATGAATATAATCAGGAGATATTTTCCATTCATGCGTTAAAGGTAGAAAATGCAATATTAGTTTGGATGGTAGTCCTTATGATCGTAAATTTGCCGTCCATATCGCGAAGTAGAGCAGCGGTAGCTCGTCGGGCTCATAACCCGAAGGTCGGAGGTTCGAACCCTCCCTTCGCAACCAGGTTGTTTATTAAATAAAAGGCTCTTCACGAGCCTTTTTATGTTTACAGTTTATCTCATTTATTCATCTTCATTTGAGGATGATCGTGGGAATAGGAGGAACGGGCTTATATCCGCCAGCTGGCGGACGGAGGTTCGAACCCCCCCTTCGCAACCAGGTTGTTTATTAAATAAAAGGCTCTTCACGAGCCTTTTTATGTTTACAGTTTATGTGCTTTATTCGGCTTCATTTGATAAAATCTACATTGGGTTTACCAATGACCTGAGGAGGCGATTTTTATTTCACAATCAATTAGAGAAAACGGGATGGACGAGTAGATTTCGGCCATGGATAGTATTTTATTCAGAAGAATATACAACGAAAGTGACCGCCATGCGCCGGGAAAAAGAACTGAAGTCTGCCAAAGGAAGAGATTTCATCTGGAAGATGATCAGGGAAAAATAGGGCGGGCTCATATCCGCCAGCCGGCGGACGGAGGTTCGAACCCTCCCTTCGCAACCAGGTTGTTTATTAAACAAAAGGCTCTTCACGAGCCTTTTTATGTTTGCATTTTACCTCATTTATTCATCTTCATTTGAGGATGATCGTGGGAATAGGAGGAACGGGCTCATATCCGCCAACTGGCGGACGGAGGTTCGAACCCTCCCTTCGCAACCAGGTTGTTTATTAAATAAAAGGCTCTTCACGAGCCTTTTTATGTTTACAGTTTATGTGCTTTATTCGGCTTCATTTGATATAAACTTTCTAACTGTATTTTCGATGGGTGTTTTACGGTTAAATCTTTGTCCGCCCATTTTATAAAGTTACTTTCATGTTAGAGGTCCAGCCTTCGCCCTTAAATACTCATTTGATTTGGTCAGATCAGCGAGCGAACAGCAAGGAAGACGATCAGGCCAATTAAATTTACAGCATGAAAGCAATCGCTCTTACCACGATTTTTATAATCAGCATTTCATTTAGCTATTCCCAAACAAAAGATTCCCTGATCGCCCCCTGGTGGGTGGAAAAATTTAAACTGACTGCCGGCTTGTTTGTACCCGTCAATAATACCAGGGTACAGGTTACTGCAAACGGCAGCGTTGCGGGTACTGATATCGATTTTCAAAAGGACTTAGGTTTCGGTGAAAGTCAGGCAACTTTTTTAGCCAATTTTCAATGGCGGATCTCCAGACGGTCGCGTATCAGCCTGACTTATTACAATATGAAACGCAGTTCAACACATAAACTTGAAAAAGATATCACATTTAATGATCAGACTTATCATGTCGATAATGTCGTTAATACATTTTTTAATACTGCCATTTACCAATTCTCATACAGTTATGCCATTATCGAAAAACCGAGATATGAAGCAGGTGTCATGATTGGGGCACATACTTTAGGAAGTAAGGCCGGTATTTCATTGAATGGTTCGGCATCCGGCACAACGAGTAATAATTTTGGATTTACGGCCCCCTTACCAGACCTGGGTATTTGGGGCGGCTACGCCTTTAGTAACCGGTTTGCCGTAAATCTTGACTTCGATTACCTCGCTTTGACTATTAATAATATTAATGGTCGCCTGATTGCTTATGATATCGCTTTCACATATAAACTTATCCGACAACTGGACCTATCGCTTGCATATACAGGTCTTAATTTTAACGTCAAGACATCCAAAAAAAATGTCACCGGCGATTTCAGATGGGGGTATAATGGCCCTTCTCTTGCTTTCACTTTCTCTTTTGGCGAAAGGTCATGGAAGCACTAGATTTTTACAATCACTTACTATTCAAATTTCTTCAGATAGTAGGACCGGAAACTACAGGAAGCGGTATTGATTGCGCCCTTTCCCAGATGATACCAGGGATTCCACACCGGTTCATACGGATTTGAAAGAACATAAATGGATTGCGCCGGCATATAGCCTTCTGCTATTTTGTATACGGTGTCCTGTTTGTCAGTCACCCCTTCATCAATGATTATGCAGCAATGACCGGGATGGCCGGGAAAAATAATGACGGTTCCGGTTTGAAGGCTATCTGCCTTTTTTAATTCTTTGCAAAGCGAAACGGTATTCGCATAAGTATATACAATATCCAGCCATTTTCTCAACGATGTATGTGACAAAACAGACGTGGAATTTGTCTTGACAAGTACCTGTTGCCCATTTTTAAATATTGGCCGGATTCCCTTCAGATAGTCCGTCCAGCAATAATAGATTCCCGAATTAAAATGAAATCCGATCTGTGCATATTTTTTTTGACTGAATAAATATTCAGACCTCAGCCTCATGAGTGCATCGGCGCATTGCTGCAGGTCGGAACTGCCAACGTCATATGTCAGGATCGCAAAATGTTTCTCCTGGTTGCTGATTTGATTTCCTTTATAATCTACAATGGGTTTGTTTTCTGTTGGCAGATGCTGGAGAAATGAGGGCCAGGAATCCGGCGGATAGGGACGGGAACGTACGGGCTCCGGCAAAGCCGTTTTGCGGAATTTCTCTTTTTTCGGTTGCAGATGACTGTTGGTCTTACTGTATGAAATGAATGCAAGGGCTATGGCAGGAACCAGGAAGCTTAAGAGCAAGCGCATGTTCGGGGTTTATCCTTGGATGCGTGTGAGGATTCATTCCACAGATTAAAATCTGTATTCACAAAATATTAAGAAATGGGGGGAGATGTGAATAATATGCCCTGCCCCAACTGTTGCCGTTGTTTAAGAATATAGACTTTGGGAAATAAATGATTTTGGAAATCCTAAACGTATTAAGGAATCGGTATGCTTAAGTGTCAAAAATTTTTAAGTCTTAAGCTTTGAGCTTTGGCCTTAAGCCTTAGCCTTACGCTTTGCGCTTTAAGCTCAAAAACTATTTCCCTCCAAACAATCTTTTGAAAAATCCCTTTTTCTTTTTTTCTTCCGGCGGGTTAGCCACTTTCATAGCGTCAGCTTTTTTTTTATTTCCGATGGCCTCATCCAATATTTTCTGTTCGTCGGGTGAAAGTTTTGAATCGACCGGTACATGCGGCGAACTCGTATCGAGGTATTGATGTGCATTTCCGTTGCCCTCGTTATTTCCCTGGGCCCCTGGAGCAATCGTGTCGATGATGTTCTTATAATAATCAGGCATTATCTCACTCTTCATGTTTTCCGGCTGAACGAAATGCGCCCTGCGGTTCAGTCCCACATCCTTGTCTGCAGCTGTTTTTGCATAAAAATACTCCCAGATGGGTCGGGCGGATCGACCACCTTCTCCCAATTTACTGTCCAGGCGGATAAAATTATCATCGCAACCGATCCAGACACCGGCCAGCAATTGTGGTGTGTATCCGATGAACCAGGCATCGGTATTGTTTTGAGTTGTTCCTGTTTTTCCGCCCATTTCAGCCAGACCGAGGCGATCCCTCATGCCGGCAGCGGTTCCCACATCCACGGTTCCCTGCATCATCCGGCACATGGTATACGCTGTATTCTGACTGATCACTTCTTTTCTCTCCGTATCAAAGCGGGCCAGGACGTTTCCGTTTTTATCTTCTATGCGTGCGATATAATATGGTTTAGTGCTGAAGCCACCGGCAGGAAACATAGTATAACCCCACAACATCTCATAAAGGGAAATTTCAATCGCACCCAGCGCAAGTGATGGATAGGGTTCCATTTTAGATTTGATGTTGATATTATGAAGAAAATCCACGAAATTTTTCGGACCGACCTGTTTCATAATGGAAGCGGAAGCGCAGTTCAGAGAATGTGCCAGCGCATTTGCCATGGTAACCTGCGGACCGAGCTCGCATTTTCCACCGGCAGGTACGAGTCCAAAACCATCAAAATATTGCGGTTCATTATCTACGATGGTTGCGGGTGTGAATCCTGCATCCTCGATGGCATCTGCATAAAGCAGCGGTTTGATGGAAGATCCTACCTGCCGTTTGGTATTTATATTCGCATGATCAAATTTATAAGTCTTAAAATCGATTCCACCGATCCAGGCCTTCACTGCGCCACTCATGGGATCCATCGCCAGAAAAGCCGTCTGCATCATCTGGTGATTATATTTTATGGAATCCAGCGGCGTCATCACAGTGTCCGTTTCACGACGGGAGTTCCAGGCAAATACCTTCATTTGAATCGGCTGGTCAAAACTCTTACGAATCTCCGCTGCAGGGATGCCGTCATCCTCCATATTCCGCCAGCGTTCTGTATTGCGGATCAGTGATTCCAGGATATTGGAATGTTCTTTCCAAACAAGACCCTTCCGAATGGAAGGTTGAGCACTCAGTACTTTCTGCAGGCTGGGAACCTGTTTGGCTACCGCTTCTTCCGCATATAATTGCATCCGCGGATTGATGGTGGTATAAATCCTCAATCCGTCTTCATACAAGTCGTATGGTTCGCCGGTTGCCGGATTTTTATGGTCCTTGCACCATTTTTTTAATTCATCGCGTATTACATCCCGGAAATATGGAGCCAGTCCGTTATTCTCATCGAGCTTTTTATAATTGGACAGATCTATAGGTTTGAGTTTGTATTTGCGGCCCTCATCTTCGGTTATGAAATTGCTTTCCACCATCCGGTTGATGACTGTGTTTCTTCTTTCGATGGCTGCTTTCGGATTTTTTCTCGGGTTATACAATGTATTTCCGCTTAACATACCAATGAGCATGGCGGATTCGTCCACGGTCAGTTGATCGGGTTCTTTTTGAAAAAAAGTGCGGCTCGCATTCCGGATGCCGTATACATTATCGCCGAAGGGGACGGCATTCAGATAAAGCGCAAGTATTTCTTCCTTTGTAAAATTTCGTTCCAGGCGCACGGCCGTAATCCATTCTTTTAGTTTCTCTATGCCGCGCCGGGTGATATTATGGGATCCCTGTCCGAGCATATATTTTGCCAGCTGCTGAGTAATCGTCGATCCACCACCGTCACGGCCCAGTTTTACAACTGCGCGCAGAACACCCATGCCGTCGATACCCGAATGATCGTAAAACCTTTTGTCTTCTGTAGAAAGCAGGGCGTTGATGGCATTCCTGGAAATATCGTGGTACTCTACATTGCTTCGGTTACTTTTGTCCTTATAATATTTACCCATCAGGGTTCCGTCATCTGCATATACTTCAGATGCCAGCATAATGGATGGATTCTCCAATTCTTTCAGAGAAGGAAGCGAGCCGAAGACCCCAAAGTTTATCAGCATCAGCAAAATGATGAAGGCGCCCAGGCAGGCGAAAAATATTTTCCAGAATATCGGAATTGCTTTGCGCATATTTTTATTTTATTAAAATCATTTTCTTGTTGACGGTTGACGGGTGACCGTTGCCTCAAGCCTCAAGCCTCCTGCTTTATTTACCAGCCGGAAATGCATCCGGTGAATACACAGATAAAAATCTCTTGTATAATTGAATGTCTTTGTTTGCTTTTAAAATTTCCAGGTTCTGACCATCGATGATGATAAAGAAATATTTCTTTTCCGGTAACCAGGGTATGATTTCCCTCGGAGCCGCATTCGCTGCCTTATTCAGATAGGTAACTGCAGCCGATGCATTTTCAAATCCCTGCATCACCATCAACTTGGTCGTATCGGTCAATGACTGCTTATCGATCTCATATTTCTTCCCATAGAAATTTTCGCGGTTATACCGGTCGAATGCATTTTTTGATTCTGTGACGTACACAGGATCCACATTCGACATCACCATGACCACATATTGTGGTTTATCCGGCGACCAGATATACGGAGAAACAAACAGGGACTGCGCTTTTAACTGGAGCGCATCCGGTTTTTTGATCGAAATCAGACTACTGTCCCTGGCTATATTCTGGGCGTTCATGGCCTTTGCTTTGGCGTTGGCCGAGTCTGTTATTTTCGGTTGTGCCGCGGCGTTAGCCAGGCGCGCGATACTGTCCTCCGTCATGCGCGTGATATGCAGGTTCTGCAGATAGGTTTCAATTCTTTCTCTTTCATTCAGCACCCTTAGCACATTCTCCGCTTTAGCAGACATGATTGTCTTGGGGAAACGGGTGATAATTTTATTCAGCGTTACTTTCCCGATACTGTCATAACGGTAATGGATATAATAAAGCGCTTCGATATATAACAATTGCGGGGTCCAGTATTTTTCTCCAAACACGCTGTCGAGCTTCAGTTTTTCGCCGGCTGCCTGATCGAAATGACCTTCAATAAAATGCTCGTATACTGTTTCGTAAGCCTGTGTAGCTCTGGTGCGTGCAGGCAGGTCCTCAGGACCCTTTGGTGGATTTTCAATGAGTGTGATGTATCGACCAGTCGGGAATTTCTGTTTCATCAGTGCCAGT
>Ga0193753_10002386_pt1 | contig 14811 bp, 9 predicted proteins | sample H1c2metaG_FD_144925 | JGI IMG/M metagenome (GOLD analysis project Ga0193753, IMG submission 144925) | Soil microbial communities from a riparian zone of the East river system, Colorado, United States - H1c2 | ecosystem: Environmental > Terrestrial > Soil > Riparian zone | place: USA: East River... | reverse complement strand
TCGCTCACTAGGTTTCACGGCACCCACCCCGGTGGCATCCTCGTCTACACCGAAGGTGGCAGGCCGACGCGCGACCAACAGCAGCGGCTGATGAACGTACCGCCGCTGGGTTGGCCGATCGCCGTCGTCTCGCCTTCGACTGCAGTGCGTTTCGTCGTCTCGGTGTTTGCGCTCGAGCTGCCGGCGATTCAGTTGTTCGCGCCCGAACAGATGGAGCAAGCGTTCGCGTTTCTCGGCTGCGGTCCGGACGTGATCCCTGCCATTCGTGCTGCGATCGATCGCTGCAAGCTCGTGCTCGCGCCGGCCGAACAGAGCGCAGATGTTCCGAATCGACTACGCGGCGGCACCGGTCCTGTCCGCACCGGGACGGGTCCTCTCCCCACCGTCACGCGCCTCAATCGAACCGATCGGTCGATCTCGCCAGGCCGCCGCAACGGCAACTCGTAGCTCACCAGCCGAGCTTCGCCTTGAGCTGCGTTTCGAAGAGCCCGGCCATGCGCGCGTGATCAGCGGCGTTCGGGTGCCAATCGCAGCCGGTCGGCGTCTCGCCGTTTGCCCCGAGTGGTTGGATTCCCAGATCGAACATCACGACCTTGGTGTCGCCGGCTGCGGCGCGCGTAGCTACTACCGCTTGCAAGCGCGTCTTCACTTGCGTCAGCGCGGGGTCCGAGAGCATCGAACCGATCGTCACGAAGATGAATGCGTTCGGATACTCCGTTCGCACGGTTTCGAGGAAGTCTACGTAGGCGTCTTCGTACGGCTTACCGGGATCGCCTTTGGCCCAATCATTCGTGCCGAGATTGATGACCACTGCTGAAGCTTTGGGTTCGAAGGCGAATGCGGGTTCCGCTGCAGTTCCGAGCTCGTGATCGTACAGCGCAGCCAACACTCCGCTCGTGTCGCCGCTTCCGTCGCGATACATGCCCCAACCCGATCGCGCGATCGTGCTGACTTCGGCGTTGAGCTTGCGTCCCGCGACGCTCGCGTACGTCTGAAACCAACTCGAGTTTGCTGCACTCCAATGGCAGGCGGGATTCGCAGCCCAGTTCGGTGCGGGATGCGGCTCGCTGCCGAGGTTGCCGTAACCCGCGCTGATCGAATCGCCGACCACTTCGATCAACCGACCGGAGCTCGCCGGCGGCGCTTTCAACGTGCCGCTGGTGAACCCCAAAAACGTGCTCACGCCGTACATGCCCTCCGTGTCGCGATACAGCTCGACGAGGTGATCGCCGTCGGTGAGGTTCGAGCCGAGTGCGATCGTTTTGTCGCCACCGGACTTCACTTCGAACCGCGTCGCCAGCTTGCCGTCGATCACGGGTTGGAAGAACACAGTGTCTGTGCCCTCCGTGCGAAGCTTCACTGCGACCGACTTGCCTTGGACGTTTGCAACCAAGCCTGCGCCCTGCCACGCGAACTTCACTGCGTTCGGATCGGTCGCATCGACGCGGCCGACCCAGCGGACGCCCGGTGTTCCGGCAGTGCCGGCGCCACCCGCCGTACCGCCTGTGCCGCTGGTGGCTGCCATGCCAGCGGCGCCGCTCATGCCAGCGGTACCGCCCACGCCACCTGTGCCGCCTGCGCCCGCGCTTGCGCGACCCGCAGCGCCGCCGCCGTCACCAGCTGCGTTCACGCCTGCGCCGCCGGAAGCACCGCCGCTACCGCCCGCGAGCATGCCGGCGCTGCCCGCCATTCCACCGCTCGAGCCTGCGGCGGGCGCACCGGCGGTCGCCGCGTCCATGTCGCCGCCAGCGTCGTCGCTACACGCTACGAGCACGCAAGCCAGAGCCAGGAAGCTCTGAAACCGCAAGCGGCGGCCGGCCGCGCGCAGGTTTGAACTCGCGGTCCCGTTCATGCTTCGACCTCCGGCACCCTCATCCGTGCCGCGGCGACGAATATTCGTCTCAGAATTCGCCGTGCTGCGGCAAGCTGGATGCAGTCTTTGCTGAGTCCGCCGCGAGAAGGTCGAGCCATGCTCGCGCATCGGCGCGCATCCGAGGCGTCTCGGCGTGCTCGCTCAACCATGCGAGTGTTGGCTCGATGTTCGGCGCGTGCCGTGCAGCCGCGCGCAGTGCTTGAAAGCGCGCGCACACGGCATCGGTTTGCTGGACGCAAATCGCCGCGAGCATGGCGCGCGTTGCGGGCTTCGCGTCTTCACCGCGCGAGCTGATCGCTAGTTCTAGTAGCTCGCGCGCGCGAGCGAGATCGAGCGTGCCCATTCCGGGCGCCAGAATGAACCGCAGCACGCTCGGGTCGCCTTCGGCCAGCGCGTCGCGCATCCGCAGGTATGCCGAATCGATCCGTCCTGCTGCGACGTCGGCCGCGATGCGCGCGCGCCGGTGGGGAACCAAGTACACGGGCGAGGCCGAGCGATCGAGTAGCGCCGTGACCTGCGCCGCGTTTACCTCGGTCCCGAGCAGTAGGCGCTCGGCGCGCAAGAGATCGAGAAACGGTGCAGCTCCGAGCTTCGCAAGGCGCGCGATGCTGCGATCGAGCGGCGCGAGCTCGGCTGGTGGCTTCGGGCGAACGAACTCGGGACCGCAAGGTTCGACGCCTTCGAGCGTCGCATCGCGCTCCGGCGGCACGAACGTGGTGTACATGCCTTCGATCACGACCGCGTGCCAGCGCTTTGCGAGCAGGTCGCAGACGCCGTGCGCGCGTTCCACGACGGCAGCTTGAACAGCGTAGCGACGAATCGCGAGGTCGAGCGCAGCCTCGTTGGTGAACACTTCGCGTTCGAGTGCGTAGTCGGCGTCATCGAAGTAGAGCGGCGTGCGTCCGTCGACGAACGTGCGCAGCTTGCCGTGCGACCAGAAGCCGAGGGCAGGGCCCGCCCCAAACGCGGAGAGCACGCGAGACCCTGCGGGTAAGCGCGTGAGGTACGCCGCTGCCAGCTGCGGGTACGCCGCGGACTCCAGGCCGACGCCGCGACGTCCGCCGGGGCCGCTCGCCGCAAACGCACTCTGCGCCAGCAACACCGCAATCGCACACGGGGCAGCGATCGCGAGCGGGCGCAAGACGCGCGGCTGCACCACACGCGCCGCCCACTCCACTAGGTTTCGAGCTCCCGTGAGCGCGAGTGGCGCACACAGGATCGCGTCTTCGGCGATGAATCGATTTGCGCGCGAGAGCACGCAGTGCCCGAGCACCGCGAGCGCAATCGGAGCCCACTGCCAGCGTCTGTTGCGAGTCAGCCCGGCGAGCGAGAGTAGCCACAATATCGCGAGCGCTTTGCCTTGCGGTCCGGTGAGTGCGGTGAGCTCCGACCACGTCGGTGGTCGCATCTCGGCGATGAAGCGGACGGCGTCACCGTAGCCGTGGCCCGCGACATACGCTGCGACACCCGTGCCCGCGGCGCTGCTGAAAAGTGCGAGTAGCGTGGCCGCAAACACGAGCAGATCGATCCGACGCTCCCGGATCGACGACGTGCGTGCGAACCATGCTTCGACCTGAGAGATGCCGAGCACGATCGCGACGAGCACTGGCGCGAGTACGAAGCTGCCGTGCAGTTGTGCCCAGACGACGGCGAGTCCGACGAGCGCCACGCCTGACTTCGCGCGCGCGCTGCCTGTGCGAGATACATGCGACTGCAATGCGAGCAAAAATCCGGGGAGCACTGCGAGCGCGAGCGTCTGCGGCCGAAGCTCGAAGCGAACTGCGACGCAGATCAGGCTGGCAGCGGTCACGACGCTCCAAGCGACGAACCCGCCAGGGTCACTCCACGCGTAGAGCCAGCGCGCGATCAAAAACGCCGCGACGAGCGCGGCGATGAGGTTGAAGATCGAAAGCCCGGCCCAACCGGCTGCGGAGTAGATCGCGTACGCCGCAATGTCCCAAAGCCACGCCGGCACTGTGCACTCCGGCTCGAACTCGGGAAACGCGTGGGGCTCGGGTACGACGCGCGCGTGATGCTCGAGCACTGCCCGGCCGAGCTCCAAGTGGAAGAAGACGTCGGCTTCTCGCGTCGGGTGCAGCGCGGTCACGCCCGCAGCTATCAGCAGCAGGACGGCCCAGAGCCTGTAGGGGAGCGCCATACGTGTGGACGCGCGCGATCCGCGCAGACGAGGATATCGCAAGCGCCGCGACCGAGATACGTCGCGTCGCGTCAGGTGTCGGAGCACCAGCTCAGAACACGCCGATGAGTCCGAGCTGAAGCTGCTCCGAAGTTGCAGTCGCGATCGGAAGCAACTGCAGACCCGAATGCTCCGCCGAGTCGTTCGAAAACCCGTAGTGGATCGCAGCTGGAAGTACGTAGCCCGTCAGTGCGCCGATGCCCCAGCCGATCACCACGTCCGAAAACCAGTGCATGTCGGCGACGAGGCGCGATACGCCGGTGGTGATCGACACGCCGACCATGATGACGCACGGCGCGACGTCTGCGGCGCCACCGCCGAAGATCGGCAAGCGTTGATGGGTGAGGCACGTGAGCCCGGCGCTCGCCATCGTTGCAGCGGCGTGCCCACTATAGAAGCTCTTGGCTTCGTAGCCTTTGCTGCAGTGATTGACGAGCGGGCGACCTTGGGCGTCGAGAACGGTTCCGTTCGGCTGGCAATCGGCCACGAACGGTCGGCCGCGGCCGACCGAATGTTCACTGGTGAGTGAGAGCAAACCCGCGACTGCTGCGGACTGCAGATCGATCAGCAGGATCTGCAACGCGATGTCGGGTTCCTGGTGCACGGCCAGCGTGACGCCGACGTCGACCACGATCGGGAGCACCGAGCCGACCATGAACAGCATGTCGCCGATACTTCGCGCGGTCCTTTGAACGTCGTACGTTTTGCCCACGAGCGCAGTGCGGACCCTGCCGTCGAAGAAGATCCCACCGGTCCAGCGCGGATACTCCGGCGGCGGCCACGCGAGCTCGATTGCGATGAGCGCGCCGCCCATTGGGATCAGGCTCAAGCCTTCGAGTAAGCCGACCTTCCGCCACTTTGGATTCCACTCGAGCGCGCTTGCAGGACTCGCGGTTGCGTACAGTAAGCTGAGCACTGTCGCGACGAGCAAGCAGAAGCGACTGCAACTGCGGTTTGGTGCACACCACATCGAAGAACTCCACGTTTGGCCATATCTACACGATCTCACTGCGGCTGTGGATTGGACCAAGGGATCATCGCGGGGCCTCGAGGCGAGCCGTTCGGAACGATGTTTCAGCCGTGCTCCCCGCGCTACCGCACCGAGCTCAGGTTTCCGGCGCCAGCACTCGCTCGAACAACTTGTTTCCCGGTACGTCACGGAGCGCGACCGTCAGAGTTTTGTCGCGACCACCGACATTGATCTCGCCAAAGAACTGATAATCGGAGAGCGGAGAGTAGTTCATGCGCGGCGGCGTCTTCTGATAGACGACCTGCAAACCGAACGTCGGGTCGGGTTCGTTTGGACCGAACACGCCGGCGTTCAAGGGACCCGACACGAACTCCCAGAACGGCGCGAAGTCCGTGAAGCTGGCGTGCGCAGGGTCGTAGTAGTGCGCGGCCGTGTAGTGCACGTCGGCAGTGACCCACACCACGTTCCGGATTTTCTCGCGCTTGATGAAGCGCAGAAGCTCGGCCAGCTCAAGCTCGCGCCCGCGCGCGGGACCGGCACCGTTCGAGATGCCGTCGAAGCGCAGGCGATTTTCGCGATCGCGATCGTCCGGCACGATCAGCCCGAGCGGCATGTCGGCTGCGATCAGCTTCCAGGTCGCGTCCGAAGTCTTGAGGCTGTGTTTGAGCCATTGCAGCTGCGAGCGGCCGAGGAAGTCGGTGTCCGGGCCTTTAGCTGCTTGCAGGTTGTGCGTGTTGGGTCCGCGGTAGGCGCGCATGTCGAGCGTGAACACGTCCAAGAGCGGCCCGTACGGAACGCGGCGGTAGACGCGACCGGCATTCACGCCGGCGAAGAGCTTCGTCGGCGCGTACTCGAGAAACGCGCGGCGCGCTCGGGCGGAGAGCAGCGCGATGTTCTTCTCGACGTACGCAGGCGTTGTCGAGAGGTCTTTCGAGCTCGACCAGTTGTTGCAGACCTCGTGATCGTCCCAGAGCCAGAGCTGCGGTACTTCTGCGTTGAAGCGCTTCACGTTGTCGTCGAGCAAGTTGTAGCGAAAGTTCCCGCGAAACTCGTGCAGCGTCTCGGCGACTTTGCTCTTCTCCGGCGTCACGACGTTGCGCCAGCGCTTGCCGTCCTCGACGACCACCTCGTGCGGAAGCGGGCCGTCGGCGTAGATCGTGTCGCCGCAATGAATGAACAGATCCGGGCGCCGAGCTCGCATCGACTCGTACGCGCGCATGCCGCCGATGTCCGGATTGATGCCGTAGCCTTGGCCCGCCGTGTCGCCCGACCACACGACGCGCACGTTGTCGCGCCGCTCGGGTGCTGCTCGAAAGCTCCCGAGGACGGGCTCGCTCTGCACGCGCGAGCTCTCGAGGCTTTCGAAGGCGACGCGCAGAAAGATCTCTCGGTCGGCCGGTAAGTCGCACAGCTCCAAGCGTGCGGTGAAGTCGTGCGATGGTACTGCGAGCTCACCCTGCACGCGACGCGGGGCGGTAAACCCAGGCGAGGTGTCCCACTCGACCTGCAGGCGACTCGGGCGATCTGCTCTCGCCCACACGAGCGCGCGATCCGCGACGACGTCGCCGATCGAGATCCCGTGTGTCAGTTGGGGTCGATCGCGAACGGACCAGGTCGTCGCGCGCGCGCTGCTGAGCCCACATGCCGAGGCTGCGACGAGCGCACCACCGCGAACCAGAAACGTGCGTCGATGCGATCGAGGTCCGAGAGTCAAAGCCGCGTCCCGTGAACACTGCGCTGTATCAAATCGCGCAGCTTAGAGACACCGGTTTAGTACACAGCTAGCTCGAGAAGGCTCGAACTAAACCTGGTTCAAAGCCCTTCGAGTGGGTCGTCACTCGACTCGTCGTCCACGTCTGCTGCCGACTTTTGCGGAGCCGGCGCAGCCGCGGGCGCGGCCTTGGTCTTTTCGGCGCGCTTCGATTTGCTCGAGTCGGCACCGTACGTCTCGGCTTCGAGGGCTGCCGTCGCCGCCGCTGCAGCCGATCGTTCCACCTTCTCGTCCGCTTTTTCATCGTCGGCGTCGCTGCTGCCACGTGAATCGGATCGTTCAGCACGGGCCGCCGCACGTGCTTCCGCACGCTCGGCCGACTTCGCATGCCGCTCGGCAGCCTTCTCGGCGCGCTCTGCCGAACGCGCTTCATGCTCCTGCGCGCGCACTTCCTTGGCAGCGGCGAGATTCGCTTGGCGCTCCGCGGACTTCTCAGCGCGCTCCGCGGCAGCTTGTTCCTTGCGCGCGATTCGCGCTTCCTTGCGTGCCAGTGCCTTCGCCGCACGCTCTTCGCGGGACGCGCTCACGTCATCGGCATCGTCCGCGTCGTCTGAGGAGTCGTCTGGGATCGCGATCGTGCGAGGCGTCTTTGGCGCGGGCGATGTGGCCGGCGGTTGCGGTTCGGAGGAAGGCTTCGTCGGCTGCGCAGCCGCTGAGAGCTGCTGCTCCAAGTCGGCGCGCTTGCGCTCGAAGTCCGCGCGCATGCTCGCGAGGGCCGCGGTGTGCTCTTGCACTTGTTTTGCGTTTACTTGCTCGGCCGTCGCGAGCTCGCCGCGCAGCGGTGCAACTCCGATCATGTACCAACCGATCGTAGCTACCAGCAAGACTCCGGCTGCCGCCCAACCGATCCAGCCGTTCGAACCACCCGAACGCGAGAGCGCGAGCTCGTCGTCATCGAGCGCGAGCCGCGGGCCGCTCAGGACGACCGGTGGGATCGAGCCCGACGCCATCAGCTGCCGCTCGGCATGTTCGGCTCGCTCTTCACTCAGGCGCGCGCGCTCGAGCAGCTCGACCACCTGCAGACTCGTGTCGGCATGGGAAGCTTGCCCGCCCAAGACCCTCGCGCCGTTCGCGCGACATGCGACTGCAATCGCCGGTGCACCGGCTGCTGCGAGCGCCAGCACGAACAACATGAGGAACGAGTCGCTCCCGAAGCTCGCTTGCGCGTCGGTGTTGAACGCATAGCCGATGCTGAGCAACGTGAGCGGCAACAGGCTCGCGGCGGTGCCGATCAGGTTCGACACGCGCGAAGTCGACTCGAACAACACACCGCTGCTCACGAACAAGAGCGCGCTGATCGCGACGAACGCCGAAGTCGGAACGGGAAGGGGAAGTGGCGTGTGCAGGCGCGCGATCGCCAGCATGCACGCGCACACCCAGACCGGCGTGATGCACAAATACGGTGCGGTGCGCACGCCGCGAATGAACACTGCGAGCGTGGTCGCCGAGAGCGCGACTCCGCCGACGATCATCGCTGCCGCTGCGAGCGCCGACGACGTCGTGCCGCCGCTGGCTGGGGCCGAGAAGTACGCGCGGAGCGACTGCAAGATCCCGGGTTGCAGGGCGAGCAACGCATCCACGCCCGCGACGACGATGAACAGGCTGATCAATACGATCGGCAAGTTCCGCAGCGGCTCCATGTACAGAGGCATCGGCCTCGCTCGCTCGGTCTCCATACGAACTCCTCCTGTGATGACTACGGCAGGGCCGCTGCTCACTCTTCGAGCATCTCGGCGCGCGTGACGATTTCGTCGGCGGCAACCGTGACCTGGAACTTCTTCGACATGCCGAGCTGCGGGTTCACGAGCTCGATCTGATGTTTGCCCGCGCGTAAACGCAGACCCATTTGCGGCGTATTACCAACCAGCTTGCCGTCGACGAATACTTGCGACCACGGGCGGCTGTTGAGCCGCAGGATTCCGATGCCGCTCGTAGCCGCTGCCGCTGCCGGTGCAGCGTCGTCGGCCGTCTCCGCTTTTTCGCTCTTCGTGCTGCGAGCTGCCGGTTCGGTGTCGAACACTTCGCGCGTACGCGTTGCGCGTGGTGCGGACGCTGCGATGTCGCTGCTGTCATCTTGCGTCGCGCGCGATCTCGAGCGCGTGGACTTCGAGCGGCGCTCGTTCGCTGCCGGTGCGGCCGCGGTGGGAGCCGGCTCGACCGGCGCAGGCTCGGGCGTGATCGCCGGAGCGGTTTGCGCGGGCGCGACCTCTGCCGTGGGCGCAGGCGTCGGTGCGGGTGCGGGGCCTGACAACAACACGCGCCCCATCAATACGGCGCCGAACAACGCGATGCCAGGAATCACACTCCGCAGCGCGAGCCGCTTGATCTCGGATTGTGCAGCCGGCTGCTCGAGCTCGAAATCATCGACTTCGTACGTCGCGTGCACGCCGCCGAGCTCGGGCATTGCAGCTGCTGGCGGCAGCATTGCGGCCTCGCCATACGCTTCGTGCGCGGTGGGAGGTGGGAAGTTGCGGTAGGTCGGCCCGTCGACGCGTTGATGCGCGACGCGGCGAACGTGCTGTGCTTGCGGCGGCGCGGCGACCAGGTGCTGTTGCGGCTGCACGTAGCCCGGAAGATTCGTGCGCGCGAGCGCTTGGGCATCTTCCCAGGCCTGCGTCCACGCGCGCTCGTTGCCGGTCGCGGGTTGCGGCGGCGGCGGAGGGATCATGCCGGGCGGAGCCGACGCAGGACGCGAAGCCGCGGGAACGGGAACCGGTGCCTGCTGCAACGTGGGTGATCGCGGCACGAGTCGCGGCGGCGCGGCCTGAGGCGCAGCGACTGGCTCGAACGAGCCCGTCGCCATGCGGCGCGGCGGCGCGGCCTGAGGCGCAGCGACTGGCTCGAACGAGCCCGTCGCCATGCGGCGTGCCGGCACTGGCTTGAGTGTAGGTGTCGGCTTCGCGCTGGCCGCGCTCGCGGGCACTGGCTTGAGTGTGGGCGCCGGCTTCAGAACGGGAACGGGCCGCGCTGGGGCCGCGCGCAACACGGGCGGTTGCGTCTGCGGACGAAGGGTGGGCCGCTGGATCGTGCGAGGAGCGACGGGCGAGGTCGACCGCAGTTTCGTGGTGTTCGCCGTGTTCGCCGGCGTTGCGCTGGCGTTCCGCGGCCGGGCCGCGGGTGGATTCGTCAGCGGCTTGAGACTTTCGAGCGCACCGGCCGTTGCGGGATCCGCCGGCTCAGCCTCGACGTACATATCTTCCGGGCGGACTGCGCGTTGCCGAACTGCGGACTGCGGCCGCGCCGCGCTGCGCGTGCTTGCCGCGGTCGGCTGCGGAGCCTGCGCTTGCGGGGCGGCTTGGAGCAGCACTCGCGCGTGCGACGGGTTGTAGGCATTTGTCGTCGACTCGTCTTCGTCCCAGTCCATCTCGAGATCGGTCGCGGAATCCAGGGTGCGCGCCAAGTCGTGCGACGACAGCTTCCGCGTCGCTTCGTCTGGATCGTCCCAAATCGCAGACTCATCTCGCTCAGGCTCGGGGTGGGTCGACGGTCCACTGCTGGGACTCGGAATGCCGATTTCAGCAGGCACCCAGGTCGAAGTGGTGTGGTCGTCGAAAGACCATGATCCAGTGCGAGGCTGCATCAACCGAACCTCCTAACGCGACGCTCGACGCTGACACGCGGACGGGCGTCCCGATTAGACAACTAAAGCGAGGAACGCGTGTACCCTGCAACGTCACCTATAACTGTGCGCATGGCAAGCACACGACACAGCTTGTCGCTACGGTTTTAGCGACGTTGCGCTCGCATGCGCGATGCGAACTTGGCGCAGAGTTGACGCCGCGCCGGCTTCGCTCGTGTGGCACGGAGAGCGGCGACGTTCAGTCTCTGGATAGTGTAAAGAGCTCCTGTCATGCGGATAGTACTCGTGCTCGGTGCAGTGCTCCTGGTTGCGGCTGGTTTGTGGTGGGCTGCTGCTAGCAGCGGCGACCCATCTGGTGGCGCTCCCGAACCCGTAACATCCGAAACAGCGCCCGCTGCGCCGGCAGCGCAGCCTTCTGCAACAGCGGAACCGGCACCGCCGAGCAAAGCCTCGCCTTCTCCCCAGCCGCCGCCGACCGCTGCACCAGTCCCAACTTCGGAGCCAGCGCAGCCGCCGGCTGCAGAACCCGCGCCGGCGGTCGAGTCGGTGCCACCGCCCGCGGCTCAAGGGCCCGTCGACAAACTGAAGGAGCGCTTCGCGAGCGAGCCGCGAGATTCCGGCGCGAACGCAGTCGAGTCGCGCATTCAAGCCGCCTTTCGCGATCCGGCGATTCCAGCCGGCGTCCTCGGCTCGGTCCTCTGCCACAAGACAGTCTGCAAGCTCGAGATCCGCTGGACCGAGGATCACAACACGCCGTACATGCTCGGCCTATCGCACCTGCTCCCGGACATGGCGACCGACCTCGCAATCTCGCCGGCGGGATCCCGAGACCCGGCCGGTGTCATCCCTCTCGAAGTCTACTGGGGCCGTAAACCCGACCCGACCCCCTAAAGCCGGCCTAGCGGTCAGTTCCAGAATACGCCGATTGCAGAGGACACGGACTGCGTCCGGTCCGGCCATTGAGGCATAGGGAGCGGAGGGATATACGCGGTCGATGCAGTACAGGGGTTCTCGGCTGGCCGGCTTCACGCTGGCATGTCTAGTCTTGGCGGCGGTTCCGCAGGCTAGCGCGCAGTCGATCGGCCACGTGCTCGAGCTCGGCTACACCCCCGCGCCGCGCGCCCAGGTGGCGATCTGGATCGAAGACGCAAGCGGCGCTTACCTCGCGACGGTCGCGCTCACCGAAGCGGTTGCGTATCGCGGCTTGGGCAATCGCCCGGGTGCATCCCAGATGAACAGCGGCTACCGCTGGCCGTACGGACGGCGCGAAGGTGCGCTGCCGATCTGGGCGCATCGCAGAGCGGCGGCGCCGGGCGCAAAACTTTTCCCGCGGATCGTTTTTCAAGATCGTCCGGAAGGTTACGCATCGCGCGTGGCGAGCGATCAATCGCCGGACGAGTACAACTGCCTGCAGTTCGACATGCGGCGATCGACCCGGGACCAGCTCGACGCCGTCAGCTGCGCGACGAAATTCAGCAGCGACAAAGGCCGCTACATGACGGCGATGGAAGCCCAGGTCGGTTACAGCGAACCGTGGGACGACGGCACCGGTACTGCTTCGTTCCGGACGCTGCCTTCCACCTCCGTGTATCCGCCTCGGATGGACGTGACGCGGTGCGTGGATACCGGTTGCTTCGACAGTGCGGACGTGGGGAACTTCGCTCGCGATGCGCGGGCGGTGATGCCCGAGATCGACGCGGTTACGCGCGCGACTGCGCCCGGTGGCCTGCCACAGCGACTGTTGTTCGACGTGCCCGCGACGTGGGCACCCGGCGAGTACGTCGCGTACATCGAAGTGAACGTCGAGGGCGACTACAACGAGCACTGGAACGACGCGGTGTATCCGACGCCCCAGTTGCCGGAAGAGAGTTGGGACTCGTACGCGATGTTGTACGGCTACCCGTACCGCGGCCAACCTTCAGTGATCTACGCCGCGCCGTTCATGCTCGGCGAATCCGCGCAGGTCAGCTTCAGCACCGCGACGCCGGCCGGACGCTCGTCGTGGGCGCACTGGAGCGTGACGTACGGGGGCGTCGAGCCCGTCAGCATGGCGGCCGATGATCCAGTCGGTATGGCGGACATCAACGGCAGTGGTGCCGACCGGCTGCAGCGAGATGCTTCGGGCCAGCGCTTCACGGTGCAGGTCAAAGCTGTCGAGCAAGCGCCTACGCCTACCGGTGTCGTCGTTCCCGGCAGCGAAACCCCGGCTGCGGGTGGGCCCGCGCTGCCGGGGCCAGTGTCGGCGCTCTCGCTGCGCGCGCATCCAAACAAGCTTCGGGCGCACACGTGGACCGTGCTTCGGTTTCAAGCGGCGCGGTCGCAGCAACCGATCCACGCGTACGAGGTTCGCGTTTCGACCGAGCCGATTACGGACGAAGCGTCTTTCATTCGCGACGGGCGTCCGGCGAAAAATGCGACCGACGACGTCGAGGGTGCGACCGCGTTGATGTTGCCGGTGACGGTTCCGGAAGGCGGCGTGGTCGAGTCTGCGATCGGCGATCTAGTCGCTGAGACGCACTACTACGTCGGTGTTCGTGCGACCGACGACTCGAATCGTTCGGGGCCGATCAGCGTCGCCGAGATCGATACGCCCGCGCGCACGTTTGCGACGGTGACACCGTGTTTCGTCGCCACTGCGGCGTACGGAACACCGCTCGCGTCCGAGATCTCGACGCTCCGGCGGCTGCGCGACCGCTATCTGCTGCCGCACGCGCCCGGCCAGGCGTTCGTACGCGCGTATTACGAGATCGGTCCGCGGGCGGCAGCGGTCATCGCGCGCCGCCCACAGCTGCGCGCGATCGTCCGTGCGCTGCTCTCGCCGCTCGTAGCTGCTTCGAAGTTGCTGCGCGACTGATTCCCGTCGGTCGACGGAAACGAAAAAGGCCACCCGGTGAGGGCGGCCTTTTTCGCGTGTCGCGAGCGAGCGACTGACTACTTCACGTTCGTCTTGAACTTGCTGGTCGTGATGCTCGGCTTCGCCGCGATCAAGAACTGCTTGTAGCGCGTGTCGCCTTCCATGAAGACCTTCCACCACGACAAGCCGTAGAGGCCGATGATGCCTTCATGGTTCGTCGGGCTGTTCGCCACGTTGTGGCTCGAGCCCGAAACCTCGAACAACATCTTCGGCGTCGTCTCGGGCGTCGCGGCGTAATACGAGTCCGACATGCTCGCGGCGAGCACGTCTGCCGTCGCTTCGAACATCAGCGCCGGTACTTTGTTGTTTGCACCGCCGGTCGGACCCCAGGCTGCAAACGAAGTCGCAGCTTTCAAGGTCGGATTTGCTGCGGCTGCGATCAACGTTCCGCCGCCACCCATCGACCAACCGGCAACGCCGAGGTGATCCTTCGCGACCTTGCCCATGATCGGGCTGCCCATGCGGTCGTTCTCGGCAACACACGTCTCGAGCGAGTCCATCAACGCGTTTGCGCGCGTCGCGGGAGGATCTGAAGTCGTGTTCGTGTCGATCGTCATCGTGATGATGCCGTGTGATGCGAGGAACGGACCCCATTGGCGAATCGACGACTGAAGGGCCGTGAAGCCAGGAACGACCGTCACGCAACCGAACGGCGGCTTCGCATCGCCCGTCGGGTAGTAGACGGTTGCAGCGCCGTAGTCGGGGCCGTTCCGCATACCGCTCGTGTAGCTCATCGTCGCGTACGGACCTTTCGCCGTACCGAGCGCACTTGCCATCGTCGGCGCATCGCCGCGACACGCGAATGCTTCCGGGCCGCAATCGCCCGCGGGCGGAGCACCGGCCGTCCCGCCAGCTCCACCGGCGCCGCCGGCAACCATGCCGGCTGCACCGCCTGCACCTGCGGCTGCGCCGCCTGCACCTGCGGCTGCACCTGCAGCACCGCTACCCGCGGCTGCACCTGCAACGCCCGAACCCGCGGCTCCCGTCCCGGCCGTCACTGCGGTCCCGGCAGCGCCGGTGCCTGCACGCGGCGGTAGGCCCGCACCCGCAGTTCCGAGTCGTCCGGCTGCGCCAGTTCCGGCAAGTCCGGATGTACCCGCGACAGCACCGGCCACACCGCCAATCGTGCCGGCCGTGCCGGTAATCGGCAGGTTGTTGTTGGTATCGGAGCCACATCCGAGGGCGGCCAAAGAGACCCAGAGCAGCCCCCCGACCCGTGTGTTAAGTGCGCGCTTTGTCACAAAAAAATCCTCGTTTGCGAAACATGGCAACCTCTTGGCAGCCACATTGTTGCTAGCGATGACACAAAAGCGCACACACCTCCAGCTCGAACATGAACCTATTGTGCTGTTTACGTCGGCGTTCCGCGCCAACTTCATCCGCTTGAAGAAAGTTGTGAACGTCCCTATTTTGGGATTTACCCCCCTAAGAAGCCGATAAAACGGCCTTTGGCGTCAGGAGCGGGCGCACGTGTCATATCCCTGTTCAGGGCCATGCATCTTGCAC
>Ga0193753_10002385_pt1 | contig 14816 bp, 12 predicted proteins | sample H1c2metaG_FD_144925 | JGI IMG/M metagenome (GOLD analysis project Ga0193753, IMG submission 144925) | Soil microbial communities from a riparian zone of the East river system, Colorado, United States - H1c2 | ecosystem: Environmental > Terrestrial > Soil > Riparian zone | place: USA: East... | reverse complement strand
GGATTAAAAATTTACTACAGTTTAGAAGATGTACCTAAAACAGAGTAACAACCATGGTATTATTCTTTCTTATCAGAATGATAAATAACAGGGAGACTCCAATTGTACTTTACCGCTACCAACCGGGCAAGGACAATCATAGATATGCAGATTGCGTCGAGGACTGCTGCCGGCAAAGTCATTTTTGAAAGAGCAAAGTATAGAATCCCCCCAAAAATGCAGGCCGTAGCATAGATCTCCTTATGAAAGATATGCGGAATTTGATTTAATGTTATGTCTCTTATCAACCCGCCAAAGCAGGCTGTTATTGTTCCAAGGGCAACACACAATCCGGGTGAGAAACCAAAATCAATTCCCTTATGGATTCCAAGCACAGTAAAAAAACCAATACCTATCGAATCAAACAAAAGTAAGATCCTGCCGTAATCTTTGATTCGTTTATAGAACAATATAGCTATGGAAGCGCTGAGAAAAATTACAATACTGTAATTGCCAGAACGCATCCAGGCGACGGGGAAATCACCAATGATCACATCACGAATAGTTCCGCCTCCAATTGCAGTAATAAAGGCGATGATAAAAATTCCAAAAACATCAAGCTTTTTTTCCATTGCCGCAAACACGCCAGAAACGCTAAAAGCTGCAGTTCCTAATATATCAATCAAAGTGAAAACCTCGCTTTTCATATAAAGCTGCTTAGTGCTGTTTGCCAGTCAGGATCAAAAATACTGAACCGATTACTCCTTCATCCCATTTATTTATAGTCGCCTGCGCACTCGAGAAACTGCTTTGGGCAGGTCGCGCTTAGGTGAAAGATGTTTTTGCAGAAGGAAAAATTTCAGTAAATTCAAAAAATAAATCTGCGAATATGCATAAAATGCTCGTTCTATCCTTAGTCATTCTTGTTATAGCATTCTGTTCTCTAAGTTTTATTGACGAACCAAAATTTAAGAATCTGAAAGTGTTAGACAAGAACATCAGTCATGATGAATTGGAAATAGTCATGAAACAATTTAAGACAGCCTTGGGTGTCAAATGCAATTTTTGTCACGCTGAAAGTAAAACAGATCCCAAGAAGCTGGATTTTGCAAGCGATGAAAAAGAGCACAAAGGTATTGCACGGGGTATGATGCGCATGACCAAACGCATTAACAGAAAATTTTTCAAGGACGATAAGGAAGGAAGGATCACTTGCTACTCTTGCCATAACGGAGCTGAAGAGCCAAAAGATCCTCCTAAGGAAGTGCTTGAAGATTAATAATCCGTTCGCGGGTTCGCAGGTTAAATTTGTTCGGTTAAGAAAACACTGTAGGTTTACTTATACTGAGCCGGTGTATTTTCGGGACCCTGCTCCAATAAATATTTGAGATTAATGACAAAAATGAATGGTCCCTGGTCTTGCAGCAAGTGATTGATAAATCCATTTCGACATTCACCGCCGGGGTTTATTTTCCTACATCTTCAAAATACCGCGTGAAGATTTGTCTGGTCGTAATAGCGTTCCGGGAACCCATAGAAAAGCAACCAGCCCCTGAAAAATCTTTTAGCTGTAGCTCAAATGATCCTCAATCACAAGGAGCCAATCGAATTATTCATGGCCAATCCTTTAAGAGAAAAGCATTGAGTAAATTTTGCTCAAATTAAGGTGAAATTGATCAAACATTTTACAAAATTGAACATCATGAACAACAATAAGAACCTAATTCGGGATCGTCGATCGTTTCTGAAAAATTCAGGCATTGCCTTAATCGGCAGCACACTTGCTTATCATTCCAGTGTATCAGCTCCATTGGGTAGTACAAAAAAAGCCACACTCAAAGTTGGCCTGATTGGTTGTGGAGGCAGAGGAACAGGTGCTGCGTTACAGGCATTGCAAGCCGACCCCGATGTGGTGTTAACCGCCATGGGTGATGTTTTTCAAGATCGATTAAACGAGTCGTACGAGGAGCTCATTAAAGAAGTTAAGGACAAGGTGAAAGTAGACAATCAAAATAAGTTTGTCGGCTTTGACGCCTATTTAAAAGTCATCCAATCAGGCGTAGATGTTGTGTTATTAACCACTCCTCCAGCATTTCGGCCAGATCATTTAATAGCGGCAATTGATGCCGGCAAACACGTTTTTTGTGAAAAGCCCGTTGCTGTTGACGCCCCAGGGGTTCGTAAAGTTTTAGCGGCTGCCAAAAAAGCGCAGGAGAAAAAGCTTTCGCTAGTTTCCGGTTTCTGCTTTCGGTATGATTTAGCCAACAGGGCGTTTTTTGAAAAGATTTCGAACGGAGCTATCGGTGACATCAAAACGGTATCTACATTTCGTCATGGAGGCGAACTCTGGTATAAGCCCCGGCAGCAGAACTGGTCAAATATGACCAATCAAATGCGTAATTGGTATTATTACAATTGGCTTTCAGGAGATTTTCTGGTTGAAATGGCTGTTCACAGTTTAGATTTGATGTCGTGGGCGATGGGCGATAAAATGCCCCTTAGAGCTACGGGCACGGGTGGTCGACAGGTTCGGGTAGATGACAAGTACGGTAATATATATGATCATTTTGCCATAGAGTTTGAGTATGCAAAGGGCGTTAAAGGATTTCACTTTGCCCGGCAGCAAGAGAAAACATCACATCGCAATAGCGTTGATATACTGGGAACGAACGGATCTGCATTGATAAACGTCGGCAGTAAGCTGGAAATCACCGGGAAAGAAACCTGGCAATATACGGGTCCTAAAAACGACATGTACCAAACAGAGCACGATGAACTTTTTGCTTCGATACGCAATGGCAAGCCAATGAACGACGGTGAGTGGATGGCTAACAGCACGATGATTGGTATTTTAGGCCGGATGGTCGCTTATACCGGACAAACTATAACCTGGGAACAAGCTTTAAATTCCAATGAAACCATAGGACCCCGGACCGAAGATTATACCTGGGATCTTAACTGGAAGGGTCCTCCCATTGCCAGACCGGGTATCTCCCAGTTCAGCTAATGATTTTTATAAAAACCTCCCGAATGAGATTGATCATAAAAGTTGCATTTTTCTTCCTTCTTATATTGAACCACAATTGCCTTCTTCGTGCACAATCCATATTGTTCGGCAGTGAAATGGAACTTAGCCAGGCTAGGCCGGGTTCAAAGAACAAGGCGAATCCAGTGAACTGGATAAACGTGAATACGAAGCCCGATACGTGGAAAAAAAATAACGATGTGCTCATATGTACTGGTCGACCCATTGGCATTATGCGGTCAGAAAAGCAATACGAGAATTTCATCCTGCAGATTGAATGGAAGCATATGGAAGCCGGTGGTAATTCCGGTGTGTTTGCATGGAGCGATGCCAGACCGGGTGAAGAATCCCGTTTACCCGGAGGAGTCGAAGTGCAAATGCTGGAACTTGATTGGGTTAATCAGAACGTTAAGGACGGAATAAAACCGCCCATTGCATACGTACATGGTGAATTGTTTGGTGTAGGAGGTGTTGAAACTGTTCCGGATAACCCCAGAGGGACCAGGAGTATGTCAATTGAAAACCGATGCAAAGGAAAAGGGGAATGGAATAGCTATACCGTTGTATGTGTGGATGGTGTTATTAAACTCTCTGTAAATGGGAAGTTCGTAAACGGTATCAGCAAGTCAACAGCAAGAAAAGGCTATCTGTGCCTGGAATCAGAAGGTGGTGAAATTCATTTCCGCAATCTAAAAATTACAGAGCTTCCTTGAAAGTATTGGCTTAAGAATATATTTGCCAGGTGGTTAAGATGTATCCCGGATTAAGAATCGGTTTCAATTGAGAACGTATCCAGGAGAGAAAAACCGTACTTACATTTACAATACAGCTATTCATTCATTCAAACTTTATCCATGGCAAGGATATTACCTCTTAACGAAGGCCAGCAAACGCATCCCATCAGGGAAGCTTTTGAGAAGCACGTAAGGGAACACGGGGGGCGTATCACAAATATGAAAGCGACCCTGGCTCATTCATTGAAGGCGTTTGAAGTGTATATGCAATGGTATATTTTGTATGAAGAAGTTGAAAGAATATTAGGCAAAAAACTGGCATCCTTCTTTGCCTATGCCGTCTCGCATGCTACTGATTGCCCTTTATGCTCTACCTTTTTTCGCAAAATTATCATTGATGCCGGCCACAGCCCGGAAACGCTGGAGCTGACAGAAACCGAACAGAAGATCATTACATTCGGCGGGGCTATTGGAAAAAGCCAGGGACATATCGCCGATCACGTATTTAATCCCGTGGATCAACTCTTTTCAAAAGCGGACGTAGTGATCTTAGTTGCCTTCGCCGGTCAGATGATCGCGACAAACGTATTCAATAACGTGATAGAGACAGAACTTGATGATTACCTTCTTCCGTTTTTACCACCTGTAAAATCTACCGGTGAACATGCATAAAGATCTTGAAGGCAAAGTTGCTTTTATTACTGGCGCCGCCCATGGTCAGGGAAGAGCCACTGCCATTGCATTGGCAAAACAAGGCGTGAATATCGTTGCCTTTGATATTGCTCAAACGATGAGCTATCCGGGTTACGAACTGGGTTCAGAAACGGAACTTAATAAGCTTCAGGAAGACTGTAAAGAAATCGGCGTGCAATGCATGGCATTTATCGGTGATGTTCGTGTCGATGACGACATACAAAAGGCAGTGAACTTCGCCAAAGCAGAATTTGGACGTGTCGATATTCTATTCAATAATGCAGGCATCTGCGCTTACGGCCCCGTACTGGAACTTAAGGAGGAGGAATGGGATATTATGATCGATATCAACCTGAAAGGGCCATGGATGGTGGCGCGAAGGATTATCCCCCTGATGATCGCACAAAAATCCGGAGTCATTATCAATAATTCTTCGATAGCAGGTTTACGCGGTATGAGCAGGTTGAGTCATTATGCTGCCTCCAAGTGGGGACTCACCGGATTGACCAAATCATGGGCTATCGAACTCGCCCCTTACAATATCAGGGTTATTTCCATTCATCCTACCGGCGTTAACACACCCATGAACGATGGACTTGCAAAATTGGAAGGTCTTAGTCCCCAGGAAGTGGCTGAACGGAGTGCGGGCAACCTGATCAATGTGCCCTGGGTCGAGGCTGAGGATGTTGCACATGCTGTGGTATTCCTGTCCTCAGATCAATGCAGGTATGTAACGGGTTCACAATATGTGCTGGACGCAGGGCTTTTAAGCAGGTAGAGCTGTGATTGGCGTTATCTTCTCCCGTTTTACTCAACTCAAGAAAAAGTACGACCCCAATAACTTTTTTCATCTCAATCAGAATATTCTGCCAGGGTAAGAAAAGCCCGATTGTTATCACATTAGTGTCAAGAACCTGGCGAGCTGCCTTACGGAGTAATTGAAGGCCAAGAAACTGACACTTTGTTGATTTGCAACCAAGTAACTTTTTTAAAAGGCCGAAAAGCCCGGAAAATCGCCGGATGTCGTTACTTTTGCAACCCATGAGGATCGTTGCTACTATAATGGCATTGCTTGTTTTAGCGCTCAGCTCTATGCCCTGTATGGATCTGGCAGCTTTTGCAAAATCCACTGCGAATGCTAAAACTGTTGTTGATCAAATAGATCAGCACCAGCCGCAGCAAGACCACAATGATGACTGTTCTCCATTTTGCTCCTGCAATTGCTGCGCAGGCTTTTCAATAAATCATCAAATACCCACCATCGATAAACTGTTCCCTGTTACATTGAACAAATCTGTGTCATTCTATAATGTCGGTATTGTTGAAATCTCCCTCCCAGTCTGGCAACCTCCCCAATTATCTTAATTCTGTCAATTACAAATTTGGTATTACTCCGATGCTATCTCCGTATGTATTGAGATATCCGGCGTAGTCGCTCACCTGAAATTGCAACCGGAGGCGCGGGCTGCGTTAGTTGAACAATAGCCCACTGTCTTTTCATCGGCACTATCGCTTTTTGATTCATTGGCTGGTATCGTGTTCAAACGTTACTAAGATCTGTCAAACCACTATTTAACATGCTAAACAGAATAATTCACTTTAGTATAAAAAATAAACTCATAATTGGAGTCCTGACCCTGGCTCTCATTATCTGGGGCTTATGGAGTGCCAGTAAATTGCCCGTCGATGCATTACCCGATGTGACCAATAACCAGGTACAGGTTATTACCCGCGCTCCAACTCTGGCAGCACAAGAAGTCGAACAATTTATCACCTACCCGGTTGAAAGATCGCTGTCTAATATTCAGGGCATCGAGGAAATGCGTTCGTTTTCACGTTTTGGTTTGAGTGTCATAACAATAGTATTCAAAGAAAGCATCAACATATACTTTGCCAGGCAACTCATTTCAGAAAAATTACGAGAAGCCGAAGAGCAGATCCCGAAGGAAATGGGGAAGCCAGAAATGGCCCCTGTTACTACTGGTTTGGGAGAAATATATCAATACGTCATCCATCCAAAAAAAGGTAGTGAACAAAAATACTCTGCTATGGATCTGCGAACCATGCAGGATTGGATTGTGGCGAGACAACTAACGGGTATTGTAGGCGTGGCAGAAATAACAGGCTTTGGTGGCATTAGTAAACAGTACGAAGTGGCAGTTAATCCCGAGCGGCTGAAGGCAATGAACGTAACCATCCCTGAAATATTTACTGCGCTTGAGAAGAATAATGAAAATACCGGCGGCGCATACATAGACAGAAAGCCCAATGCCTATTTTATTAGGGGCGTCGGCCTGATCAAGACTTTTGCCGACATAGAAAATATCGTGATCAAACAACAAAACGAAATTCCTATACTAATACGAGATGTGGCGACAGTGCAATTTGGTTCGCCACCTCGCTACGGTGCATTAACATATAACGGGGAAAAAGAAGTGGTTGGTGGCATTGTTCTAATGATGAAGGGAGCCAACAGTGCATCCGTGGTGAAGTTAGTAAAGGAAAGAATGCAAACGATTCGCAAGTCATTACCGGAAGACGTTGAGATTGAAGCATTCTTAGACCGAACGAATTTAATTGACCGTGCTATTAGCACTGTTAAGACAAACCTGATCGAAGGCGCATTGATTGTAGTATTGGTGTTGGTTTTATTTTTAGGAAATCTTCGTGCAGGTCTAATAGTCGCTTCTGCGATTCCTCTTTCCCTGCTATTTGCATTGTCGTTAATGAATTTGTTTGGTGTCAGTGCCAACCTGATGAGCCTCGGTGCTATTGATTTTGGCTTAATAGTAGATGGGGCTGTAATTATAGTAGAGGCCACCCTTCACTATTTCGCGAGTCAAAAGCCAAATGGCAAGTTAACCCGACAGCAAATGGATAGTGCGGTGGAAAGCAGTGCCGGGCGTATGATGAGTTCGGCAGCCTTTGGGCAAATTATTATACTCGTGGTTTATTTGCCAATTCTTTCTTTGGAAGGTGTGGAAGGGAAAATGTTTCGTCCCATGGCTCAAACCGTGGGATTTGCTATACTCGGTGCTTTGCTTTTGTCACTTACTTACATTCCCATGATGAGCGCTTTGTTCCTGTCTAAAACGATAAATAATAAAAGAACATATTCCGATAAAATGATGGACTTTTTTCTGCGGATGTATACACCGTTGATTAAAGGAGCTATTCAAATAAAGTACACCGTCATTGCCATTGCTGTGGCAGTATTAATTGTTGTAATAATTCTATTTAGAAATATGGGTGGCGAGTTTATACCTACTTTGGAAGAAGGAGATTATGCAATAGAATTTGTGTTGCCCCAGGGTTCATCCATTTCGCAAACGACGGAAACGGTAATGATGGCCGAACGGATGCTGAGGGAATTTCCGGAAGTGAAGATGGTGATAGGCAAAACAGGAGCGGCGGATATAGCGACCGATCCCATGCCACCTGAGGCATCAGATCTTATCGTGATTTTGAAACCGAAAAATGAATGGTCTACTACCACCGACTTTTATGCATTGTCTGATATGATGAGAGATAAACTTTCCACTATACCGGGAGTTATTGCCGAGCCAAGTCAACCTATACAAATGCGTTTTAACGAATTAATGACAGGCATACGGCAGGACGTCGCCGTCAAAATATTTGGCGAAAACCTCGATACGCTCATCTTCTATGCAGACAAAGTGGCAAAAGTCATCAATCCCATTAAGGGTATAACTCAACCCCAGGTAGAGAGAGTGGACGGGCTGCCTCAAATAACCATTGAATATGACAGGGTAAGACTGGCACGGTATGGTTTGAATATTGAAGAGATAAATCATGTTGTAAGCACGGCCTTTGCCGGAGAAGTAGCCGGAGTTGTTTTTGAGAATGAAAGGAAGTTTGATCTGGTCTTGCGATTGGACAGCACCCACCGGTCGAGTTTAAATGATGTAAGCAATTTATATGTGCCGACAGGCAATGGTAACCAAATCCCTTTATCACAAGTCGCTTCCATTGCATTTAAAACAGGACCGGCGCAAATCAGTCGTGAAGCGGGGAAACGAAGGATTTATATCAGCTTCAACGTAAGCGGCCGAGATGTGGCCAGTGTTGTTGGGGAAACACAACAAAAGTTGAATGAAAAAGTAAAGTTGCCTTCCGGTTATTACTATACGTATGGAGGAACTTTTGAAAACCTGGAAAGGGCTACTGCACGGTTGATGATTGTTGTCCCACTGGCCTTACTCCTCATCTTCTTTATGCTGTATCTCACTTTCCGTTCTGCAAAAGAGGCAGCATTGATATTTACAGCTATACCCATGAGCGCCATAGGAGGCGTCTTTGCATTATTATTAAGGGGGATGCCATTTAGCATTTCTGCAGGAGTTGGCTTTATTGCCTTGTTTGGAGTCGCGGTGCTGAATGGTATCGTGTTAATAAGCACTTTTAACCAATTGGAGAAAGAGGGAATAAAAGACATCATCCAAAGAGTATTGGAAGGAACAAAGATTCGTTTGCGCCCTGTATTGATGACTGCAACAGTGGCATCTTTAGGGTTCATTCCAATGGCGCTGTCTACAGGGTCAGGGGCCGAAGTGCAAAAGCCTTTGGCAACGGTGGTTATTGGCGGATTGATTTCTGCTACATTTTTGACGTTAATAGTATTGCCATTGCTCTATATTATTTTCTCATCAACAAGAAAATCTAAAATGAACATTGCTGTAATCCTCATTGCAGCACTTTCGTTGCCGTCAATACCGAGCAGTGCGCAGGTGCAACAGATGCCCATAAAAAGGATAAACATTAATGACGCGATCGCGCTGGCAAAAAACAACCTGCAATACCAGGTAAATACTCAACAAATAAATAAGGGTAAGGCCCAAACCAAAACTGCCAGTGCTTTACCAAAGACCGGTGTATTTGCAGAAAATGAAGACTTGCGCCCAAGCGATAACACGGGTATTTTAAAGATTGGTTTGTCCCAAAGTATTGCCTGGCCGGGTCTATACTATGCACAAAAAAGACTTTATGGGGAGCAGTTGAAGTATTATCAGTCCGGTACTGCTGTTCTTGATGCAGACATTAAAAGAGATGTAAGAGCGGTTTATTACCAACTTTGGTATTTACAGGATAAGTTGCAACTGTATAACCGTTTAGACAGCGTTTATAATTCCCTGAATGAAGCCGCAAGGTTGAAAGTGACAACGGGCGACAGCCCCGGATTAGATAGTATCGCAGCCCATGTACGGCTGGAGGAGCTGCGTGCTTTGCGCAAGCAAATAAATCAGGACCTGCGAATTCAGCAGCAGGGAATGATGCAATTGCTAAATATGAATGATTTGGTGCTGCCAGTAATGACGCCATTGGAGAAATTAGCGATGTCCATAGTAGCAAATGACAGCTTACACCCGGTTCTGAGTCGACAAGCACAAAGCGTCAATATTGCGAACGCAGGGGTCGCAGTGATAAAGAATGAAAACAAGCCGGAGTTTTCGGGCCGGTTTTTTAGTCAACGGTTATGGGGTGCATCAAATCCCTTCGCCGGATTTTCGGTGTCGGCAGCATTTCCCCTGTTTGGGATAAATGCCTTTCAAAATAAAGTAAAAGTGGCGCAGGCTGACAAACTAAGTCAGGAAAAGCAATACGAATATGACAAACAGCTTGTAAACAGCCGCAAACTGCAAATGCAAGGCGAGGTGGAAAAGAATAGGAGTTTGGTATTATTCTACGAAACAACTGGTTTAAGGCAGGCAGATGCGATCATTAAAGCAGCTTCTCTGGCATATCGTGCCGGGGAAATCAGCTTTGCAGAACTGTCACAGTTCCTTTCACAGGCGATCGAGATCCAGAAAAATTACCTCGATAACCTAAACGCATACAATCAGGCGGTTATTCAATACAACTATTACGTCAATCAATAAACAAACATGAAAAAGTTTTTAATTATAGCGATTGTCTCGATAATCCTTGCGACGGCATTTTCATGCGGACGAACGGAAAATACAAAATCAAATGAATCTGAAGGACAAGTTCATGCAGACGAAAACGAGAACCCCAATATCGCCACACTTACGGAGGAGCAGATCAAAAGTGTAGGCATCGAATTCGGCTCAATTGAAAAAAAACAATTGACCTCAGCGCTTAGAACAAATGGTGTTTTGAAAGTGCCTAACCAAAACAAGGCGAGCATTAATTCATTGTACAGTGGCGTCGTTAAGTCATTACTTGTGCAGCCTGGCAATTATGTTAAGAAAGGGCAAACGATCGCCACTGTTGCCAACCCTGAATTCATCAAGACACAAAGCGATTACTTAAACGTTTCGGCCAAAATCGGTTTGGCCGAATTGGAAGCAAAGAGGCAAAAAGACTTGACCGAAGGCAATGCAGGAGCGCTAAAGAATTTACAGGCCGCAGAAACCGAGTTGAGTACGCTGAGAACAGCTAAGGCTACATTGGAACAGCAAATACAACTTATGGGACTCGCTCCTGAGAGGCTATCGAACGGGAAATTGGTTTCCGTACTGTCCATTACCAGCCCTATCAGTGGAGTAGTGAGCAGCGTAAAGGTGGAACTCGGCAGATATGTGGATGTAACTACACCAGTAGCAGAAATTGTAGACAATAGCCAGTTGCATCTTGATCTGTTTGTATATGAAAAGGATTTGCCAAAACTGAAAAACAATCAAACCATTCATTTCACCATAACCAATAATCCGGGTAAAGAATACGACGCCCAAATATTTTCGCTGGGGTCTTCTTTTGAAGGAGAGAGTAAAGCGATAACGGTTCATGCAATGGTGAAGGGTAACAAAACGGGTTTGATTGACGGCATGAATGTTACTGCTGTTATCAGCTTAAACCAAATAACTGCGCTGGCTCTGCCTACTGATGCGATAGTAACCGTAGATGGTCAGGATTATGTTTTCGTGCTTACCGAACCCCACGATGAAGGTGGACGTATCGTCGGGGCCAGAGACAGTCTAAGTCAGACCAGGAACCCGGGTGGTAGCGTGAAGGAAAAATATGCATTCGAACGCATACCGCTAGCTAAAGGAGTATCTGATGTGGGTTACACAGAAATTACTTTACTGAAAGAAATCCCCAAAGATGCAAAGTTAGTAGTGAAGGGAGCATTCTTCGTGTCAGCAAAAATGACGAATACCGAGGGGGATGAACATTGATCGCTACTAGCATTTCTAAAAAGAAAAGAAATTAATGACCAAATCCAAAGGCAGACGAGATTGATTGAAGTTCGACATCAGCTGAACGCTGGACCCTCCTCTTATGAATGTTTATTGTCATATATTGTGTCTCAACCCCGAAGATGGATAAGGCCGGTCCAATAGTTATTATTGATGACGATCCTGATGATCAGGAACTCATGAAGGAACTTCTCACAGAACTTACCGGGACCCAGGAAATAGTGATTTTCGATAGCAGTGATGCTGCCTTAAGGTTTCTGAGGCGGCCAGAGGTTAAACCATTTCTCATCCTTTCTGATATAAAAATGCCCATATCTGGCGGCTTTGAACTCAGAAAGGAAATTTTCGATGACAACGTTCTGCGTGAAAAATGCGTGCCTTACCTCTTCCTGACGACTGGCGCTGTTCCTGAGGTTATACGGGAAGCGTATGGATTGTCTGTTCAGGGGATATTTCAAAAGGCGAATTCGATTGGAGAATGGAAGAATCAACTAAAGAAGATTGTTGATTATTGGCTGGAGGCAAAATCTCCAAATCGGTATTAAAAATGCCTGGACCGCACAGACAAATGGCGACTTTTTTCATTAAAATGCTACCGATTTTACCTTTGATTTGTACAAATCACTAATTTCGCACTAGTCAGGCTCCTGACTATACCGCCGGAATGGCGAGGGTGATATACCATTTACATTTTTATTAGGGAAACTAATTTAGGCAATTAAACCATCGTGCAATGTCGGTACTAAACACATGTGCATTTGAGTTTGAAGGCAATAAATATTCCTTTGAAACATTTTTAAATGATGAGAGGGAATTCTGCCTGTTTATTTCAGACACATCGTTAGCAAAGCTGATTGGCTGTACAACTTTCGCGTTTGATATTTGTCAATCCTCAGAAATTGACAAAGTAGTACTCCTCTCGACGAATAAGGATGCGACTCAGGTAAAAACTGTCCTAAGCATTATACGCGCCACCTTATTCGAAGAATTAAAGAAAGAACCATTTAAGGGAGATTTTGCGCAGTCTTCGATATTTCTCCGGGCGTTTTTGTGATGAAAAGACAAACTTTTTAATACTCTCCGGCGATTGCTGGCCATTCTCTCTCTCCTCAGAAAGAATAATGAATCCCCGGTTTTCTAACTGGGGATTCGACAATTAAAGTTGGATTAGAAAAACCAGTATGAATTTGTTTACTATCTACCTATTGGGGCAGGTTTTTTTCGAAGGCCATGAATATGAAAACCAACTTCACTATTATGAACATGACACCTACGCGGGAAATTTCTGTTATTTAACACTTGTCTTGTCGTTATTGCGGCAAATACGGTATTATGCTTAGTATATCCCTATACATTACACGAAACATTTGTACTAACTTCCATCAAATCATTATGAAAGATCAAATCCAAATCCATTAGTCGGTAATGGCTATGATAAACATTCAGATATCGAATACCTACCTAAAAATAGACCCCGCAACGGCGGGGTTATTTTTTTCAACTGAATTGCGCCCCTAAGCTTCACAAACAAAGCTACCAGCGGAACGGGCAGCATGGTTCAGCGACTCCGCCACAAATAAGAGACATTTTCTAAGCCAATCTCATTTCGCTTTAAGCGAACCACGCCCATACTTATCTTTATACTCCCGTGGCGTCATGCCCACATGTCTTTTGAATACCTTCCTGAAAAAGCTCATGTCTTCGTAACCACACTTCATAGCAATTTGCTCGATTCCGTCATTTTTGTTCTCAAGCATCTTTTTTGCGTTTTCTATCCTAAAACGCTGCAGGTATTCCAGCGGAGTGTTGCTGGTTGCCTGTTCAAACCGCCGAATCAGGTTTCTGGGGCTCATGCTACTGATACCAGCCATTTCGGTCATCGTGATGGTTTTGTTATAGTTCTTCTCCATGTACTTCTGAACCATGGCGATAGCCTCATCAGCATGATTGTTTTGAAATTGAAAAATTGAAAAGCTTGTTTGAGGTTGCTGATGCACATTAATCATCAAAATTTTGGAAGCAGTAATTGCAACTTCATGCCCACAAAATTTTTCGATCAGGTAAATCATGAAGGTTGTAAAACTAAAAGCCCCTCCGCAGGTGTAAATCTTACCCTGATCAACGATGACTTTATCATCCTCCAGTATTACCTGTGGATACTTCTTTCGAAATAAATCTGCAAACATCCAATTGGTCGTCGCCTTCTTTCCGTCCAAAAGCCCGGTAGCAGCCAGTAAAAAACTGCCTACGCAAATACTTGCCAGTTCAGTATCCGCTTTATACTGTTGTTTGAGCCAGTCAATAATCTTCGCCTCATTTTGAACCACTTCCTCAATTTTAGTGGAGAACATGGCAGGGACAATTACTAAATCATAAACATCGTTCCGGGTCATTTTATGCTGTTCTGCTTCACTAAAAGGGGTTCTCCAGAAAACACCTTTCTTCTCGGAGATGAAGTCAATTTGAAAATCTGCGTCTAATTCCTTACCTGTCACAACAGGATAGGTTCTCATTAAAGCAGCAAAAATATCAGCAGGTCCGTTTACGCTCGTCGCTACGGCATACTTATAGTTCAGGATACCAATTTTCATACGACATAATGTGTTTGAGTTTTCTAAAACTCCATCCGACTCAAAATTACAGGATTTGTCACTTTCGCCCTCATTATTGTCAGTTTAGCCAACCCTGACCGAAACCAGGGGATGCTATTTTTGTTTGGCAAAGCAGTTGAAGAGTTCACTTGCCGAAAATATCGACGGGCAAAAATAAAAAGGATGAAAAGAAGGCATTTCAATTATAGATTTTCGGTTGCCAAAACGCCAGCAGAAGTATTTGAGAAAATATGTATGGTTTCAGAATGGTGGACGACAGACGTCGAAGGCGTGATTGAAAAGTTGCAGGATGAGTTTACCGTTTATTTTGGCGACAGCTTCGTGAAAATGGAGGTGACAAAAATGATTCCGGGGAATAAGATGTCGTGGCTGATAAAGAATTGCTTTTGGTCCTTCCTTCAAAATAAAACCGAATGGAATGCAACAACAATCATTTGGAACATTATCCTCAAGGAGGATCTAACCGAAATAAGTATAACACATGTTGGACTTAGCCAGGAAACAGAATGTTTCGATATCTGTACAGAAGGCTGGGGCTTATATGTGGGTAACAGCTTGTTTCAACTCATTACTGAAGGCCGGGGCATTCCATTTG
>Ga0193753_10002384_pt1 | contig 14817 bp, 6 predicted proteins | sample H1c2metaG_FD_144925 | JGI IMG/M metagenome (GOLD analysis project Ga0193753, IMG submission 144925) | Soil microbial communities from a riparian zone of the East river system, Colorado, United States - H1c2 | ecosystem: Environmental > Terrestrial > Soil > Riparian zone | place: USA: East River... | reverse complement strand
ATGAGCAGAAACAGTAAGCATGCCTTCTTTTACAACTGGTTTCTTTTTCAAAAGCGTGTTAAGATAGTGCGGCGTTTCCACAGCTTTGGCGTCTACCATTGCGGGCGCAAGATGCATCAGGTTCAGGGTAAAGCCCTCCTTGCTGATGGTAGAGACATGCTGTCCCGCGCTGATATCTTTCAGGCATGCGGTCTGATAAAGCAAAGTAACTTCGGCGTCTTTATTGCCCGGAACTGCCTGATCCAGCATGAGCACTGCACCCGGCTTGAGGTAGAGTACATTCCGGCTGAGCGATTTCAGTTTACCCCAATAAAGTCTTCCGATATCGCCGCTGGAAAAAGCAGCATTTTTTCCTTCCAGGGATTCACCGATAAAGGCGTGGTCCTCAAAACCAGGCGCAAATCTCAGCGGGTCGCCCACACGCTGGCTTTGCTGGTTTCCATCTATGAGAATGGTGGAATGGGAAACTGGCTGGATAAAATGTGACTGATATATTGGATCATCATAGTAATCAGAATTATGGATAGGCTGATCTTCAATAAAGGTAACACCGCGATCGGCAAACCAAAAACTGCCCTGGTCCAGGTGCTGGTGATTGTAAAAAGCGCCGGTGCGCATTACAAAAGCCAGGTTATTTTTCTCCCACCCGCTTTTAAAGACAGTGGTACCAATGCTTTTGAAGATTTTGTCCGGATTTTCATCAAAAGGGCTATCCTGTTCAACCCCTTTGGTAGTAAAGATCAAATCATCCAATGTTTCTGCTCCTTTCAGATAATTATAAAACCAGCTTAGGCGTGGTTCTTTGCGCATGGATAAAAGAAAAGCCCAATTGGTTGCGGTCATGATACTATCAACCGAATCGCCAAAGCCAAACCATTTTCTATCCTTGATAAAACCACCCCATATATATTCATTATAAGATTTCACCAGCGGGGCGCTAACATCAATATTGAATACATTATTAAGGGAAGGTATGCTTCGCGACAGATTTGAAAAGGTATAGCTGTTATAGCCGAGCCCTTCTCCCCATGCTCCGTCGCTGGTATCGGTAACATGGGTGATAAATTCATTGAACTTCATCATTGCACCGGTAAAATAAGGTTCCATGCTGTCTGTTTCTGGACCGTCAGCATAAATAGCTGCCATATTCATCAGCGAGCCTCCTACGGTATGGCCAATCCAGTTGGATGTATTGGAGGTTACATCGTTGTCATATACATAGGTGCGGTGCGCGCCGTCAACGATATTTTTCATGATCGATTTCCGGATAGCTGAACTTTCACCGGGGGTCATGAGATGATAAAGAAGGTCATATGCCAGGGCTACACTATGCGACCAGGTACCCATGCGGTGTTCATTAAACCGCCCTCTTTTAATCATCCATGGAGATACCCATACCGGCCACCGGGCAAAAGAGTCCAGCATATTTTTCGCATAATTACCGGCAACGGTGTCCCCGCCAAACGCATAAGCAAGGGCATTGTTTTTCAAAGCTTCCCCTGTGCCGTAGATGCGGGAGCCAAATGCGCTCCAGGAAGGTAGCCAATCTTCATTGGGAAACTGATCAAGGTCATATACCATGCCGGCTAAAGGAAACTTCTCACGTTGGGTTTTAGCATTTTTGAGGATGTCATTCAAAATGGGTTTAAAGCCTTCCTGCTTTAACTGAAGGGCTATTGACTTTTCCTTGTCTGCATCAAAAAGAAGACGGGGATGTATGCCCGCCATGTTTTTGGGTGCAATATGAAGCATAAAATCTGTGGCTGAAAGCCGGTTCTTACCAGCAGAAGCACTAAGGCTTGCCAGGTAGAGGCCGTCAGGAAAAACAAGCTTCAATGGTTTCAGCGTCCACGAATCTCCGCTTTTTGTAAGCACTCCTTCATATATGGGTTTCTGATCCGTGTATGACACAATCCGGACACTCACTTTATCGGCAGATACGGGCCATTGCCCGCTCAGGTTAAAGAGGTCGCCGCTACTATAATTATGTAGGGGTATGTAGGGAGCAAATTCGGGTAATTTCGTCACTTCGGGCAGGGTAAACCGGAACTCAGTGGCCCGCCACCCCTTAAAGGAAATATCATCAAGTCCTAAATAAAATGGCATGGCCGGATCGGCTTTAGGTATTTTCGCCAGGAATGCCAATGCAAATACCTGAACCTGGCCGGCACCTGCCAAAACCGGGTTTTCACGAATAAAATCATCAAATCCCACACTTACCGATACCCATTTATTTGTTTGGGGCGAAGGAAGGGTAACATCAATGGCACCATAATTTCCGGCGGCCAAACGTACTTTAAAGAATTCCACCTTTTCGCTTGTTTTCAGATAATACCTCAAACGGATCTTTCCTTCCGGCTTAAGATACATACTGAGTAATTTTTGTGCGCCGGAATAATTATCTACATTGGAATAAGGCGTTACTTTTTGAACAATCGAGATATTGGGATCACCCGGTACAATTTCATCGACCCTAAAATTTTGATCATAAGCGTTATCCTGCCAGAGTGGGTAAGATGACCATGCACCCAATCTCCTGGTTTCAAAATCATTTGAATATGTCCAGGGTTCCACCATGAAATTATTGCTTATACTATCTGCAGCCTTTACAGCAACTCCTTGTATTTTCTGTGTTTTTCCCTGCGCATATCCTGAAGCCATCACACAGCACATGGCGGAAAAGAGCGCTACTATTTTTTTCATTAATTTGTCTTAGGTTAATTATCAATTAATAGTTTACATTTCATTTTTTCAATAAGGACAAACAAAAAAACCGCCCCCCTTATTGAAATTCAATCCGTCCAAAAAAGCGGGGTAAATGAAAACTGGGTTTCGCATTCTGTACTACGGCCCATGTTATCCAATGCGGGTTCGAGCTTTTGCTCGAGGTCTTATAAAAATTGGCCCGCCACACTGCGCCGGGTTCAGGGCGCGTAACAGCTGCGTACTTTTCCATCAGGGCGATAGGTAAGCGGTATTCCAGTGTCCATGTTACCGGTTGCGTTATCTCAGGGTCGATCTTTGCCGGTAAAGAATGGGCAATTGCTATCCGATCCAATTCCGCTGCTGAAAATTTTGAGGACTCTTTTTGATTAAAAATATGATAAGCCATCAAGGGTGTTCCTCCTGCATTGATCTCCAGGTTAAAATATTTTCCGGGAAGGGTAGTATCCGGTGAAAAGAAGAATTCAACGCAGGCATCACCAGATACCGGTCCGTTATAATCCTGTACCAGGCTGCGTACGAAACGGTCATGAACCCGAAAAATAATATATATACAGCTGTCATCATACATCATTTTAGCCTGCGCCACCGGGCGAAAGGAGGGAACCTCCCCCATAAAATTTGAGATATCAATAGTTTTTGTATGACGCCATTCTGATTTATTCCAATTGCCATCTATCTTCATTGGTTTTTTCAACCGCTTAACGGCGTATACAGCAGGCCCGTCATTGCTCATTTTGCCTGAAAAGGAACAGGCAATGGCTAGCAGGAAAAAAACCGTTATGATGTTAATGATTTTCATTTATTGTATATATAAAGTGTCAGATAACCTTCTCTTTATTTTGAAAATTTAGAAGTTTGCCCGCTGCTAAAATTTACCTGCGTTAAAACCCGATCATTCACAGGCTTATCATTTTCTTCTGCATGTGAACATAAGACTGGCTATATAACTGGTACCAACCATTCATTTATTCCCTGCTATTTCCGTTGTGTTGGCTGGCCGGATATTCATTACTTTAGCACTATTGTTCTCTTTCAGGATCTCCCTTATTTTGTTTTCGGGATCTATAACCAGCTTCAGATTTCTTGAACCGGTAACATTTGTAAATACAATTTCTTTGTGTTTCGCCACAAAATCAATTGGGGCATCCAGTTGCGTGATTAGTTTTTCCTGTATTATTTTTTCACCGTCGAGCAGCCTCACAACAATATTGTCTGCACGGGCATTACCCAGGTTATGGATAGTTGCGGTAACAGTCCCGTTTTTATTGACAAGTTCATTGGCATCGATGGCCAGGTCTGCAAGCTCGGCAGGCCTGTCAATTTTGGTTAGCTGTTCCACTTTTAATATCAATGATTTCCGGGCAGGTACAGGCAATGTGACTACGTCAAACCGCGAAAGGTTCATTTCCGTTGTCCAAACCGGGGCGCCGGGGGTTCCTGTGTTGCCCGCATCTTCATAGAGCCCAATTTTATACATACCATCATTGATCCTGCACAAACGCATTTTCAGGTTTCTCTCCTGGCTGTCAAAAGAGTAAAGGGCGGCATCAAGGGAGTGGTTATCTGCATGCAAAACAACGCGGGAAACATCCGGACCGCCACCCGAGGGCCAGGTTACTGCCAGCCTTACATGAACATCCAATCCATGAAGCGAGCCGCGCTCCCCACCCAGTATATACGTGTACATCTCATTGGATCCGAAAGGAACAAAATCATCCCGGTGAACATTCGATCCTGTCATGCGATAGAAACTGTAATCATCAAATACAGATGCATAAAGCCTGAACCGGGCCCCAAGCTCTTTTAGCGGCTTCGAAATATAAGGTGAATCAGGAACGTCTTTTCCCCAATACCAGTTAAATACATTAACGGATGATTTATATCCGTCTGCCAGGTAATTAGCCGGTGTTTTATCGGGCTTGTCCAGGTGCCAGGCTGATTCCATTTCCCGTTCTGCTGCATGTGGCTGGCCTAAATTATTTACTACCGTATTAAAACGTTCTTTGATGAATTGGGAAGAATGTAAACGGTCTATTGGATAAATATTACAATACCCGCTTTTAAAATAGCTCGTTTTTTCAAACCCCGTATGAATGGCATCAATCAGGTTGCGGGCCTTATCGTCTCCATCCAGTGGAAGATCTGACTGACCCGCGCTCATAAACAGCACATCATCGTCCCAGCCACCGCCCACCTGGCCATCGGGGTTTTGATGGTCGGCCCACCATGCCGACATCGCCCAGCGTTTCTTATTAAAGTCACGCATATAAACGGCCCAGTCGGGCGCGCCGAAGGAATCGGTAAGCGTTATCAATGGTGTTTTCTCCTGCTCTTTTCGTTTCCCGTCCTTGTAATCGGGGCCACATATTTTGATCAGGTAATCGGCCACAAAATCATCTGGCTTTACCCGGTGAAGAGCAAGCGCAGGCAGCAGCATATCAAAGGATCCGCCATAACAATAGGGATCATCGAGCGATACTTTACTCCCTGTAAATTGCCAGGGCATATATTCATAGTTCTTCGAATACTGGGCCTTACCAGGCATAATTTCTTTTTCAGCATAGTCATTTATTGCCTGGTAACTGCTGACAGAAGAAACAAAAAGCGCTGCCTCATTCGTTTTATCGCCAATGAGCACTTCTGTTTTATCAGCAGTACCTATATCCAGCCACAGGCGGTCGCCACCAGTAACCACGATATCCCGAAAATCGATTGTGAGCAATAACCTGTTATAGTTTTTGTCAAAGCCGGATAGCTTAAACGCAAACTGGTTCCATATGCGGGATGGCACCCCTGGGTCACGCACCTTAATAAAGAGGACTTCCTCCGGTTTGGAAGTCTTTATTGGAAGCGAAACAGTAACCGCTGTTATTCCTACCGGCTGCAAGTAAGGCTCGCTTATAATATTCAGGCGGCCAAATCCACCTATATCCACTGCTTTGGGGCCTCCTGTTGTGGCTTGTGAAGCCATTGCAATTTTACGTTCGTCCCTGGAGGTTAATGCGTGTAATGCAAACTGCGTGCGCTTATCCAGCAGGGGTTCGGTAAGACTTAGCAGCAGCTTATCGCCTTGTGGCTGATACGCTGGAGCGGATGTGGTAACAACATGATAAAGCCCTAGTTCCTGGATCCGTTTTTCGCCGGATAAAGGAAGGTATACATCGCCTTTAAAACCTGCCGGCGTTCCATAGCTTTCTGTAAATGGTATTCTGAAAATGGAACCTTCTGTTGCATTGATTGTAGAACCATAAAAGAAACCGTTACCCGAAGGCACACTAAATACATCTTCCTTGTCTTTCATATCACCAGAGCCGGCCTGCACTTTCACATTGGTTAGATTGCCGGTTAGTGTAACATAATTTACGATTGATTTTGGAGCTGTTTGAATATCCACTTTCTGTGCATGATAATCAGCATCGCCGGGTATTATCGTAAAGAAAGCATACTCGTGCGGCCAGGCCATTTCGTTTCGTCCGTCAATAATATGCCATCCCGGAATTTTGCCATCTGCCGCTGCTGTAGGCCAAACCTCGGAAAAACTAAGGGATTTACCGGGCGACGCAACGGGAAGCTTTTCACTTCTGTCAGCCCCGCTGTATTGAGCCAGGCGTTTTGCATCATAATTTTTCCTGGCATAAATAGCAGCCTCTTCTTTGGGAGCTATATTTGAAGACATCAGCTTTTTTATTTCCGGTTCTGATAAAGGGCGGTCCATCAGGTAAAGCTCGTCATACACAAGCCCCGGGGCAGGCAAATGGAAAAGCCCGGGTGGGGCCGTTTCAAACCAGCCGTCAGTTCCCCAGGAAGAGGCGATTTTGCGGCCATTGAGCCAGAGTTCCATTCCGTTGGCCCAATCCCAGTTCAATACCACATGGTTCCAGGCGGATTCATCCCAAACTATGTTTGATTTAACCTCGTGAACAACATAACGTGCATCGCGCACATAGGCTGAAAGTTTATTTTCTTTATCTGTGAGGATACCGATCAGGTCGCGTTCTTTGCGTCCAAAGGAAATCGTTGTTTGTTCGAAAAGCGGACCTGCGAAAGGCAGTTTACCCTTTGCCCAGAAAGCTACTGCACCCAGGCGGGGACTGATCCTGCCACTGCCCCAAATAAAAGGTTCATTATAACCCATGGTATTCCCTGGCCTTGTATTGAAGATAACTGCGGTATTTAAATCGAGATCAATGCCCGACATATTACTTTCATCAGCAGGAGCAGGAATAAAACTCATCCGGATGCCCTTTCCAAATTTGCCGCCGGGAAAATCGATCTTCCTTTCCTGTAGCGTTTTCTTTCCCGACTGCTCAATGAAATCTTCATTAAAAAAATCCTTATTGTCAAAAGACATATGGTAGGAAACCGGGGATCTGCGAATTGGTTCGTTCGCTTTTTGCTGGCAAAAAGCCTTTGTACCTGCTATGCAAAAAGCAGCAATAAAAAAGAGACGCGCAATTCCTTTTATAAAAACAGGCATAGTTTTTAATATTTAATTTTTGAAGAATGAATGCACCGGGGTTTTTGTAACACGATCCCGTAAAATAACAAGCTCAAATAATAACAGGCTACATGTTTTGAAATAGCGGTTTTCATGATTGCTTCTTTTTGCATCCAAAGTATCTTAAGAAGCTGTTTAAAAATAAATTTTTGAATCAGCAGCTGGCCTGAACTTTTCCAAAGCTCAGGCAGCTTTGGAAAAGTTAAAACACCGTTGTATGAAATTCCCGCAATCATTTTTAAACAGCTTCTAAGAGAATAGTTTTTCAGAATAATTTTTCTTTTATTTCTGCTTTTGAATTATATAGTTGATCAGCAGCGTCATGTTTTTTTCGTATTCCCTTACTGAAATATATTGCTGGTCAGAGGCATCCATTATCCCTTTCCCGTTTGCATCGCTAAGCTTTGCCGTATTTGTTTCAATTCCATCTTTGGAAACAGCATAGGGGCGGCTGATTTGAATATGTTTAACCATCCAGCGATGCTCCGGATCCAGTGAGCTGATAATCGTCCTGACCTCTGATTCATCCACTGTTTTGGCCGTGGATTTATAATTCCGGCGCGCAACATCAGGACCATCAACGAGCGGCCACATCATTTCAAAATATTTTTGTGGTGTACCAGCATTTTGATAGTTCTCAACTTTAAGAGGCGAATTTTTTGTAGCTTCTTCCGGGGAAAGCGCGCTTATTCTTTTGTATTCTTCTTTTAATTTATCCAACGGGACATTTGTTTTTGCCCCATAATGTAAAAGCGGGTTTTCATCCTTATAATCCCACCAGTAACGGCCATCCGTAATGCCTGTACCTGTTCGATGGGCGTAAATTGCTTTATTTGTGCCTGCTTCGATGAATGTAGGATGTGTGTACCGGCCATTTAGCGTTTCCTCTTTAGGGAGGCGCGTGTTCTCAAGCCATTCTATGGCGTCGGGGATCCTTGCCAAAAACTTACGGTCGCCGGTATATTCATAAAACCGTAATAATAGCTTTATGTGATCGGAGGTAAAAGACGGCAAAAAAGCAGGAGGTTCATAAGATCGCGCATGAGCGGGCTTAAGATCCATATTGTATTGCTGACCCCAACCGCCTTGCGGGTTTCCCTGTTGTGTAATTATGTAAAAATTCATTCCTCTCTGTATTGGATCCAGAAGAGATTCATCACCAAGGGTTACATAACATTGAGTAAGAAAATCTATATTTCCCCAGATAACATCGTCATTAAATGTATAAAAAGAAGTATAGTCATCCTCGTAACTATGCGGATATTCGTAGTTAAGCGGAAAGCGTTGTGGCCAGCCTCCGAGCGGGTATTGACTTTTAATAATAAAGCCAATGGCTTTATCAAGCGCCGGTCTGAAAGAAAGATCGAGCTTTTGAAGGTATATTCTTAAAAGAAATTTAGCTGCATCGGAACTGGTTACATCATCAAACGTTGCATTGCCATAATAATGATTAAATTCCTCAAAGCCCCAGGCATTTTTGCCTATGGTATTATACCAGTTTTTTAAGGAACGGTCACCGCCAAAATCAATGACATAATTCCATCCGCCACAAGGAAGCTGTCCCCAAATCAATGCTTTTGCCGCCTTTTCTGCGGCCTGGTAATAATATACGTCGCCGGTGGCGGCGTAAGCATCTAAAAATGTATTTCCCATTGAAACAACGCCATCACTCTGCACTTGGATCTGGGTCGGGTAAAATTCCAGCTCGCCCCAGCGGCGCGACATGTCTGGAAGATAATTACCTACATAACCGCCATTGGTACTCACTTTTTCAAGCATATACCGGCTTGCATCCATCATACTTTTTTTAGCGTCCTTAACCAGGTCGCTTTGCTGGGCCATGCCCGGAAATCCAGCGATCAAAACAAAAAAAACAATGCCTGTTATGCGTGACGAAGATTTAATAAGTTTCACAATTATAGAATTTAATTAGGTTGGCAATTACCGCAGGAAGAATTTATAGCGCTTCCTTTGAAATAGCTGCAATGTCTATTTCAACTAAAAATAATGGCGGCTTAAAAAATCAGTAGTATCAGTTCTGATTATGTATTTATGAAATGATGGGTGTGGTTATTATTTAGCATCCCACCAGAGTTTTGTGTAATTTTTATCAGGACCATTTAAAAGCTTACGGGCTTCTACAACTGCCGACAGGTTGTTAGAGATTTCACCGGTAGTCAATTGAAGGCGTCTCATCATCCCGTTTTCGTTTATATCGGGGTTAAAAGATTGTATAATCGGATACCCTACAGGATAGCCTGTTCTACGGCGTTCACTCCAGGCTTCCCAGCCATCAGGAAATATGGCTATCCACTTTTGCGTGATGATCTGTTGCAACTGTCTTTCAAAGCCGGATGTGCTCTCAAACTTTACCGGAATATCAGACATGGGGGGTGTATTCCATTTATCGGCAACAGCAACAGGTGTATTCATACTGGTTACATAAGCCTCAATTTGGGGCGCAGTAGAAGTAGTTGTTCCCATCAGCGATACCCTTATTCCCTGGTTATAAAAATCCAATGCAGTTCCTCCCATGTTCCAGCCTCTTAAAGCACCTTCTGCTTTAAGAAAATATACTTCAGCTGCCTGCATTACGGGCATTGGAGGATTGGTGCCGCCGCGGGCCAAAGGGCGCCATTTGGTATTAATAAAGGAATAAGGGTCTTTTAAAAAAGTGCCTTTTTCTACCCTTGGCAATCCATTTCTGATACCCTTGTAACCGCCACCACTGACAGCAGGATCAAAATAGACACTTATCCTTGGATCGTTGTAACCAACCATAACACTTTGCATGGTAGCAGTCATACGAAATTCATCGATGTAAGTAATGGCTGCATAAAAATTTAAAGAGTTGGCTGAACACCTTACCGTTGCATTTTGTGTGTTATCGGTCATTACGCCATCAGCTATGGCTTTTTCTGCCTGTTGTTTTGCCAGGGCCGGATCTACATATGCAACACGCACTGCAAGCCTTAATCTTAATGAATTGGCAAAAGCAAGCCACTTGTTCGCATCGCCGTTAAAAACAAGATCATTTGTTCCAAAAGCATTTTTGCCACTCTGTTGTTTTAGCACGGTGACTGCAGAGTCGAGCGTTGTAAAAAAATCATGGTATACCGCTTCCTGTGAATCGTAAGGCACACTGGTTTTAGCATTACCAAACTGAGAGTAAATAACAGGTCCAAAGAAATCTGAAATCCGGTGAAATACTTCTACCCGCCAAACTTTGGCAATTGCATTCTCCAGGGGCATAGCATGCTGGCTTGTATATTGCTCAACAAAGAAAAGCTGCGGGAGTGCCCTGGAGTACACATCATTGTAATACCTGTTGGTCCAGCTTGTTACTTCTGTAAAATTGCCGGAATCAAAATTTGGTTCTATGGTACCAAAATATTGCGCATATTCGTCGGCGAAAAGGCTTTCAGACCGCTGGAAGGATTGGTTATCGCCACACAGGCCGTAAAATACCGATTCAGCAAAAGCCTGCCCCAGCAGGGTAATGTCTACTTTGTCTGCAACTATCTGATCCTGGGGCGTATTAAGGGCATCAAATTTTTTGGTACAGGCGGTGAAGGAAATAAGAAACAGGCCCAGAAATATGGCTATAATATGTTTGCGGTTTGTGCTTTTATTTATGATCATAACTAATCAAATTAAATTTATTAATGCAATGGCTTTGACAAATACGTTCTGCTAAAAATCTATTTTTAGGTTAACCCCATAAGATCGGGTTGTTGCCGGCGTAAAAGCCTGGGTGCCTTCTGAAGTTGGCGTTACATCATTCATGAAGTCAGGATCCAAATTTGGAGATGCCCGGTAAAAGAAAAACAAATTTCTACCTACCAGGGATAGCTTCACATTAGAAAAGGGCAATCCGCCTAACAGTTTTTTAGAAAAAGTATACCCTAAGGTTAGCTCTCTTAGCCTTGTGTTTGTTGCTTTATCAACAAATGCTTCTCCTACGGGCGTGTTTCTGCCACCGATACTTCTCCAAAAATTTTCAGCGGTCACCTTAGTAGTATTTTTAGCGCCATTATCCATTACTGCTTTTTCATTGGGGAATAGATTTTGTCCAAAGATGAGGCTGCCATCCCTGCCGGCCAGTGTTTGTTCGGTAACACCATCAGCGTAAAGGATCGCATTTGTTTCTGATGCAATTGTACCACCCTGGCGATGCTCGATCAGAAAACTCAAACTCAGATTTTTATAAGAAAAGGAATTCATGATGGAACCGGTCCAGTCAGGATTGAAATTTCCAACCAGCACTGTTTGCCCATTGGTAATTTTGGGTAAGCCATCGGTTCCTACGATAACGTTGTTCAGCGAATCTCTTAAAAAACCCCTTGAATATATATTGCCAAACGGCTTGCCTTCTTCAAGCACGAAATTGCTGAAGAAGCCAGATGGGGTTAAATTCAGTTTTGTAAGGCCGTTAGATAATTTTTTTACTTCATTCCGGTTAATTGCAAAATTCAGGGTAGCATCCCAGTGAAAATCACTGGTTCTTATTGGCGAGCCGGACAAAACAATTTCCAATCCCTTATTTTGAACATCTCCTCCATTGGTGTAAGACTGGCTGGCTCCTGATCCCACTGGTAAGGCTACTAAAAATAACTGATCTACTGTGTTTGTTTTATATGCAGTAACAGATAGTGCCAACCGGTTTTTAAAGAAGCGGATATCCAAACCGCCTTCCAGGGACTTGGTTTTTTCAGGACGTAGATTTGCATTTGGCAGTGTACTGCTTAATTGCAAAAATCCATTATCTCCGCCGGCGCTAAAGGTTGCCGTGCGTTGTAACATATAAGGAGTGGCCCCATTTCCCACTTCCGCCCAAGAAGCTCTTATTTTAGCAAACGATACCTGCTGCGGGAAGGATATAAGATCAGAAAGAACCGCGCTTAAACCTGCAGAGGGATAAAAATAAGATCGGTTATTAGAGGGTAGGGTAGAGCTCCAGTCATTACGGCCGGTAATATCTAAAAAAATGGCATTTTTCCAGCCTAGCCGTCCAAATGAATATACGGATTGTATATCCTGGTTAGGCCCGGGATTATACGTGGTAATTGGCAAATTAGTGTTTGACAATGTAAAGAAATTAGGTACGATCATGGCAGTTCCCGTACTTGAAAACAGGGTATTATTCCGCTGGGCTTTAACGTTCGCACCTGCATTTACATCAAAATTCCAGTCTTTGCCAACCTTCTTTGTATAGGTTAACAGGAAATCACCATTAAATTCTGAGTTGGTGGATCTGCCCACAGAATACAATCCATCCGGTGCACTGGCATAGTTATCGTTATAAAATTTATTTTCTGCGCCGCCATTTACGCCGTCATAAGATGTGCGGACCATTAATTTGAGGTCATGTGTAAAATCATACGTTAGCGAAGCCATGGCAATCACCCTGTTCCTGGTAGTTTTATTGGGTGCGCGTTTAAATATCCAATATGGATTTCCACCATTGGCAGAACCGGGATTGAAGTAATTTTGCTTTACAAAATGATTTGCATCTGTGTACTCAAAGTCTTCCAGCTGACTTGTTTGAACACTACGGGGCAACTGGTAGATCATTTGGGTTGGATTATACCGGCCGCCAAAAAATCCGTTATTGATGACCTGCTGCATATAATCTATCTTGGTATCAAACGAAAACTTTTTTGATAGTTGTGTGGTAATTCTTAAAGACACGTTATGCCTGTCCAAATCGTTACCCGGCATGGTTCCTTCTGCCTTTGTGAGGGTGTAAGAAAATAATGCCTGCGTTTTTTCATTCCCTATGCTCATGGTTAAATTGGAAGCGAGGTTATATCCTTTTTGAAATGCATCTATAATATTATCCGGCTGAGGGGTGAGGGCATATTGTGTATTAGCCATTGCGGGGTCAAGAGACCAGTTATTAACCATTTGTCCTGTCATTTTTGGGCCCCATGAGAATTCTGAACCCTTATCGTAGGTTCCTGCCTGTCCCTGTCCGTATACATTTTGAAATTTTGTTAATATAACAGGCTGTTGGGCTATAAAGCTGTTATTGAAACTTACGTGCACCCCGGAACTGCCTTTTTTGGTTGTGATAATGATCACGCCGTTTTGAGCTGCACTACCATAAAGCGCTGCAGCGTTTGGACCTTTCAACACATTAATGGAAGCAATATTATCAAGACTAAGATCAGTTGGGCCACCCATAATAGGTACTCCATCAACAACATATAATGGCTGGCTATCTCCTGAAATAGAGCGGTCTCCACGAAGCACTACACGGGCATCGGCACCAACTCCGCTTCCGGAAGTATTTATGGATAAACCAGCCACTTTTCCCTCCAGGGCATTCATTACATTTAATTCTCTCGCTTCCGTCAATTGTTTTGTCTCTACACTCTGGGTACTGTATGTTAATGATTTGGTTTCACGCTTTATTCCCAATGCGGTAACTACCACTTCATTTAATGCAGTCCTTGCTTCCTGTAACTTTACATTAATAGTGCTTTGATTATTTACAGTTACCTCCTGGGTGGTAAGGCCTACATAAGAAAATACAAGTATTCCATCACCGGGAATAGTTATTGAATATTTGCCGCCAGCATCTGTAATAACACCGGTTTCAGTACCCTTTAATGTAACGGATACGCCCTCAACAGCATCTCCTTTAGCATTCGTTACTTTACCTTTTACCAATAGGGGAGGAGGGGCTATATTATCTTCCTTCTCTTTTTTTGAATTGCCCCCCGGTATTTTTTCTTTAACCACAATGGTGTTGCCAAAGATTTTATAGATTAAAGGTTGATCAGTGAAGCATAAGCCCAGTACACGGTCCAGTGAAGCATGATCTACGTGTAAAGTTACCAGTGAGGCTTTTTCGAGTACTTTATTTTCATAGAGAAAAGTATAACCGGTTTGATACTCTATTTTCTTAAGTATTTTTTCCAGGTTTGAATTCTTTTCATTAAGGGTTATTTCCTGAGCAATCCCCCCTGCAGTTACGTGTAAACAGGCAAAAAGCAGACAAAGAGTTGTCAGTTTCATAATTAATAAAATCTTGATCCAGTTAATTTTACCCCTCGCCGGGGCATTGTAATAAGAACTTAATTGCATAGCTTTGATCCGTTTTGGTTAAACAATAATAATACCTACAGTCTTGTTTTTGAATAGCCGAACATTCTCCCGGGCTCCGACCCCCATCAGGGCCCGGTTTTTATTTAATCTGCCTTTATTTTCATATTTTATTTATTGGTTTTTTGTTTTTGAATCGGTTATCAACTATGTCTAGTTTCCGGATATGATAACATTTTTATCCTCAATTTTCATGTTTATCCCGGTATATTGAAGCATGTCTATCAATTGAGTTAAATTGACATTTCTGCTGAACTTTCCTGTAAATCTTCGTGTAGAAATGGAACCTTTGAAATGAATGTCAACATTGTACCACCTTGAAATCTGCCGCATGATAGCAGCAATATCTGCATTATTAAATACAAACTTTTCATTCTTCCATGCCATCGCTTCTTCAAGATCGGCATGGTTATTAATTTTCAACCCGCCATCCTGTGTAAGGTTTGCCTGTTCTCCCGGTTTTAAAAGTGCACTGCGTGAGC
>Ga0193753_10002383_pt1 | contig 14818 bp, 14 predicted proteins | sample H1c2metaG_FD_144925 | JGI IMG/M metagenome (GOLD analysis project Ga0193753, IMG submission 144925) | Soil microbial communities from a riparian zone of the East river system, Colorado, United States - H1c2 | ecosystem: Environmental > Terrestrial > Soil > Riparian zone | place: USA: East... | reverse complement strand
TGCGGTCGTGCGGCGGATGACCCGGCAACGCACGGCACGGCGCGCGGGCTGAAGACTCATCATGCCCGTCTTCGTACTGGATGCGGGCGGTCTGAGCCGTCTTGCCGAGCGCTCGCTACGGGCGAGCGCCCTGCTCGCAGCTCTGCGTCGAAAGGATCTCTGGCCTCCGCTCGTTCCCGCCCCCGTGCTCGTCGAGTGCTTGACCGGTCACGCCGGCCGCGATGCCAACGTGAACCGTCTCCTCCGAACCTGCAACGTGCAAGAGCGCGTTTCCGAAGTGCTCGCTCGCCGGGCAGCGGCATTGCGCTTCGCTGCCCGCCGCGGCTCGGCGGTCGATGCGCTCGTCGTCGCATCGGCGGAACCGGATGGCGTGGTACTCACCTCCGACCTCGGGGATCTTCGCGCCCTCGCTGGCCACTCGCACGGAGTGACGGTCGAGCGCGCTTAACTTGGAGACCAAATTTAGCGGGCGCGGGCCACGTTCATTGGCGCTCGTCACACCTTCGTCAAGCGAGTGACGGGGATTTTGTACCGTAAACTAGGCAACGGATCCCCTGCCCTTACGGGATCTCGTCCGCGTAAAGCTCGGCGATCCCCGCAATATCTTTCTTCGAGAGAGCGGTTCGGTTGGCCTCGATGAGGCCACCGTCTTTGTCGGTCAACGTCGGTTTGCCGTTCTTCGAAAAGAACGTCGAACCGTAATGCATGATCGAGCCGATGTCGTAAGAGCCGATGCTCTTGAATTTCGTTTTATCGAAATCCGATTTGTATCCTGACTGCACATTTTCCAAATGGACGACCACGTACTTATCGCGATCGGATCGTGATTGTTCGTGGGCCAGACCCAATTTCGTGAATGGCGTTCCCGGTAGTGCACCCGTCGCCGAGCGAGACGTCTTGTTTACCCCCGACGCGACCAATGTACGAATAGCAGCCATCACCGCTGAAAAACCGGACGTAGTCCTTCTCCTTCTTGCGCGCAACGAACCGAACGCCCGTCCGCTTCTCCCAATGGTCGATGGCGTCCGTGACGCGCTCCTTGTCCGGAAATTTGGAATCGATAACGAAGGGGACCACACCGTCATGCCAAACGTCGACCGCCGACGTCGATGTCGCGACGTGGTCGGACTGCTTCTGGACCACGACGATATCGCCTTCGATGACAGCATTGCCCTCGATGGTGGAAATGGCCGTCGTGCCGGAATGGGCGCTCTCGGCGAGCTCGATCGGACCGCCGGCCCCTGGCGCCGAAGCCGATACGCCGTTGTCCGTCTCGCCGGCCCCTGGCGCCGAAGCCGATGCGCCGTTGTCCGTCTCGCCGCCCCCGTCCGAAGCGCCGCCCGCGCCGCACCCCGCGAGTCCGAGGAACGCGATGATGCCCGATATCCTGAGGCTACGATCGATGGATTTACGCGTCATGACATCTCCTTCGCCATGACCCCGAGCCAATGCACGCGTCGAGCCAGATTTGGCCATGCGATTTTACCCGACCATGAACCGGATTCGTGGCGCGTGGAGCGGATCATCGCGCTCGGCCTGGGGTACGAGAAGTCCGGAGGGCAAAAGCATCAAGAGCTGATGGCTTTGGACGTCATGCCGCTCATTCCGGTGCACCAACGGCGTCTCCAATCGCATCGGCTCGGGAGACGGGGCGTAGGGAACGAAGGGAAGAATGAGTTGTCGTAATCGATATGCGTGGACAGGGGCCCTCTTCCGTCCGAGCGTTGCCGAGCCTTACGCGGATTCTCTTTTTGGTCGTCGCGATGACGGTCTGGGCCGACGTAAACGATCGCCTCGCGGTGCGCTACCACCTTGGGGCCAACGCGTTGATCCTACTCCGCACCATCGTCGATTGCGGTGGTGTGGTCTGGCTCGGGTGCATCGTTTAGGGAAAAAGCTCTCTTCGTGATCTTGGTTGGCGGTTTCCGAAGCCGCTTGCGCTCGTCCTGGTCGGTGTCGTCCAAACCGCGGCGCTCCTCGCGACTATCTTCGCGCTCGTCGCGCTCTCCGATGGACTCGCGGTGTCTCGAGATCTATTCGAGGCGGTGGCATCGTCGTCGATGGGACAGCGCGTCCACTACGGGCTGCTCGGCGTGAAGATTGCGTTCTGGGAGGAGACCCTCTTCCGAGGGGATCTCCTACGGGCTCTCCAGCTGCGAATCGGTGCCATGCCGGCCTTGTGCGCATCGAGCGCCATCTTCGCGCTCTACCATCTCACCCTCGATGACCTCACCAGCGGCTACCGCGCCATCTTCACCCTCGGATTGCTCTTCAGGTTTCTCGCAGGCGCCACGTATGCACTCTCGACGATCCGGATGCGATCGCTGCTGCCTGGAGCCGTCGCGCATGCGCTCATTTGGGCGACCATGTGCGATCACTGAAGCCGATGACGCCATTGCGTGCGGCAGCCGATCTCGTCCAGATCGCGCGAAGGCTCACCGGATCCCGTAACCGAGTCGCACGTAGTGATCGTGGTCGTCGTGCGATCCGATCTGGTGTGCGCACTAGGCACCCCCCCATGCTCACCCGGGTGAGTCGAATCTTCGTGGCCGAAAAGGGTCAGATCTTGGTAGCCGTTGACAAGCGGTGGGCGCGATTATTAAGTTTTATATCCTCATGGGCTACCGAGACGAGTCCTTCCAGATCGTGAAGATGGAGCAGTTGATCTCCGAGCGCGATGAAGCACTGGAGCGAGTTCGAAAGCTCGAACACGACCTGGCGGAGGCTCGCCAGTGGCTCAAAAATCGCGCGCCCGCGAGTAAGCGTCCCAAAGCCGTCATGTGGCTAGGCATGGCGGGTCTCGCCGGAATGCTTTTGGGCGCGATCCTATGGCTCGCGCTCGGAAGTCCACTCTTCGTCCCACTTTGCGTGGCCCTTTTTGTGCTCTTCGCCGCCGCCGTTATGCTCGGCACCGGCAACGAAAACGACGGAGTGGGCCATCCTGGTCCCCCGCGAGTGTTCTAACGCGCGCGGCTGGATGCCATGGACGGAAATCGCGATGGTATGGAAGCGGATCCGTGGGCGACCGTCTTCGATTCCATCACTTGCTTCGAGGACGCCCATTGCATTTACTCGCTCTGGGAAGGATCCCCAACCGAGCTTCTCGCGAACGGCCGCGCCATCCACGGTATTCTCGGTATTTTGTTTCCCGGCGAGGGAGCACTCAGCGCTTATCTCATCGTGCGATTGTGCGAGCGATTCGGCGGTATTGATAGCGATTGGGAGTCGTTCCGCACACGTGCGGTCATCGTTACCGAAGAAGAAATCGACCGATTCCGCGCCGTCTGTACGCGAGCGGGCGTCGAGCTTCGGAATGCGACCGAACGTCGGCAGGGAGGGCGATCATCGAGCGACTCGCCACCGGACGCATCGCGAGCCGTGGATACGTGACAGTCGAGCACGTTCGGCTCGCGGGCGCAGACGACACGAGTGTGACAATAAGGCGTGACGATTCGCCCGCGCACGCTCGGCTCGACAGAAGGGCTTCGTAGGCCTGGAAATGGTGCGGTTCGTGTTGCTATGTAACAAACTCGGCCATGCGCCGAGTCGGTAAGCGGCATTCGATATGCAGTATCGAATTCCGGCTATATCGCCAACTCGTCTCATTCCCACGGAGGCTCACATGACTCTGCTTCGACATGTGCCGGCAGTCGTGATCGCGTCCGCGATCGCTCTCGGCTGCGGCAGTAACGACGGGATGCAGCCCAAGGTACCGGAGACGACCTCTGCGGAACAGCCCGCGAAGGGAGCGCCCAATCCGGGAAATGCTCGTGGCTCGAACCCGAACGCGAAACCCAAGGGCGCGAGCGACACGACGGGCATCAGTGCCGACGGCAGTTCGACCCAAGTAGCTTCTCCCACCTCAATAACCACCGCGAGCGAGACGCCGACGACGATCGGTCTGACGGACGATCAGATTCTACAAGCGCTTCATGTCAGCAACGCGAATGAAGTCGAACAAGGCAAACTCGCCCAGGCTCGCGCAAACAAACCGGAGGTCAAACAATTTGCCGCCGCCGTCGTGCGCGATGAGTCCGACGCCGACGCCAAGGGCTATAGCGTGGCTCGCAGCCTGAACATGTCGTTGGCGGACAGCGTTCTCGCCAACGAGCTTCAGGGCGACGGGCAGCGCATGTCGGCGCAGTTGCGCGCGCAGAGCGGACCCGACTTCGATCAGGCGTATATCGAGGCGCGGATTAACGCGTACAGGCAATTATTGAACACGATCGACAATCGCCTCGTCCCCAATGCAAAGAGCGGAGAGGTCCGCCGGCACCTTGCAACGCTTCGGGCCCAGGTCGACTCTCATTTGCGCGAGGCACATTCCATCCGGAGTTCGTTCAATCCTCGATCCAATCCGTAAGCCGTGCGCGCCGCACTGTCGCTCACGCTCAACATGGTGGCGACTTCCGGCGTCCCGACAAAAAAACAATCCGGTCTTTGCGGCGTCGCCGTGAGCTGCGCTCGCGCCGACGTCCCTTACTTACGTTTCAGCTTCGCTCAGTCGCGCCGCTTGCGTCATCAAATAATGCTGCTCCGGAATGCTCGCGGTGCGCCCCGCGGCTTTCCGGTAATATGCAATCGCACCCTCCCGATCGCCCGCCCGCTCGAGCAAATGTGCACGAACGGCGTCGAGGCGATGGTGCCCTGCCAACCGCGCATCGGCGTCGAGCGCTTTTAGCAGCTCGAGCCCCGCCGCCGGGCCGTGCACCATGGCCATCGCGATCGCGTGGTTGAGCGTGACCATCGGGTTGTCGGACATGCGCATCAAAAGACCGTACAGCGCCAGGATCTGCGGCCAGTCCGTGTCCTCGGCGCGCGGCGCCTCGTCGTGCACGGCCGCGATCGCGGCCTGCAGTTGATACGTACCCACCGACCCACCCGAGAGCGCCGCGGACACGAGCGCGACGCCCTCCGTAATCGCGGGCGCGTCCCACAGGGCTCGGTCCTGTTCGGTCAGCGGGATGAGTTCGCCCGCCGGACCCGTGCGTGCGGCGCGGCGGGCATCGGTCAGCAGCATCAGTGCGAGCAGTCCAGAGACCTCGCCGTCTTCCGGGAGAAGAGCGTGCACCAAACGCGTGAGGCGAATGGCTTCGCTCGACAGATCGCTCCGGCGAAGCTCGTTGCCGGAGCTCGTCGTGTAGCCCTCGTTGAAGATTAAGTAGAGCACGTGGAGTACGGCGCCGAGTCGCTGCGCGCGATCTTCGGGCGTGGGCATCTGAAACGGTACGCCGGAAGCCTTGATGCTCTGTTTGGCGCGGCTGATTCGCTGCGCCATGGTCGCTTCCGGGACCAGAAACGCGTTGGCGATCTCCGACGTCGTCAGACCCCCGACCGCGCGCAACGTCAACGCGATGGCCGACGACGTCGAGAGTGCCGGGTGGCAGCACATGAAAAGCAGCACGAGTGCATCGTCCTCCCGCTCTTCGTGCTCATCGCTATCGGCGGGGAGCGCGAGCTGCAGTTCGGGCGGCACGAGGCTCACGACGTAGGCCTCGCGGCGGCGGCGAGCTACCTCGCTTCGAACGTGATCGGTGATCCGCCGCGACGCGACTTGGATGAGCCATGCGCGTGGATCGTCGGGCTGCCCCTCGCGTGGCCATTGTGCGGCGGCCGCGATCAGCGCTTCTTGCACGGCGTCTTCGGATGCGCCGAAGTCGCGAAATCGCCGAATGGTCGCGCCCAGCACCTGCGGCGCGAGATCGCGCAGCAGATGCTCGATACGCTTGTCGGGCGGCGCCGCGCTCACACTCATTCTTTGGGCGGTCCGCTCATCACTTGGCGCACTTCGATGCCCATGTTGAGCGGCGCTCCGCCAGGTCCAGGCGCGGCCGATGCCTGCGCGGCGATCTCGTAGGCCCGCTCCGGGCTCTCGACATCGACGATCCAGTAGCCCGCGAGAAACTCCTTGGCCTCCGCGAATACGCCGTCCGTGATCGGCTTGCCATCGCTGCCGGCGCGCACCAGCTTCGCTTGATCGGGGCCGCTCAAGCCTTCGGCCCCGACGAGCTCACCCGACTCCTTGAGCTTCTTGTTGAGGCTTATCATGAATGCGATGTGCGCCTGGATGTCCTTCTGAGGCCAGTTCGCAATCTGGTACGCGCCGCCGTGGGGGGTGTTCATCATTAGAATGTATTTCATGGTTGGCTCCTTTGTGGTTGTCGCCACCCGGGATCGGGTGCGCGTTCACGGGTAGGTCGGAGCAAGCGGCGCGTTCTCGACGTGGCCCATGAACGATAGCGAAAAAATTCGTCCGCCGACATGAAGGGCGGTGGACGGAAGGCGCCTCGCCCGAACGCAGTCAAGGCAACAATACGTAACTTTACAAGAAGACGCCGCGCCCTTTGGTGACACCCGAAGCGATTCCGGCGAACATGGCTGGCCGATGAGGCATAAAGACACGGGGCCGCGGGCGTCACGGACGGCAGGCGACACCGTTCGCAAACTGCCACACCGAGCACGCCTGCGGATCGCCCGCGCTTGCCGTCGCCTGGCAGTCGGCCGATACGGAGGGGGGGTTCGAGCAGCTCGAGTTGCAAAAGCTGAGCAGATCGTCGCAGCTGTGGTCGGGCTCGGGAGTGGGCTCGCCTCCCGGGGCGCCGGCGTCGGGGTCGGGCGGTTCCACCGAGCCATTGCACGGCCCGCCCCGAATGCCCTTGTCCTTTTCTCCGCACGTCAAGGTCGTGCCGCCGACGCACCGTGTCTCGCCGCACACGAGCGTGCGAGCCTCGCCGTTGTTCTCCACGTTGCACGTGCAGTCGGCGTCATGCTTGGTGCACGCGACGTGCGTCATGAACGGAGCGACCAAGGCGAGCAAAGCAGCAGCACGACGAACAAGGCGCATACGCGAAACATAATCCAAAGATGCGGGAGGGTTTTGTGATCTGGCAGATTCGAGCGCACGTTCTGGTGTGCGCACTCGTGATGCTCCGGCCGGCAACGGCCGCAGCCCAAAGTTCCGGCGCTCCAAGCGCGCCCTCGCAAACGGCGCCGCCGCAACCCGCCGCCCCGCAAGCTAGCCCACCGGGCGCCGCGAGTGCGCCCGACCAAGCGGCAAGCCTCCGGCTCGAAGATGCCGTGCGCCTCGCACTCCAGAACAACGAGCGCGCGCAAAAGGCGCCGCTCCGCGTGCAGGTGGCCGAGGGGCAATTCGAGCGTGCGCGCGACGCGTTCTTGCCAACGATTGCCGCATCGGGATCGAGCACGTACCGGCCGAATCTCGAGGGCGGGACCAATCCCACCACCAATGGCAGCGTCACATTGACCCAGCCTTTGCTCAATCCGAGCGCGTTTCCTCAGTACTCGCAGCAAAAGCACAATCGCGAGGCGGAAAAATGGGGAAGCGTTCAGGACAAGCGGCAGCTCTCGTTCGACACCGCCAAGGTGTTCATGCAGGCGCTGACGGCCGGCAGCGTTTTGAACTCGGCGAAGCGCAAGTTGGATAGCGCGAAACTCAACCTCGATACGGCGCAAGCGCGTGCCGACGCGGGGCTGGCGAGCACGAACGACGTGACGAAGGCGCAACTCCAGCTGGCGACGTCCGAGGGGCAGGTTGCCAACGCGCAGGGCAACGTCCAGAAAGCCTACATTGGGCTCTCGTTCATCATTGGGCAGAAAGTGCAAGGAACGCTGGTCCCGCCGGACAACACCACGAAGGCCGCGCAGCGCTACGAGCAGGTGCGCGCGAACCAAGTGAAGACCGCGCTCGACCGACACGAGCGCGCGATCACCGCAGCGCAGAATCGAAGGCCAGACGTGCAAGCGCTGCACGAGAAAACGGAGGCGCTGCACGCATCGGCGAGCGAACCGTTCTATCGGCTCATTCCGTCGCTCAGCGCCTCGGGACAGCTTCGCTTCGTGCCGGACCCACTTCCAAGCGAACGAGGCGTCGACGAACAAGTGTCGCTCAATCTTTCCTGGCAGATTTTCGACGCGGGATTTCGCTACGCGGACCGCAAACAACGGGTCGCACAACTGGAGAGCTCGAAGCTCGATGAAAAGCTTCTGAAGCGCTCGGTCCAAAACGACGTCGAGCTGGCGCTCGCGGCGCTCCACGCTGCGCGCGGAAACTTCAATGCCGCATTGTCCGCGGCGACGGCAGCCGAGAAAAACACGGAGGAGACGGCCATTTTGTACAAGCAAGGCCTGGCAAAGGCCATCGAGGTCAACGAGGCCGAAGTCACGCGCGAATCGGCCAAGCTGTCGATGGAGCAAGCCTACTTGGATCTGCGCAACGCGCTCGGCTTCGATCCGATCGACGATGAGAAAGCGGCGGCGTCACAATGAAACGGTCACGCACTTCCTTCACGCGTCTGCTCGTGCTTGCCGCGGTCACGCTGGCTCTTGCGGCGGCCATGGTCATGGTCGCATCGTGCAAGAAGGAGGAACCTGCCCCCGCACCAGCCGGCGGACGCGGGGGCCGCGGCGCCAGCGCGGGCGCCGTCTTCGCGGTCGACGTGATGCCCGTCGCGTCGAAAACCGTCGACTACATCGTTCAGGCGCCCGGCACCTTGGAGGCCTTCGAGCGCATCGAGGTGACCGCCCGCGTTGCCGGCACCGTCGACAAAGTCGCGTTCACGGACGGGCAGAACGTCAAGAAGGGCGACGTCCTCGTCGTCATCGATTCGGAGCGCTACCAGCTCGCGGTCAACAGCGCGAAGGCCGGGCTCGACAAGGTCCAAGCCTCACAAAAGGACACGGAGGCGATGGTGGCGCGGCGCCAGGGCGCCAGCGATCAGCACCCCGGCCTCATTCCGGGTGAGGAGCTCGAGACTTACAAGACGAAGACCGTTACCGCGAAGGCCGACACCGCCGTCGCCGCCGAGTCGCTCAAGGTGGCCGAGCTCAATCTGCGCGACGCGTACGTGCGCGCCCCCATCGAGGGGACCATGCAGACGCGCACCGTGGAGACCGGTCAATACGTCAACACGGGCTACCTCATGGCCACGCTGCTGCGCGCCGATCCGCTGCTTTTGCGCTTCCAAGTCGAACCGGAAAACGCGCCGCGTCTCAAGCAGGGCATGCCGGTGGCCTTCACGATGCGCGAGACGCAAGGAACCTACAAGGCAACGATCACGCTCGTCGCGGCCTCCGCCGATCCGGCGACGCACACCGTGGGGGTCACCGCCCAGGTCGACCTCGACAACAAGAAGTACTGGCTCCGTCCTGGCTCGTTCTGCGACGTCACGATCGACGTCGGCGCCAAACGCGAGACTCCCGTGATTCCTCGTGCGGCCACGCGCGCGACGGATCACGGTTACATCGTCTACGTCATCGAAGGAAACGCGGCCGTCGAGAAGGTCGTCACGCTCGGGATGAACACCAAGGATGGCTGGGTGGAGATCCGCAGCGGTCTCACGGCGGGCGAGCTTTTGGTCGTGCGCGGCGTCGAGTCGCTGGCAAACGGTGCGCGCGTTACCGCGAACAAAGTCGACTCGCTCGATGCGTCGGCGCCAGAAATTCCGCTCGCCCTCGATGGCGGCACGCACGACGGAGGCCCGAGAGCCGCAGGCTCGGGCAAGGGCGGCGGCAAACGGCCGCCGGGAGGCGGAGCAGCACCTTGAACATCACAGACGTCTCCATAAAAAATACCGTCTTCGCGTGGATGATGATGGCATCCACGATGCTGTTCGGAATCGTCGCGTTGACCCGCATCGGGGTGAGCCAATATCCGGACGTCGACAACCCGATCATCACGGTGTCGCTTTCGTGGCCGGGTGCGTCCCCCCCCGCGGTCGAGCGTCAGATCGTCGAGCCGATCGAGCAAGCGCTCTCGCAAGTCGAGGGAGTCCAATCGCTCGCGTCGCAGGCGCGTGCCGGCACCGCGCGCATCACCGCCACGTTCGATATGTCGCGCGATGTCGATCTCGCGCTCCAGGATATCCAGGCGCGCGTCGCCCAGGCGCAGCGCTCGCTCCCAAAGGACGTCCAGGCCCCAACGGTCTCGAAGTCGAACCCCGACGATACCGCGATCCTCACGATCGGCGTTTCGGGCCCGTTCTCGCGCCAAGTGCTCGCGGACGCGGCGCGCTACCAGGTGCAAGAGCGGCTGCAGACGGTGGAGGGCGTGGGGCAGATCACCCTGAACGGCGTGGTCGATCGCAACGTGCGCATCTGGCTCGATTCGAGCAAGCTCGCGGAGAAGGGCGTGGTCGCCAACGACATCATCAGCTCGATCTCCCGCGAGCACGTCGAGGTACCGGGCGGACAGCTCATGAGCGGCGGCCGCGCCCTCGACGTGCGCTTGCTCGGCGAGGCGCTCGACTTGGCTACGTTCCGGCACCTCGTCGTCAAACGGGCAGAGCCCGCGCCGGTCTACCTCGAGGACGTCGCGATCGTCGAAGACGGTTTCGCGGACGCCACCACCATCGCCTTGCTCGACGGCGTACCGTTCCAGGCTCTCGGCGTCCTCAAGCAACGCGGCACCAACGCGATCGCAGTGGCGACCTCCGTGCGCGAACGGGTGGCGGAGCTCCAGAGCAGCCTGCCCGAGGGGATGAAGGTCGATATCCTTTTCGACTCCACGCTCTTCATCGAGGAGTCGGTCCACGAGATCGAACTCGAGCTCGTGATGGCCGTGGTGCTGACGGCCTTCGTATGCTGGCTTTTCCTCGGGTCGCTTTCCAGCACCCTGAACGTGGTCCTGGCGATTCCGATGTCGCTCTTGGGCACGATCGCGGTGGTGTACTTCGTCGGCTTCACGCTCAACACGTTCACCTTGCTCGGTCTATCGCTCGCGGTCGGCCTCGTCGTGGACGACGCCGTCATGGTCATGGAAAACATCTTCCGCCACGCGGAGATGGGCAAAGACAGGAAAAAGGCGGCGAGCGACGGCACGAAAGAGATCACGTTCGCCGCACTTGCCGCGACATTGGCCGTCATCGCGATCTTTCTCCCGGTCGTCTTCATGAACGGGGTCATCGGCAAATTCTTCGTCCAGTTCGGGGTCACGCTCTCGGTCGCCGTGATGCTGTCGTACTTCGAGGCGATCACCTTGGCGCCGGCCCGGTGCTCGCAAATCCTCACCACCTCACGCGAGGGGCGGAGCCGAATGGGCCGCGCCGCCGACCTTGCCTTCTCGTGGCTCGAGCGGTTTTACGCGAAGGTCCTCGGCTCCGCGCTTCAGTGGCCGAAGATGGTGCTGGCGGTGGCGATCTGTGTGCTCGGCGCGTCGCTCGCGATGGTGAAGCTCCTTCCGACGGAGTTCGTGCCGTCGCAGGATCAGAGCCGGCTCATGGTGCGCGTGCAGACCGAGGGTGGCTCGTCCATCGAGGCGGCGGCGCCGCTTTTGGCGAAGGTCGAGGAGCGCCTCGCGAAGCACCCCGAGATCGAGCACACGATGGTGACGCTCTCGGCCGCGAACGGGCAGTACACGTTGAACCTCGTGCCGCCCGCCAAGCGCAAACTGACCGCGCAGGCGCTGATGGTAGTCCTGCGCAAAGAGCTCCAGGGCATCCCGGGAGTCCGCGCGTCCATTCAGGATCCTTCGCAGCAAAGCTTTGGTGCGGCCAAGGGCTCGCCGGTTGCCTTCACGGTCCGCGGCGCGGATTGGGATCAACTCGTCGCGGCCTCGACGAAGCTCCAGGCCGACCTCGAGGCGAGCGGCGTGGCGGCCGACTTGAACTCCGACTACCAGATCGGCTCGCCCGAGTTGCAGATCCTCCCCGACCGCGACCGCGCGACGGAGCTCGGCATCTCGATCTCCGATCTCGGGAGCACCGTGAGTGCGCTGGTCGGCGGCAACACGGTCGGCAAGTTCACTTCCGAAGGGCGCCGCATCGACATCCGCATGCGCCTGCTCGCCTCGCAGCGCACGCGCCCCGAAGATCTGTCGCTCATCCAGCTACGCACGGGCACCGGGCAATTAGTCCCGATGTCTTTGGTCGCGACGCAGCAAGAGGAGCCCGTTCTACAGACGATCAGCCACCTCGATCGCGAGCGGGCGATCAGCATCAACGGCAACGTTGGGCCCGGGCATTCTCAGGCCGAGGCGATGGCGAAGGTCGCCGATCTCGCCAAGGCGCTCCCCATGGGCATTCACGTGGTCGCCACGGGGCAAGCCTCCCAGCTCGCGGAGACGACGAGCGGCCTTTGGTTCGCCCTCGGCGTCGGCATCCTGGTCGCGTACATGATTCTTGCGAGCCAGTTCAATTCGTTCCTCCACCCGGTAACGGTGCTCACCATCCTGCCGCTCGCGGTCGCGGGCGCGGTGATGGGATTGGTCGTGTCGGGCAAGACCTTGAACCTCTTCAGCATGATCGGGCTCTTGCTCTTGATGGGTATCGTGAAAAAGAACGCCATCCTCCTCGTCGAATACGCCAACCAGGTGCGCGAGCACGAGCCATCACTCGACCCCCTCGAGGCGATGAAGAAGGCCGGGCCGCTGCGCCTTCGCCCCATCTTGATGACCACGGTCGCAACGATGATGTCCGCCGTCCCGCCCATCCTCGGCCTCGGGCCCGGCACCGAGACGCGCAGCCCGATGGCGGCGGCGATCCTCGGCGGGCTCACGATCCTCAGCCTGGTCGTCGTGCCTGCGTTCTACGTCGTCACGGACCGAGCGAAGGTTTCCCTGGCGGCGTTTCTATTTCGCAAAAAAGCCGACCCTGCCCCCGGCGCCGCCGAATGAATGGATCTCCCGCTAATTGGAATACTCCGTTCCAGCGAGCGTGATATCCATGTTCTTGTGAGATACCTCCGTCGTGGCTCGTCGTTCGCACCCCTCGCGTTCGCAGCATGCATCGTTGCGTCTTGTGGATCCAATGACGGAGACGTCACCGATGCGGGGACCAGTGATGCGAACGCGAGCGACCAAGACGCCAATGTGGAGGATTCGGGCCCGCACGATGCCGACGTAAAGGACGCGGAGCCGTGCGCGGCGCCTCTTGTCCTATGCGATGGCGCATGCGTCGACCCGATGACGAACGTGGACCACTGCGGCACGTGCGGTCATGCGTGTGGATGCGGCAGCACGAGCTGCACCCAGGGCAGGTGCGATCCGAAGGTGCTCGCCGACAAGCAGGGTGGCCCTTACACACTCCTTGCTTACAACGACATGCTGTATTGGGGCGCCGACACCGATCGGAATCTCTCGCGCGTCTCGACGGACGGCGGCGACGCGACGGTACTTTACCCAGGGCGCACCGCGATTCGCGGGATCGCGGCGAACCCAACGACCCTATTTTTTTCGCGCACCGTCTTCAACATCATCGAGGCTGGTCCCATCGGCGGCGGCAGCGGCGGCAGTTACACCAATGCGCGGGAGCCGGGCGCGAGCGGGATCGCCGTCGACGCCACCCGCGTGTATTGGGCCAACGCGACGACTGGGGGCCCGATTCGTACGACGACGCTTGCCGCGCCGACCTCACCCTCGACGATGATCGACGGGCAGGACCATCCCACGAACCTCGTGATCGACGCTGACAACATCTACTGGACGACGAATGTGGCGGCTACCGGCACCGTCATGCGGATGTCGAAGACCGGAGGCCGCACGACGGCGGTCGCGCTCGCGAGCAAGCAGGCATCGCCGTTCGGGTTGGCCGTCGACGCCACGCATGTCTACTGGACGAATCAGGGCGACGGAACGGTCAACAAAGTGCCGATAGGGGGCGGCGCGCCGACCGCGATCGCCACCGGGCGCAAATTCCCCTTCTACCTCGCCGTCGATGCCAATTTCGTCTACTGGACGGACCGCGACGCGGGCACCGTCGAAAAGGCGCCGATTGGCGGCGGCGGCGCGGTCACGCAGCTCGCGGTGAATCAACAGCTGCCGCTCGGCCTCGCCGTCGACGCGAGCTGCGTCTACTTCGCCGTATCGGGCACGGGCGCCGTGGGCACGGGCTCGATACGGAAGGCCTCCAAGTAAGTCGAACAAGTAAGTCGAACGGGCACCCCCTCAGGCGATGAGCGGCGCGATGAGCAGCGACACGACGCCCATCACCTTGATGAGGATCGAGATGCCGGGACCGGACGTATCCTTGAAGGGATCGCCGACGGTATCGCCAACGATCGCGGCCTTGTGCGCGTCCGAACCCTTGGCATGCCCGTCGAGGCCACCCTTCTCGATATGCTTCTTCGCGTTGTCCCACGCGCCGCCGCCATTGGCCATGAGCAGCGACAGCACAGCACCCACCACGAGGGCGCCCGCGAGCATTCCCGCCAGCACTTCGGGCCCCGCCGCGAATCCCACGACGACGGGCGCAAGCACCGCAATGGCGCCAGGCGCGATCATCTCGCGAATGGCGGCCGTCGTCGCAATGTCGACGATCACCTTGGGCTGCGGGTCGACACCGGGTCGCCCCTCGAGCAGACCGGGGATCTCGCGAAACTGCCGACGGATCTCCTCGACGATCGCACCGGCCGCACGACCCACGGCGGTCATCGTGAGCGCGCCGACGAGGCACGGAAGCATCGCGCCGAAGAGCATGCCCATGAGAACGTTGGCGTCGGTAAGGTAAAGAACGAGGTCCGCGCCGCCCTTGGTGTGGCGGACGGCATTGACCTCCATGTTGAACGCCGCGAAGAGCGCAACGACGGTAAGAACCGCCGAGCCGATGGCGAAGCCTTTGCCGACCGCGGCGGTGGTGTTGCCCACGGCGTCGAGCTCGTCGGTGATGTCGCGCACGTCTTTACCCAAACCGGCCATCTCCGAGATGCCGCCACCGTTGTCGGCGATCGGACCGTAGGCATCGACCGTCATCACGATGGCCGTTCCGGCGAGCATTCCCACGGCCGCGAGCGCGATGCCGTAGAGGCCGAGTTCATGGTTCGAGATCCAGCCCACCGCGCAGAGCGTGATGAGCGGGATCGCGACGCT
>Ga0193753_10002382_pt1 | contig 14819 bp, 13 predicted proteins | sample H1c2metaG_FD_144925 | JGI IMG/M metagenome (GOLD analysis project Ga0193753, IMG submission 144925) | Soil microbial communities from a riparian zone of the East river system, Colorado, United States - H1c2 | ecosystem: Environmental > Terrestrial > Soil > Riparian zone | place: USA: East... | reverse complement strand
ACTATGCGCTTGCTCATGTTTGCTCTCGTTGTCTCGTGAATTGTCCCGCCGGCGTTTGCCGAACGTGAGGTGTTTGGGTACTGTGGCGACCCTTCGAGGGGGTCCGCCCGTTCTTCAAAAAAATCCGGGTCAGAAAATCCAGGTCAAATCTAGCATGCGAATAGTTCTCATGGGCGCGCCCGGGTCGGGCAAGGGAACGCAAGCCCAGCGTCTCGTCAAGCAGTTTGGAATTCCGCAGATATCCACCGGAGACATTCTGCGCAAGCACCGCAAAGAGGGCACGGAGCTCGGCAAGCGCGCGGACGCCATCATGGCCAAAGGCCTGCTGGTCGACGACGCCACGATGCTCGACATCATTCGCGATCGTGTCGCGCAGCCCGATGCGAAGAACGGATTCATCCTCGACGGTTTCCCGCGCACGCAGACCCAGGCGGAAGCGCTCACGAAACTCATGATCGACCTTGGCACGCCGCTCGATGCGGTGGTGCTTTTCGAGGTGGGCGATGTGGAGCTGGTGCGACGCATTTCCGGCCGCCGCACCTGTTCGCTGTGCAACAAGGTTTTCAATATCCACACCGCGCCGCCGCCGAGCCCCGCGACGGATTGCGTGCCGGACAGCACCGAGCACCAGCTCTTCCAGCGCAAGGACGATGAAGAAGCCACGGTGGCCGAGCGCCTGCGGGTGTACGCCCGGCAGACCCAGCCCGTGCTGTCTTACTACTCGGATGCGGGCCTGCTGCGCACCGTGCGTGCCGAAGGCGCGCTCCAGGAAATCACGCAGCGGCTGCTCGACGTGCTGGCCGCGCAGCCCGCTGCGCCCGCCGCGCCTGCGGCCCGCAAGAAGCGCGCCGCCAAGCGCCGCCCGGTGGCGAAGAAGAAAGCCAAGCCCCGCGCGCGCGCCGCATCGCGTCGCAAGCCTGCCGCCCCGGCTCGACGTCCGGCCGCGCGCAAAACCGCAAAGCCAGTCAAGCGCAAGAAAGCACGCTCGGCGAAGCGCCCGGTCGCGCGCAAAGCGCGACCCGTGCGCGGCAAATCAAAGCGCCGCTAGAAGTTTCTCGCCCACTATTTCCTTGCGCCAGCCGCGCAGCAGGCTGACATCGCGTTTTCCGGCGGCGAGCTTCTCGAGCTCGCGGCGCGTCGCCAGAACTTCGGAGTTGATCTCCAGCCCCTTGGCCACATCGCTGGCGATGTCGGCCAGCCGTTTCACCAGCGCGAGCTGCGCGGGATCCGGGCGTTCGCGGCGCGGCAGCGGCGGCGGCGGGTCGTCGATGCCCGCATCACGAACCAGCGCCAGCAGTTCCTCGCCACATTTGCGCACGGTGGATTCCTGCATGTCCGGCAGCGCCAGCAGCGCATCGGAGGAGCGCGGCAGGCGCACCACGATCTCGCGCAACGAGACATCGTCGAGAATCCAGCCGCGCGGCCGGTTGCGTTCGACGGCACGGCGTTCACGCCAGGCGCCAAGCGCTTGCGCGAGCACCTGGCGCTGCGGGTCGAGCGCAGGCAGGCCCTTGATCTTCTTCCACGCGTCTTCGGGCTCCACGCGCAACGTATCGGGATTGGCGAGCGCCGCAAGCTCTTCTTCGAGCCAGGAGATGCGGCCCTTCGTGGCCAGCGTTTCTAACAAGCTCGTACGCAAGCCGCCGAGATGCCGCACGTCGTCGAGCGCGTATTCCTGCTGCTCGGCGGAAAGCGGCCGGCGCGACCAGTCGGCGCGCGTGTGCGCCTTGGCGAGTTCCACTCCGAGCAGCCGGCGCACCAGCTCTCCATAGCCCACTTGCGAAGGGTGCCCCGCGAGCGCCGCGGCGATCTGCGTGTCGAATACCGGCTGCACCATGCCCACGGCCGGGAGCAGCACCTCGAGGTCCTGGCGGGCGGCGTGCATGATCTTGACGACACCGGGCGCGACGAGCAGCGGGGTCAGCACCGACAGATCGGGCACCGCGAGCGGATCGATGCACGCGGCATCGTCGCCGGCGGCGATCTGCAACAGGCACAATTCCGCGCGATAGGTTTTCTCGCGCATGAACTCGGTATCGAGAGAAAGCGCCGGCGCGCTCGCGGCCTTCTGCGCGAACGCTGTCAGTGCATCGGCATTGTCGATCATCAAGGGGGCCGTTCTCCGGGTGACGTGTACAATCGGCCCGGCATTATGCTTGTGAATCTCCGCGTATTGTTCGGACGTCTGATCGACATCGCACTGTTGCGTGGCGGGCCGGAAACTCTGCCTGCGTCGCGGGGCCTGTTGGCCTTCGTCATCTTGCTGAACGCCGTCGTAGCCGTGCTCGTGGTCGCGTTGGTTCCCGCGGTTCCCCCATTCTCCCCCCTCGGCCTGTTCGTGAGCACGATCGTGCCGTTGCTGTGGTTTCAGGTGGCGTTTGCGCTTGCAAAAAAGCCTGAACGATTCGTGCAGACGATGACCGCGTTATTTGGCGTGAACGTGATGTTTCAGCCTGTGGTCACGCCGTTGTTCGCGGCGCTGCTGCCTTACATGCAGAAGCAGGACCCGAGCATGCCGCCGCCGGTCGCGATGAGCCTGCTTTTCCTCATAATTACCGTCTGGCTGTTCATTGTAAGTGTGCGAATCGTGCGAGCTGCATTCGAGTGGCACTATGTCGCGGCCATCGTTTTCGTTCTGGCGCAGAACCTGGCTGTCGTTCTCGTCATAGCGATGATGGTCGGAGATCCGCCCGGCAAGGCTTAGAGGCACAGTTTCCCAAATGCACGTTCACATTCTTGGCATCTGCGGCACGTTCATGGGCGGCATCGCCGCCATCGCCAAGGCCGCGGGCCATCGCGTCACCGGTTCGGACAAGAACGTCTATCCACCCATGAGCACGCAGCTCGAAGCGCTCGGCATCGAACTCATCTCGGGGTTCGAGGCCGGCCAGCTCACGCCTAAGCCGGACATCGTCGTGGTGGGCAATGTCATGACGCGCGGCGTGCCGGTCATCGAAGAGTTGCTCGAGAGCAGGATCCCGTACACCTCCGGCCCCGAGTGGCTGGCGCGCGAGGTGTTGCGCGACGTTCACGTGCTCGGCGTATCCGGAACGCACGGCAAGACCACCACGTCCAGCATGCTGGCCTGGATACTGGAACACGCCGGCCTCTCTCCCGGCTTCCTCATCGGCGGCGTGCCCGGCAATTTCTCGGTGAGTGCGCGGCTTGGCGGGCGAAAATACTTCGTCATCGAAGCCGATGAATACGACACCGCGTTCTTCGACAAGCGCGCGAAGTTCGTGCACTACCGCCCGCGCACGCTGGTGCTCAACAACCTCGAATTCGATCACGCCGATATCTACGAAAACCTTGCGGCCATCCAGAAACAGTTCCACCACCTGGTGCGCACCGTTCCCGGTTCGGGCCGCATCCTGTGGAACGCCGGCGATGAAAACCTGAAGGCCACGCTGGCGATGGGCGCCTGGACGCCGCTCGAAGGCTTTGCGCGCGCGCCCGGCAGCGATGCCGCATGGTCGCTCGACGTGGAAGAGGGGGGCGACTACTCGAAGTTCGTGGTGCTCGAAGGCGGCAAGCCCGTGGGCACGGTGAAGTGGCCCTTGTTAGGCGCGCACAATGCCGAGAATGCACTGGCGGCCATCGGTGCGGCGCGGCACGCGGGCGTTTCCGTGCCGCAATCCATCGCGGCGCTCGCGGAATTCAAGGGCGTGAAGCGGCGCATGGAGCTGCGCGGCGAAGTGCGTGGCATCGCGGTCTACGACGATTTCGCGCACCACCCCACGGCCATTGCCTCCACCATCGATGGTTTGCGGCGCAAGGTCGGCGGCAAGCGCATCGTCGCCGTGCTCGAGCCGCGTTCGGCGACCATGCGCATGGGCGTGCATCGCGACACGCTTGCGCCTTCGCTGGCGGCAGCGGACTCGGTGTGGATGTTCGCACCGCCGGATCTCGGCTGGGATGCCGATGCCGTGATCGCCACGCTCGGTTCCAAGGGACGGCTGGCGCGCTCGGTCGATGAACTGGTCAGCGGCCTCGCGGGCAGCACCGCGAGTGGCGACCAGGTGCTCATCATGAGCAACGGCGGCTTCGGCGGGCTGCACGGCAAACTACTCGAGGCCCTCGCCAGAGGGTGACCCCCGGAATGGGACGCCAAAAAATGTGACAGAGGCCAGCGTCATCGCCCTGTTCCCATTGCATACCGTGCTTTTTCCCGGCGGCCCGTTGCCGCTGCGCATCGTCGAAACCCGTTACACCGACATGGTCCGGCGCTGCATGCGCGAGCAGCAACCGTTCGGCGTGGTGCTGATCCAGGACGGCGACGAAGCGGGCGAGGTGGCCACCACCGCCACCGTCGGTTGCACGGCGCGCATCGCCGATTTCCACACGCTGCACGACGGGTTGTTAGGCATCAGCTGCGTGGGCGATCGCAAGTTCCGCGTGCTGCGCGTGTGGCGCGCCAGCGATGGGCTCAACATGGGCGAAGTCTCGTGGCTGCCGGCCGAGCGCGCGCTGGCCTTGCCTGCGCGATACGGACACCTGGCGGCCACGGTGGCGCGGGCGCTCGAGGATCTCGCCGAGCACTACGAACACGTCGAGCGAAAATTCGCTGACGCCGCCTGGATCGGCGCGCGGCTCACCGAGCTGTTGCCCATCGAGCTCGCCGACAAGCAGGCATTGCTCGAGCTCGAAGATCCGATCGAGCGACTGGACACTTTGCTGACGGTCGTGCCCGCACCCGACGGTGGAACCACTTCCTAGGGGATGGTTCGCTGCGGCCGCTGCCGGTACCAGAGTGCCAGCGCCACGCCGATGACCAGTGTCCAGCCGAGCACCATCCAGCCAAGGAAGCCGTTGACGTCGCTGAGCATCCAGCTCAATGGGCTGCCCGCCTCGCGCTTGGAGGTTTCATTCACCACGTAGATGACCGCGACCCAGCCCGCGTGCAAGCCGATGCACGCGGCGATGTTGCCTGTATAGGCGCGGGCCATGCCGAGCAGCACGCCTACGGCCACCAGGCACAGGAAGGCGTCGATGAAATGGAGCGGCCGCGCAAAATCCGACAACGCGTACGCCAGCATGTCGATGCCGGTGCCGGCATTCACATCAGCGGCCTTTACACGGTAACGGCCGATGAAATGCGTGGCCGCGTACACGAGCGAGGTGAGCACGATGGCCACGCGTGCGCCCGATTCGCGCGTGATGGCGAATTGCATGGCGCCGCGCAGAAAAGTTTCTTCGATGAGCGCGACGGTGAGGCCGGTGAGGATGGCGCCCACCGCGAGCCGCACCCACTGCAGCGCATCCAGGGGCTCGCCGACCAGCTCGCGCATGTCGAGCAGGAGCATGGTGAACAGCGCGGGCATCATCAGCACGATGCCGAACACCAATGCCTTGAACACCTCGGCGAGAAATTCGCGCGGGGGCAGGCCGAAGCCGAGGCTCTGGCGGTCGGCCATCTTGAGCCGGCGTACCGCGACGATGAAGCCGATCGTCAGCAGCAACATGCCGACGCGGCTCGCGATGCGGTGAAACTTGGGGTTATCGAGCCACGGCGACATCAGCAGCCATGCGGGGTACCCGAGGATTGCGATGCCCGCGAGCCCCAGCGCAATCAATCCCGTGAAGATCGCAAAGGCTCGCACAGCCTGAGAATCAGCGCGTCGTCTTGGCGGCAGGCACCGCTACGGCCGTGTGGCCTTTACTCCTGAGCAATGCAAGCAGGCCCTCGCGGCCCACGAAGTGCAGGGCGCCGACTACCACGAGGTAGTCGCGATCTTCATCGAGCAACGCTTCGATTTTTGGCAGCCATTGACGATTGCGCACGCCCAGCAACGCGTCGTAGAGCTCCGGCGACTTGGCGCGCTCCTTCAGGAATTCCTTCTCGAGCGAACGCAGGTCGCCCACGCGCCAGGCCGTGATGAGTTTCTGCAGGTCCTGGTTGAGTTTCGGTGCGTCGTCGGCGGAATCGAGCAGGAAACGGGTTTGCTCCTCGAAGCTGCGGTTGTCGAAAACGCTGAGCTGGTCGATGACGGTTTCCAGCCCCTCGATGGGTTTTCCATCGGTTCGCGCTCGCTCCGTGATCTGCATGTCGATGCCGAGATTCGCGTCGAACCCGGTCTTGTTGAGCGCGAACTGCGTGAGCACCAGCGCTGCCGCCCAGGGCTCGAGCTTCGCGATGACGATTTCGGGCACTTCGAGCGAGGCAGCGAGCGCGGCGATGCGTGCATACGGCTCGGATCCCACAACGTCCTTGAGCGACTTGTCGGCCGGCAGCGTGCCGTTCGTGGTGATGAACTTCACCGCGTCGAGCGGATTCATGTCATCGAGGTCGACTTCGAGGACGATGACTTCGGCCTCTTTGTAGGCGCGCTCGAGCTGTTCGGGAAATTCGGAATGCCCTTTCGGCAGCGCGTGCACCGAGCCGGCGAGATACACCGTGTTGCGCGTGCCTTTCATCGACCAGACGGAGGATTCACCGCGTGCGTGCGCTGCCTGCGCGCCAAACGCAAGCAACAGCACACCCGCGAGGCCGCGAGCGAGGCCTCGGCACATCGCTTCAGGGAAAATCATGCCGCGGATTCTGCGGCAGTCAGCGAGTGCACGCCAGTGTCGATGGCGCCGTTGGAGTGAAGTGTGAACAGCCGATAGGCCGGCGGCTGATTGTCGATGACGAACTGATCCGAGCGCGGCTGGAATTGCGCGCACGTGGACGGGGTGGCGATGAGGCGCACGCCGCGACGCACACTCTCGAAGTTCTGGTGTACATGACCCCACACCACCGCGCGCACCTGCGGATGGCTGTCGATGACCGACCAGAATTCGTCGGCGTTGGAAAGGCCGACGCTGTCGAGCCAGCGACTGTGCATGGCGATGGGATGGTGATGAAGGCAGACCATGGCATGGCGCTGGCGCGCGCGGCCCAGCTCCTCATCGAGCTTGGTCAGCATTTCGACCGAGATGCGCCCGCCGGCCTGTGCCGGCACCACACTGTCGAGCAGCACGATGCGCCAGGCGCCGATGTCGGCGGGACCGTCGAGCTCGAAGGGGCGGCCCGCGAGCGCTTCGCGCATCTGCGGGACGAAATCGTGATTGCCGGGAATGCACAGCACCGGTTTGCCGAAGCGCGCGAACAGGCGACGGAAGTGCTCGTAGCCGCCGGCGTCGTCCTGGACCAGGTCACCCGTGACGAGGATGGCATCGGACATGGCGATATGGCCCGACGCGTCCGCGAGCGTGCGTTCCAGCGTCTCGTAGGTATTCACGCCACGCAGCGTGCCCGCGATATCGCCGAATAGATGGGGGTCCGTGAACTGGATGACTCTGATGGCGCTCATTCATTCGAACTCTACAAACATGCCGGGGAGGGGCCGGTGATGTACGTCACGACATGGTTCATGGCCCTGTAACGTGGTGAACCAGTTCGCACACCACCCATGGAATAATGTGAAGCGGAGTCGGCCAATAGCGACTTTCCGAAGATGTAACCGCTATCAAAAACAATGGTAAATCGGCCTTCACATATTGGACTGCGGAATCGCACTTGCGTGCCGGACGCGAGCGACTAAAGTGTCGGCCCACATGAAGAAACCCGGCAAGAGTGATCCGAGCCGGCCGCGGGAAGACGGCTACGACTACAAACGCGAGTTCTATCGGAGCTCGTCGGTGGCCGAGGACTACGACTTCCACCGGTTCAGCACCCCCGAGCGCCAGAAGCGTAACCGGCGCAAATGGGCGGCTATTTGCAAGGCGCTGCGCGAAGCCACCGGCGTTCGCACCATCCTCGATCTGCCCTGCGGAACGGGAAGATTCACCGGCGCGCTGGCGCGCGAAGGGTTCGAAATCGTCGGCAGCGACATCTCGATGGAGATGCTCCACAAGGCGGCATCCCTGGGAGATGAAAACAAGGCCGGGAAGCAGCAGACGATCCGCGGCTACGTGCAGGCCAATGCCGAACACCTGCCGCTGCGCAACGACTCACTCGACTGCGTCGTCAGCATCCGCTTCATGATGCATGTCGACCCGGCGTCGCGCGTTCGCATGCTGCGCGAGTTTCATCGCGTGTCCCGTCGCTGGGTCATCGTCGACTACCGCCACTGCTATTCGTTTCGTTATGTGCTGACGCATACGTTCGGCAGGATCGGCATCGGCCGCCCGCCGCTGTCGCGCGTGTCACGCAAGGAACTCGAGCAGGAGTTCACCGACGCGGGCTTTGCGATCCGCAACGTGATTCGCGTGTCGGCGCCGCTGCTTTCGGACAAGTGGATAGTGCTGGCCGAACGGGCGTGAAATCGAGAGCAGGCACCGCATGCCTCGCTGCGGTGCGCGTGGCTGCCATGGGCCACCGCGCATGCCGCGATGCCGGACCGGGATACCGTCCGGGTCGAAGATGGGACCAGACATCGAGGATCCGGCCAATCTGAATGAACGTCGTGTCGCGGTCGGCCTCGAGCCTGTCGACCTGGCGCTACTGGAAAAGACCCGAACTGCCCGCCACCGGGCGGCTGGCCCCGGCGACTGTCATCGCGCTGCCTTCTGGCCGCCCACTGTCCCCAAGACAGCAAATGGGACAATTCGGCCGCTTCCCGGATATGACGCTATTACCCGTTTTGGGTTGCCCCCGGGCTCCCCCGTGTCGGACAATGCGCGCCCTTTATGGATACCCCAGCCATGACCCCCACCCGCCGCGCCCTGGCCAATGCCATTCGCGCGCTCTCCATGGATGCCGTGCAGGCCGCGAATTCGGGCCACCCGGGCGCGCCGATGGGCATGGCCGATATTGCCGAAGTGCTCTGGCGCGACGTGCTCAAGTACAACCCCGACAACCCCAAGTGGTGGAACCGCGACCGCTTCGTGCTCTCGAACGGCCACGGTTCGATGCTGCTGTACTCGCTGCTGCATCTCACGGGTTATCCGCTCCCCATCGACCAGCTGAAGAAATTTCGCCAGCTCGGTGCGGTGACCGCGGGACATCCGGAGCGCGATCTCGAGATCGGCATCGAGACGACCACGGGCCCGCTCGGCCAGGGTTTCGCCAACTCCGTGGGCATGGCGCTCGCCGAGAAGTTGCTCGCCGCGCAATACAACAAGGACGGCGCGCAGATCGTCGATCACCACACCTATTGCTTCGTCGGCGACGGTTGCCTCATGGAAGGCATCTCGCACGAAGCGGCGTCGTTCGCCGGGCATCTGAAGCTCGGCAAGCTCATCGTGTTCTACGATGACAACGGCATTTCCATCGACGGCAAGACTGTCGGCTGGTTCAGCGAAGACACGCCGAAGCGCTTCGAAGCCTACGGCTGGCACGTCGTGAAGAACGTCGACGGGCACGATGCGGATGCGGTGGCCGCCGCCATCAAGAAGGCGAAGAACCGCAAGGATCAGCCTTCGATCATCTGCTGCAAGACCATCATCGGTTGGGGCGCTCCTAACAAGCAGGGCACGAAGTCGGCGCATGGCGAGGCGCTGGGCCCCGACGAAGTCGCGCTTGCGCGCAAGACGCTGGGCTGGGATTCGCCGCCCTTCGTGATTCCGGACGACATCCGCGCCGCCTGGGACCACAAGGAAGAAGGCGCCGCCGCGGAGAAGAAATGGCTGCGCATCTGGCGCCGCTACAAGCGCGAATTCCCGACCGAAGGCGCGGAGTTCGAACGCCGCATGAAGGGCGACCTGCCCGCCGACTGGGCGGACATCGTGCAGGCGGCCATTGCCGCGGGCGCGGCCGTCACCGGTTCGCAGGCCACGCGCGCTTCATCGCAGGCGGTGCTCAATGTGCTCGGCCCGAAGATGCCCGAGATGCTGGGCGGTTCGGCGGACCTCACCGGTTCGGTCAACACCAAGCGCAAGGACTCCGTCGACCTCACTACCGAGAACTTCCACGGCAACTACGTTTATTACGGCGTGCGCGAGTTCGGCATGACGGCCATCATGAACGGGCTCACCGTGCACGGCGGCTATCGCCCGTACGGCGGCACGTTCCTGGTGTTCTCCGACTACGCACGAAACGCGGTGCGCGTCGCCGCCATCATGCATTGCCCGACCACACTGGTTTACACGCACGATTCCATCGGCCTGGGCGAAGACGGCCCGACGCACCAGCCCATCGAGCATCTCGCAAGCCTGCGCGCCATGCCCAACCTGCATCTCTGGCGTCCTTGCGACGCGGTGGAGTCGGCGGTGTCGTGGGCGTCCGCGCTCGAGCGCAAGAACGGTCCGACGGCGCTCATCTTCACGCGCCAGGGTCTGCCGCAGCAGCCGCGCACGCCCGAGCAGTTGGTCGCCCTTCGCAAGGGTGGCTACGTGCTCATCGACAGCAACGGTCCGCCGGAAGCCATCGTGATCGCCACGGGCTCCGAAGTCGGATTCGCCGCCGAGGCGGTCAGGGAACTGCAGGCCGCGGGCAAACGCGTGCGCCTCGTGTCCATGCCTTGCTGCGAAGCGTTCGACGCGCAACCCGCGCCGTATCGCGAAAGCGTGCTGCCGGCCTCGTGCACGCGCCGCCTCGCGGTCGAAGCGGGCGCCACGCAGTCGTGGTGGCGCTATGTCGGTACGCAGGGCCGGGTCATGGGCATCGAGAGTTTCGGCGCCTCGGGCAAGGGCCCGGACCTGTTCAAGCATTTCGGTCTGACTGCCGCCGATCTCAAGGCGCAGGTCGAGCAATTGCTCGCCTGAAGTCGACGACAGATTCTTTCCTGAAGATTCAACGTAAGGGGATTGCGAGAGATGGCCATCAAAGTAGGTATCAACGGTTACGGACGTATCGGCCGCAACATCCTGCGCGCGCTCTATGAAGCGAAGCGCACCAACGAAATCCAGATCGTCGCGGTCAACGACCTGGGCGATGCGCAGACCAATGCGCACCTCACGCAGTACGACACCGCGCACGGCAAATTCCCGGGCACGGTGAGCGTCGAAGGCGATGCGATCGTCGTGAATGGCGACAAGATCAAGGTGTTCGCGCAGCGTGACCCGTCGAAGATCGACTGGGCCTCGGTTGGCGCCGAATACGTGTTCGAGAGCACCGGTTTCTTCACGACCAAGGCGGATGCGGGCAAGCACCTGGCCGGCGGCGCGAAGAAGGTGGTCATTTCCGCCCCGGGCGGCAAGGACGTGGACGCGACGGTCGTCTACGGCGTGAACCACGACGTGCTCAAGAGCTCGCACACGGTCATCTCCAACGCCTCGTGCACCACGAACTGTCTCGCGCCGCTCGCGAAGGTGCTCAACGACAAGATCGGCATCGTCAGTGGTTTGATGACGACGATCCATGCGTACACCAACGATCAGCGCCTGACCGACGTCTATCACGAGGACATCCGCCGCGCGCGTTCCGCCACGATGTCGATGATCCCGGCGAAGACCGGCGCTGCCGCGGCCGTGGGTCTCGTGCTGCCCGAGCTCAAGGGCAAGCTCGACGGCTTCGCGATCCGCATCCCGACCATCAACGTGTCGCTCGTCGATCTCACGTTCACCGCCAAGCGCGCGACGACGGTCGAGGAAATCAACAAGGTCGTGAAGGAAGCCGCCGAAGGCGCCATGAAGGGCGTGCTGGCGTACACCGACAAGCAGCTCGTTTCGATCGACTACAACCACGATCCGGCCTCGTCCACCTACGATTCGACGCTCACGCGCGTCGCCGAGGGCACGCTGGTCAAGGTCTGCTCCTGGTACGACAACGAGTGGGGTTTCAGCAACCGCATGCTCGACACCACGATCGCGTGGTCGAAGGCATCCTGAGACGCGCCGTGAATGTGCTGCGCATGGTGGACCAGGACCTCGCCGGCAAGCGGGTCCTGATTCGCCAGGATCTGAACGTCCCCGTCGAGGGCGGCAAGGTCACCAGCGATGCGCGCATCCGCGCGTCGCTGCCGACCATCAAGCTGGCGCTCGAAAAGGGCGCCAAGGTGTTCATCACCTCGCATCTCGGCCGGCCGGAAGAGGGCGTGTACGCGGAGGAGTTTTCGCTCGCGCCCGTGGCCGCGCGCCTGTCCGACTTGTTAGGCAAGCAGGTGCCGCTGCGCAAAGACTGGCTCGCGGGGGTCGATTGCCCGGCGGGCTCGGCGGTGCTGCTCGAGAACGTGCGCTTCAACAAGGGCGAGAAGAAGGACAAGGAAGAACTCGCGAAGCAGATGGCGTCGCTGTGCGATGTGTTCGTGATGGACGCGTTCGGCACGGCGCATCGCGCCGAGGCTTCCACGCACGGCGTGGGCAAGTTCGCCAAGGTGGCCTGCGCCGGTCCGTTGCTCGTGGGTGAGCTCGAAGCGCTCGAGCGTGCGCTCGCCAAGCCGGCACGGCCGCTCGTCGCCATCGTCGCGGGCTCGAAGGTGTCGACCAAGCTCACGGTGCTCGAGTCCCTGTTATCCAAGGTGGACAAGCTGATCGTGGGCGGCGGCATCGCCAACACGTTCCTCGCGGCCACCGGCGTCAACGTCGGCAAGTCGCTGCAGGAAGCGGAGATGCACGGCATCGCACGCAAACTGCTCGAGCAGGCTCGCGCGCGTGGCGCCGAGATTCCGTTGCCGACGGACGTGGTGGTGGCGAAGGAATTCGCGGCCACGGCGCATGCGGACATCCGCAGCATCCACGACGTGCGCCCCGACGAGATGATTCTCGACATCGGTCCGGACACCGCCGAACGTCTCGGCGCGTTGCTGCAGACGGCGGGCACCATCGTGTGGAACGGCCCGGTCGGCGTGTTCGAGTTCGATCAGTTTGGCGAAGGCACCAAGACGATTGCCCAGGCGATCGCGAAGTCGCCGGCGTTCTCGCTGGCTGGCGGCGGTGACACGCTCGCGGCGATCGAGAAGTACGGTGTCGAAGAAGGCATCTCGTACATCAGCACCGGTGGCGGCGCGTTCCTCGAGTTCGTCGAGGGGAAGACGTTGCCGGCGGTGGCCATGCTGGAAGCTCGCGCGAAGCAGTAAGAAGAATGGGGACATTCCTCGTTTCCCAGAAAAAGGGGACGCGCCTGAAGCAGGCACTTCCCCTTTTGCTGGGAAACGAGGGACGTCCCGCTAGCTAACTAGCGCAGCGGGGAGTAGTCCGTGGCATCCACGAACACGGACTCCACTTTCTCGACGATCTTGCCGTCCACCTGCGAATCCGCGGAGATCTTCTGCCACTCGGGATCGGCGCTGAAAGCCGCCCAGTTGGCCTTGGCGGCCTCGCGGCTGGCGTGCGAGATCACGTAAATCAGTGTGCTTTCATGGGCCGGGCTGTCCTGCGGCACCCAGTAGCCGACATTCGTCATGCCGTGCTTCTCGAACATCTTCATGGTGTGTTCGCGAAAACGCTTGTGCAGGGCGTCGAGGCGCCCCGGAAAGGTGTGATACGTACGGATTTCAAACACCTTGCCCGCGGGTTCCGCGCCCGCGGCAAGCGCGAACTGCAGGCTCGCACCTAAAACGAGCCCCGCGACCAGTAATCCCCAGGAACGCTTTGCCATTGAACTGCCCCTTCGAATTGTAATTCCGTCTTTCGATTATGCGCCGGGCTGCAAAACACGTGGCAGAATGCGCGCCCATGCCAGAACGCCAGATGCATTCGCGCACCAAGATTGTCGCGACCTTAGGCCCGTCCACGGATTCGATCGAAGTGCTGACCGAAATGGTCCGCGCCGGTCTCGATGTCGCGCGGGTGAATTTTTCACACGGAAAACACGAAGAGCACGGTCGCCGCATCGACCTCGTGCACGAGGCGGCGCGGCGCGCTGGCCGGTACGTGGGCATCCTCGCGGACCTGGGTGGCCCCAAGATCCGCATCGAAAGCTTCATTAACAACAAGGTAACCCTCAAGGACGGCCAGCCTTTTGCGCTCGACACCTCGCACGACATCAACGCGGGCAATGAGCAGGTCGTCGGCTGCGCGTACAAGGATCTGCCGAAGGACGTGAAGGCCGGCAACATCCTGTTGCTGAACGACGGACTCATCGAACTCGAGGTCACCCAGGTTTCGGGCACGCGCATCGACACGAAAGTGATCGCAGGCGGCGAACTGTCCAATCGCAAAGGCGTGAACCTCAAGGGCGGCGGCATCTCCGCGCCGGCGCTCACCGACAAGGACCGCGAAGACATCAAGTTTGCGTGCATGAGAGGCGTCGACTACGTCGCGGTGTCTTTCCCGCGCGATGCGGCCGACATGAATCTGGCGCGCGATCTGGTGCGCGCCGCCGGCGGCCACGCGCACCTGTGCGCCAAGGTCGAGCGTCACGAAGCCATTCACAATCTCACCGAGATCATCGACGCGTCGGACGTCGTCATGGTCGCGCGCGGCGACCTCGGCGTGGAAATGGGCTACGCGGCGATCACCGGCTTGCAGAAAACCATCATCCACGAATCGCGCACGCGCAATAAGGTCGTGATCACGGCCACGCAGATGATGGAATCCATGATCACGAGCCCGGTGCCGACTCGCGCCGAAGTCTCGGACGTGGCCAATGCGGTCATGGACGGCACCGACGCGGTCATGCTTTCGGCCGAGAGCGCCGTCGGCAAACACCCGGTCAAGGCGATCCAGGCGATGGAAGACGTCATCGCCGGCGCCGAGAAATACGAGATCACGCACAACCGCATGCGGCACCGTGCCGAGGGCATCGTCGATCGCACCGAAGAAGCCATCGCGATGGCGGTCATGTACACCGCCAACCACATGAAGGTGCGCGCCATCGTCGCGCTGACCGAATCCGGCACGACGCCGCTGTGGATGTCGCGCGCCCGCTCGGACATCCCTATCTACGCCTTCACGCGCCACGAATCCACGCGTCGCCGCGTCACGCTGTATCGCGGCGTGTTCCCCGTGCCTTTCGACATTCCGGAAGTGCGCACCGCCGAGCTGTTCAAGGCCATCCTCACGATGATGCTGCAGCT
>Ga0193753_10002381_pt1 | contig 14827 bp, 8 predicted proteins | sample H1c2metaG_FD_144925 | JGI IMG/M metagenome (GOLD analysis project Ga0193753, IMG submission 144925) | Soil microbial communities from a riparian zone of the East river system, Colorado, United States - H1c2 | ecosystem: Environmental > Terrestrial > Soil > Riparian zone | place: USA: East River... | reverse complement strand
TGGCGCTGCGTTGGGAACACACGCAGCGCCATGGAGTTGGGCTCAGCCTTCTCGCGTTGAATGGCGGCGAGCGTTTGTTTCTGCAGTCGTTTGAAATCTTCGTCGGGGAACGCGGGATTCAGCACCACGTCGGCGAAAATATCGAGCGACTCGTCGAGCTTGCTCTTCAACGCGTTGTGCGAGACGGACGACATGTCGAGATCGGCGCCGCTGCCGAGCGTTGCACCGAGGCGCGCCAGTTCATCGCTGATCTGGATCGAGTCACGTTTCTTCGTGCCCTCGTCGAGCATGTTCATCGCGAGCTTGGCCGTGCCAGGCGAGGCGAATTGATCCGCGGAGTAACCCGCATCGAAGAGCAGATTGAACTGCACCGTGGGCACTTCGTGGCGCTCGGCGAAAATAATCTTCAACCCGTTGGCAAGTTGCGTGTGCTGGAGCGCAGGGAACTTCACCTCGGGCTTCAAGTCGGTGGGGAAGGGGACGGTCTTGCGATCCACGTCCGCGCTGGTCTCGGCGTATTTCGGGAACGGATGGACTTCGAGGACGTAAACGCCATCACTTAGCCATTCGCGCGCGGTCTTCTGGATTGCTTTCGCGGTCGCGGTGCGCGTCTCTTCAAGCTGCGTTTTGTAGTAATCCGGTTTGCCGGTAAACACGAGGTTCTGCGCGAGGATGTCCGACTTACCGCCAAAGCCGCCGATGCGTTCGATGCCGCGAATAAAGCCTGCTTCGAACTGCGTCTTGGCGCGTTCCAGTTCGTCCTTCGTCGGTCCATCGGCGAGAAACTTCGCGAGTTCCTCATCGAGCGCCTTCTCTACTTTCTCCAACGGCACGCCGGGCCGCGCGGTGGCCACGATGCCGAACTGCCCGCCAATCTCGCTCAAGTCCACATAAGCCTGCGCGTCGGTCGCAATTTGATCCTGATACACGAGGCGCTTGTAGAAGCGCGAACTCTTGCCCTGCGCGAGCACGTCGCTGGCGAGGTTCAGGAGATTGGCTTCGCGAGTGCCGTATTGCGGGATGTTCCAAATCTTGTAAATGCGCGCCTGCGGCACGCGGTCTTCTGCCTTCTGCCGATGCGTGCCGGTACGCTTGGCGATCCATGCTTCATGCCGCGCCACGGGCGGCCCGGACGGAATCCATCCAAAATACTTTTGCACCTTGGCGAGAATTTCTTCGGGCTTCACATCGCCGGCGATCGTGAGTGTCGCGTTGGCCGCGCCGTAATAACTTTTGAACCACTCCTTCACGTCGTCGAGCGAGGCGGCGTTCAGGTCTTCCATGGAGCCGATGACCGTCCACGAATACGGATGGCCGGCGGGCCGGGTATTTTTCGTGATTAACTCATAGGCGATGGCGTAGGGCTGGTTCTCGCCCTGGCGCTTTTCGTTCTGCACCACGCCGCGCTGCTCATCGAGCTTGGCCTGCGTGATGGCGCCGAGCAGATGCCCCATGCGATCCGATTCGAGCCAAAGCAGCAGATCGAGCGCGTCCTTCGGCGCGTTCTCAAAATAATTCGTGCGATCTTCGCTGGTCGTGCCGTTCATGTCGGTCGCGCCGACTCGCTCGGTGGCTTTGAAGAAATCTTCATCGAAGTTCTCGCTGCCGTTGAACATCAGATGTTCGAACAAGTGCGCGAATCCCGTCTTGCCCGGCTTCTCATTCTTCGAGCCAACGTGATACCAGACATTCACGGCGACGATCGGTGCCTTGTGATCCTCATGCACGAGCAGCGTGAGACCGTTACTCAGCACATATTTTGTGTAAGGAATCTCAATGGCGTTGGTCAGCGGCTTATCTGCGGCTTGAGTGAATTGTGACAGGAAGACAAAGGCGAGCCCGGTCAGAACGACTCTCTTGATTTGCATGGCGGGAAATTAGAGGCGTGATCCATGCGTGCGCAAGTTCGACCTTAGCGCGAGATCTTTTTGGCGACATGGCGGCGTGAAAGGTAGGGCGCGTCGCTCCGCGCGCGACGCGAACAGGGAGCAATACGCTATTGTCGGGATTTCGACTCAACGTCGGCGCGCGCGGAGCGACGCGCCCTACCTCCAGCGGTTTGTACGATCGCTCCCACGCCCGGGCTCTCGAAGCTTGGAGCCGAATGCTCGCCGCACTATCCTCACGCTCGTGTCCAACTACATGATCGCGCGCCTCGACGAAATTCCGGCGCAACGCTGCCCCTGTGGCTTCACCAAACGCGCCTTTGCCGGCTCTCCCGAAAACGTCGCCAGCATGCACGTCGTGGACATCCAGGAAGATTCGCGGACGCATTATCACAAGCGTATGACTGAGATTTATCTCGTGCTCGAAGGCGAAGGGCAGATGGAGTTGGATGGCGAACTGTTCCCCGTGAAGCCGATGACCGCGATCTACATTCGCCCGGGCTGCCGCCATCGCGCCATCGGGAAGCTGAAGATCGTGAACATCCCCGTGCCGTCATTCGACGAGAGCGACGAGTGGTTTGACTGAGGTTCCGAGCCGGTCTCAAAACTGGTCTTGGGGTGCGGAAGGACGGGCGCACTCTTCGCAGTCAAAGTGAATTTCAGACAGGCTCAGCCTTCACAAGGATTTCCCCGTGAGGCGCAGGTAAGCTTCCAGATATTTCTCTTGGGTTTTCTGCACCACGTATTCAGGCAGAGGTGGCGCGGGCGGGCGTTTGTTCCAACTAATGCGTTCGAGGTAATCACGCAAAAATTGTTTGTCGAAACTGGGCTGGCTGCGGCCGGCTTCGTACAGATCGGCGGGCCAGAAGCGTGAGGAGTCCGGCGTGAGCACTTCGTCGATGAGAATGAGCCGCCCTTCGAAAATGCCGAACTCGAACTTGGTGTCGGCGATGATGATGCCGCGGTCGCGGGCGTAGGCGCGGGCGGCATTGTAAATCTGGAGACTGAGAGAGCGCGCTTGTTCCGCCATGCCGGCGCCGACGATCTCGGCGGCGCGCGCGAACGGGATATTTTCGTCGTGCCCGGTTTCCGCTTTCGTGGCTGGCGTGAAGATGGGTTCCGGCAGGTGCGAAGATTCGGTCAGGCCGGCGGGCAGGGCGATGCCGCACACGGTTTGCGATTGCTGATATTCCTTCCATCCCGAGCCGGACAGGTAGCCGCGCACGACGCACTCAATGGCGAGCGGCTTGGCTTTCTTTACGATCATGCTGCGGTTTTCGAGCAGCGCGGAGTAGCGGCGCAGATTTTCCGGCAATGGATCTTTGGCCTTCGTGAGCAAATGGTTCGGCACAAGACTGGCGAACTTCTCGAACCAGAAATGGGAAATCTGCGTGAGCACTTCGCCTTTGCGCGGAATGCCGTTGGGCATGATGCAGTCGAAGGCCGAGATGCGATCGGTCGCGACCATGAGGAAAGCGTCGCTGAGATCGAACAGCTCGCGGACTTTCCCGCTGCGCACCTTCGGAATGCCCGGCAGTTCGATTTGCAACAAAGGCTCTGACATGCGCGCGAGGATGACGGCGGGCGAGTGAGAGTTGGAAGTTGAAAGTTGGGCCAACTGGCTGAGCCCGATCTTCACAGAAGCAAACGAAGGAAACGAAGCATCGGACAGGAAGATTTCATTTTTGGATCAAGATGATAGCGAACGAAGGATCGGCTCTGACGCACCTGCAACACAGGCGACTTATCGCTTCGTTTCCTTTGCGTCCTTCTGTTTCAACCGAATTGTTGCGGCTACGCCGCCGGCAAGGTCGCAAGCACTGGTTTCGTCGGCGGCGCGCCCGCGGCTGATTCCGCAGTCAGCTTCTTCACGAGCACTTTGGAATTCCGCCCGCCCGCGTCGTATTTCTCCCGGCGCCCCGGCGGCAGATCATCGGGCGAGCCTTCGCTGAAGCCGGCCTTGGATTGGAAATAAGTGAAGGCCTGCGTTGAGAGGGTGAGCAATTCTTTCACGCCCAACTCGCGCGCTTTGTTCTCGATGAACTGAATCAGCTTGCGGCCAATGCCCTGGTTCTCGTGCGACGCGCTCACGTAGAGGCAGGCCAGTTCGCCTTTTTTCTGCTCCGGATAAATGTGCAGCGCCACGCAGGCCACCGGATGCTTGTCGATTTCGAAAATCCAATAGTCGCCCAACTGCTTTTCGATCACGGCGCGCGTGCGCTTCACCAGTTCATCGCTATCCACGCCTTGCTTGGTGAGTTGCTGGATGCTGCGCACGTCCTTCCGCATTGCGCGCCGAATCTGCTGATATTCATTCGCGTAAATCAGCGTGCCGATGCCTTCGTTCGAGAAAACCTCCGCGAGCAAACCTTCATCCACGCGACCATTGATGATGTGAATGCGCGGCACGCCCGCCTTGCAGGCCACGGCGGCGTGTGATGCTTTGGAAAACATCTCGGGTGAGAGATCGTTCTTTTTGTCCGCGAGCACTTTCTCCAAATCGCTCGCGAGCATTTGCCGAATCAGTTGACCTTTGTTGATCAAGCCGTCGTAGGTCGTAATGAAAATCACTTTGGTAGCCTTAAGCGCCTCGGCGATGGCGACGGCCATGTGATCGGAATTGACGCGATACGTTTTGCCTTCGCCATCGAACCCGAGCGGCGGCACGACCGGCACAATGCCCTGGTTGAGCAACGTGAGTAGCATCTCCGTATCGACGCGCTCCACCTTGCCGGTGAAAAGATGATCGATGCCGCTCAGGATGCCCATCGGATGGGCGACGATGGCATTGGTCGTGGCCGCGCGCAGATCGTTCGTGCTGAGGCCCTCGAGGATTTCGTGCGTGAGGCGGTTCGCCGCGGTCAGCGCGAGTTTCAGGGTCTCTGCGTCCGTAATGCCGGAACCGTCCGAATCGGAGACTTTGACCTTTTGCTCCTCGGCCAGCGCGCGGATTTGGGCCGCGGCGCCATGACAAATCACCACGCGAATGTTCAGCGAGCGCAGGACCGCGACATCGAGCAGGAAATTGGAAAAGTTTTCTTCGGTGACGATGGCACCATCGAGACTGAGCACGAAAATCTTTTCGCGAAAGCGCGGGATGTACTGAAGGATGCCGCGGAGGTCAGTTGGTTTCACTTTGGGTTTTCACGCGAACGTAGTCGCTGGTGAAAATAAGTAGGCGGACGCGTGCTGGATTCAACAGTTATTTTTCGCGCACGGCGGGTGGATGCACATCGAGGTCATGAGCGTGTCCTCCGCTCGTTCGCAATGTTGCAAACGCCTCCGATCGAAGCGCGTGCGGAATTCGACGAAACGTCTTGCTCCAGATACGCGTCATTTGGATAGTAGGCGCACTGGAAGAACATTCCTGCACTCCGAGAGATGAAGAGGTCTTACGTAACACGTCGAATACGAGTTTTCTGTGCGTTCTTGCGCTTCAGCCACCAGGCAAATGGAAACCGAAGCCAGTGACGGATTACTTCAACCAGGGAATCATCGCCGTGATTAAGACGTTCTTCATTACGTGAGTTCACGTATTTGTAACGTCGCCGTATGCGCCCAGCACGAATGCGTGTTTCTGCGAAATGGCAGGCACGGGTGCTGCTTTGCAGCAATTGCGAATTAATAAGCTAGGCGGAGCGGATTTAAGGGGGATTGTAATGAGCATTCAGAAGAAGAGTAAAATCAAGGTGTTGCTGGTGGACGACCACCCAGTGGTTTTGGAGGGCGTCCGGGCTTGTTTGCGCGGGCATACCCAATTCGACATCGTGGGAGTCGCCGCCAATGGTGAAGAGGCCGTCCTGAAGTCCAAAAAGCTGTCGCCGGATGTCATTCTTATGGACATGATGATGCCGGGAATTGACGGCTTGGAAGCCACCCGAAGACTGCGTGAAGCGTGTCCCAAGGCGAAGGTACTGGTCTTCGCAGGCCGCGACGATAACGAAGCCGTGGGTGAAATGGTCCAATGCGGCGCGCGAGGTTGCATACGCAAGAGCGCCTCGGCTACGGAATTGGTCACGGCGCTAGAACGCGTGAATCGTGGCGAAACATTTTTCCCGCCGGAAGTGGCCCAGACATTTTTCAATCAATTTGTCCTGCGGGGAGGCATGCCTCAGGAAGCAGCATCCAAGCGGATTTCCGAGAGAGAACGCCAGGTCTTGCATTTAATTGTCGAAGGCGCCGCCAATAAAGAGGCCGCAGAAACCCTCCAAATCAGTGTTCGCACGGTCGAAAAGCACCGCCAAAGGATCATGAAGAAGCTCGGCGTTCACAAGGCAACGGAACTCGTTAAGTTCGCCATCACGAAAGGCATCGTGAACCCTGGCTCATTCTGATGGCAATCGGAATGCCTGAGCTTACGCAAAAGCGCGTAAATTGTCGTGTCGTATTTGCCCGCATCACCGACCTTCGTAATTCACCCAGATTGAGGGTTCGTTCCACCGCCGTTAATCCTTTGCGCAGGTTAGTCAACCACAGGAGGGAATCTGTTCCACTGTGAGGAAGAACCCGTCAGTGCCCGTTAAGACAATTGGATAGAACCCTCGCGTTTTCCGCGCGATACGCTTTCCCGTTGTCTGGAATTCAGGATCAGAAGGAATGTTTGGGAACGCACGAAACGCCGCACCTCTCTCGAGAGGGACCGGCTATATGACTGAGGATGCTTTGCTGTGTCGCAAGGGAGCGGCGTGGCGAGGGCAAATACTCGTCCTAGGTTCGCTCTGCGCCCTCGCGCTGCTGCTCATCTACATCGTGGGCAGCCCGCGTTCTTGGGCCACGCATCGCCTCGAGGTCTTGCTCACGCTCGGCGGCATCGCTTTCTGGCGCTGGAGTTGGTTTGTCATCCAAAATGTCCGGGCGATTACTTACCGGTATTGGGCCTTTCCCCGCATCCGTCGAGAAGCGGAACTGGCTCTTGCGAAATTTGGACCCGTGCCGGAAGTCACCGTTCTCGGCACGACGTATCATGAAAAACCTTGGATTACGCTCGCGGTGTTCGGCTCGGTGTTTCGCGAGTTGAGCACCATCGAAGGTCTGGTGCGGCCCCCAAAAGTGATCGTCGTGACTGGCTGTGACGAGGACGATCAGAACATCCGGGAAATTTTCGCTCAATGCTGCATGGACTTGACTCCGGTCAACCCTGCGCAGTGGCCGCCTGAACTCGTTTTGGCTCGCGGCGACAAAGGCAAACGCCTTGCGCTCGGCACCGGCATGGAGGAAATCGCGCGGAGCGGTCTGCGAGATGATGGCGTCGTGATCATTCTCGATGGCGACACAATGCTTCAGCCCGGGCTGGTGAAAAAAGTCCTTCCTGTATTTCGTCTTACACCCACCGTCTCGGCCATCACCACGAATGAAGATGGCGTGGTCAAAGGGCCGGCCTGGTTTGCCGAATGGACTTCGCTTAGGTTTGGCCTGCGCCATCGCTCGATGTGCTCCATTTCTCTTTCCGGAAAGTTGCTTTGCCTCACGGGGCGATTTTCTGTCTTCCGTGCCTCCGTTGTTTTGGACCCGAGCTTTCGTGCGCAAGTCGAACACGATGTCATTCATCACTGGCTGTGGGGTTCATTCGAGATGCTCAGTGGCGATGACAAGAGCACTTGGTTTTGGCTCGCGAAGAACGGTCATCGGATGCTCTACGTGCCGGATGCGATGGTCACGACCTTCGAAGTGATCACCGGCTCATCGGTGCATCGCGCGATGGCCAATGTTCGCCGCTGGTCTGGAAACAGCGTTCGGCATGGATGGCGCGCCATCATGCTCGGGCCGCGCAAGCTCAATTGGTTTGTCTGGCTTTGTCTAGTGGATCAGCGCCTGACGATGCTGACGATTCTGTTCGGGCCGACCGTCGCCATTTTTTCGATCTGCACGGGCCGTTTCGAAATGGCCGCCGCTTATCTGCTCTGGGTGATCTCGTCTCGTGTGGCTCATGCGGCTATCTCCTGGCGGCAAGGCCGGCGCCTCTCGGCTTATTACGTCCCGCTCCAGATCGCTTCGGATTGGATCACAGCTTTGACGAAACTCTGGGTTGTATTTCACCCCGCGAAACAAAACTGGCTGAACCGCGGCGCGCGTACTCTCAACACCACGCGCGGGTCCGCCTTCTACAAACTGCGCACGGGGTTCGCGCATTACCTTTACGTTTTCTCCTGCGCTTGCGTCGTCGTGGTCGTGGGCTTGTTCGTGGGATTTCTTCCCATCTTCCGAGACACGCGGCTCTTCCTCAGACCGAAAGCGGAAGAGCGCTCGAAGAACCCCGCGCCGAGCCAGTCGACCACACCTGCTTTGCGGCAACGCATCGACGGCATGTTGGGCCAAGGCGAACTCGCGGGAAAAGCCGTGAGCAAGGACACCATCAGCGGGCAGTGAATTTTTGAAACGATCATGAACAACCCAGCTTCTACCACCAACCCAGCTGCCGCCGCACCGCAAGCGCCGAAGAAACAGCCGCGGCTCGCGCGCAACATTGTTATCTGCCTAGTCATCGCGCTTACGATCGCCGCGATCTCCATCGCGATTCCGTGGGCTAATTACCGGATGAACAACGTCGTGCTCCGTGAGGCAGCGGTCCGCGGTTCCGTTACCAAGCTCGGCACACGCATCGAGGGACGCGTCAAAAGCGTCGAGGTCGAAGCCGGCGAGCGCGTGACCAAAGGGCAAGTCCTGCTGCGCATGGAAGACAGCCATCTGCAAGCGGCGATGCAACGCGCGCGCGGCGAATTGGCTTCGGCGACTCGCGAGTTGGAAAGTGAAAAACTTGGCATCGAACAAAATCGCCGCCGGCTCACGTTGGAAATCGAGCGATCCAAAGGCGCATTACGGAAAGCCAAGGGGGAACTCGAAGCCCAGCAAAGCAGCCTGACCAAGCTGGAGAAACAATATGAGCGGACGGCTTCTCTCGTGAAAACAGGCGCCGCTGCCACGGCGGAACTCGATAAAGTCACCGGTGATCGCGACAAAGCGCTGGCCATGGTGAATGCCGCGAACGGCGTGGTTGAATCTGCGGAGTCCACTTACGATAGGGCGATCAATGAGTTGGATGGATTGCAGGTCCGCGAAAATCACGTCGGCGTTCTGGATGCCAAGATCACCATCGCTCGCGCGCAGGTGGCAGCGGCGGAGGCTGACCTGGACGCTGCGACACTCAAAGCGCCCGAGGACGGCCGAGTCATCGAACGCATCGTGAACATTGGCGGCTCCGCGAAAGTCGGTGAACCGATTATCTCACTTTGGATCGGCAAAGCCTGGGTCGAAGCGTGGGCCGACGAGCGCGACCTGCACAAGATTCATGCCGGCAGCCCCGTGGATATTTCTTTCGACGCGACACCGAGCCGCCGGCTGGCTGGTCATGTGGAGAGCATTGGCCTCCTGACCGACAAGCAATTGCAGCCCGGCGTAATCGTGCCTTCAACACTTCATGCCTTCGTGCGGCAGAACGCGATGGTGCCGATTCGCATCGCACTCGAAGATGAAAACCCTCCCGTCCAGTTGGGACTCTCCGTTCTGGTGGGCATTCGCAAAGGTTCGGAGAATTCCAATTCCAATACCGCGGCGGGAGTACCGCGCGGCGGTTCAGCCTGGAGTTCGCCGGCCAAACCAACAGCAACCAACGCAGCAATCAGTCAACTCTAAGTAGCAACAACGAGTCAGGTCCAAACACAATCAGAAGCAACGCAACAATTAGAAAACAGAACACTATGAAAATCAGTATCTTCGGTCTCGGTTACGTCGGGTGTGTCACCGCCGCCTGTTTGGCGAAGGATGGACACGAAGTCATCGGCGTCGATGTCGTCCCCTCCAAGGTCAACAACCTCGCCAACGGCAAAGCCACTGTCGTCGAGACTGGCCTCGACGAACTTATCGCGGAAGGGCATCGCGAGAAACGCATCACGGCCACGACCAATGGCCGCCAGGCCGTGCTCGACACGGATGCGTCCATCGTTTGCGTCGGCACTCCGACTGGCTCGGATGGCCAGATGGATCTGACGGCGTTGCGCGCGACGATTGAATTCATTGGCCGCGCCATGCGCGCCAAGATGGATCGTCACGTGGTGATCATGCGCAGCACTGTTCCCGCCGGCACGGCGGAGACGATTGTGCTGCCGCTGCTCAACCCGCACATGCCGCCCGCCGCTTTGTTCGCGGACAGCAATTTGATCGTGGTGCCTGAGTTCCTTCGCGAAAGTTCGGCCATCGCCGACTATTACGATCCCCCGTTCACGCTCGTGGGCAGCGCGACCGGCAAGCCGGACAACAATGAAGAAGTGGTGCAGGAACTTTTCGGCCACATCACCGGCAGCGTGCAATGGGTTCCCTTGCGCGAGGCGGAAATGTTGAAGGCCGTCTGCAACGCTTTCCACGCTTTGAAAGTCGCTTTCGCGAACGAAGTCGGCGCGCTGTGCTCGGCGATGTCCATCGATGGACACTCGCTCATGGCGCAATTCGTGAAGGACACCAAGTTGAATATTTCGCCGGCTTATATGCGCCCGGGCTTGCCGTTCGGCGGCTCCTGCCTGCCGAAAGATCTGCGCATGTTGTGCCAGGTCGCGGGCGACCATGGTGTGGATTTGCCGCTGTTCCGCGGCACGCTTGCCAGCAACGAAGCGCACCTCAAGCGCGTCATGGACCTGATTCCCGCGAACGGTTCGCGCCGCGTCGGCTTGAACGGCCTCGCCTTCAAATCCGGCACGGACGATCTGCGCGAGAGTCCGATTGTCTCCATCGCCGAGCATCTGATCGGCAAAGGCTTTGACGTGAAGATTCACGATCCTGGCATTCACGCGTCATTGTTGACGGGCGCGAACAAGGAATACATCGAGAGCCGCATCCCGCACTTGTCGAGCCGCCTGGTGCCGACGCTCGATGAATTGATCGAGCACTCGGACATACTGTTGCTCACGCGCAACGGCGAAGAACTCGTCGAGCGCATCAGTGAACTCGGCAAACGCCCGACGCTCGTGGATCTCCGCGGCCAGGACAAGATGGTGAAGAAACTTCTGGCCGCGCGCAAAAAGCGCAAAGCATCCGCTGCCATCGCGGTTCCGATTCAGTCCGCGCCGCGCGTCGACCGCGCGTTGGTGGCGCCGAAGAACGGCCGGTCGAATGGCAATGGCAACGGCCACGCCAAATTGAAAGAACCGTCCAAGGCCTAGTGAATTTTGGGCCGGCTCGCGGCGGCGAATCGCCGCCGCGAGTTTCCCAACTCAATTCAGAACTGTGATTCGATTTACGCATCTCATTTGTTGGTTGCTCTGTGGCCTTGCTCCCGCGGCCTTTGGGCTGAGCAACCATTGGGCGGCCAGCAGTTCCCGCATTTACATCACGGGGCCAGGCTCCCAAAGCCTGAGCGAGTTAAAGGCGGCGCTGCCCAGTGCTCCCTTGACGCAAGTGTCGCCGGGCGTCTGGCACCTGCGCGCCAACCTCGTGGTCGAGAAGGGCGCCCGGCTGAACCTGCACGGCACGAAGATCGGCGGCGATGTCAATCTGCTGCGCATGAAGAGCAACAACACCGGCGCATCGAACGACATCGTTTACATCAGCGCCGACTGGGGGAACATCGACATGCGCAGCACGGCCATTACCTCATGGGACGACGCCGTGAACGGACCGGACCTCGAGACCGACAGCCGCGCGTTCATCCGCATTCGTTCGACCCTCGATAAAGATGGTGTCACACCCAACGAATCGCGCATGGACATCACCGACAGCGATGTGGGCTACCTCGGCTCGCACGACGCCGAAGCGTATGGTCTGGTCTGGAAAGTTCTCGAAGCCAAGCTGCCCTCCGATCGTCCCTATGGGGCGCTGACCAATCTCTACGGCCTGGTCAATGTTTACGGGAACATTCTGCGCAGCCGCCTGCATCATCTTTATTTCGGCATGTATTCCTTCGGCGCTTACGGCATGCAGATGATGGACAATGAATTGGACCACAACATCGGCTACGGTTTCGACCCGCATGACGATTCGGATTCCCTCGTCATCGAGCGCAACAACGTTCACCACAACGGCGCTCACGGCATCATCGCTTCCCAGCGCTGCAACAACACGATCATCCGCGACAACATATCATGGAATAACGCGCAAAACGGGATCATGCTGCACCGCTACTGCGACGACTCACTGATTGAAAACAATCGCTGCCTCTACAATGGTGACGCGGGCATCGCCATCTTCGACACTTACCGCACTGTTGTCCGCAGCAACGTTTGCATCGGGAACTTCAACGCCGGTGTGCGCCTGAGCGTCGGGCCGTCGGACAATTTGATCGTCGATAATGAATTCACGGAGGCGGTCAACTTCGGGATCTATCTTTACAAAGGGGTGGACGCGCCGTTTCCCGGCGATAACGGCAAGCCGAAACGCAACACGTTCCTGAACAACTATATTCATCACAACACGGGCGCGGGCATTTTCCTCACCACGGCGGATGACAATATTTTTCGCGGCAATGTTTTCGAGGCTAACGCCGCCACCATGTGGTTCATCAATGGGCTGCGGAACCGTTTCGAGAGCAATTCCGTTCCGAATGGTGTCACCGTTCGCCTGCAAGGAATTCCTAGCGCTCTCTCCTCGGTGCTCGTCAGGGACCAGCCGGCGCTGGCGGTCCACGTGGATGCGTTCAGCTCGGTGACGTTCGAGGACCTCGCGGGGAAAATTTTCGATCCCGAAGAACCGGGCGTGGCGACCACGGTGACGCCCAATGGCTCATCGCTCACCTTGACCACTTTGGAAATAGGCAAGACCTCGTTCGTGAAGACGCGCCGTTTGCAGGTGACTCCCGATGCGGACGTCGGCCTGATCACGATCACGGTCTGGAACACGACGGGCGACTTGAGCAAACGCTGGCTCACTTACGCGGGTTCCTCGACGCACACCATCACCTATAGGGTGGGCGACCTCGCACCCTCGCAGCAGTATCGCGTTTTGAAGAACGGCAGTTCGACCCAATATACAGCGGACGCCACGGGCACGATTACTTTCCAGGACACCGGCGTCGCCACGGGCGTTACGGAGTTTGTCGTTTCTCCGTAGCCGAACGCGCTTCACATGAAAATCTCCGTCGAAACAATTAAGCCGATGAAGTCCGAAGGATGGGGACTGCGCTTTCTGGCGCTGCTCGCTGGTCTCCTCATGTCGTGTTCTCACGTGGCTGCCGCTGAGGTGCAGGTTTCCACCGTCGCTGGAATCACCGCTGCCGTGGCGCAGGCGCAGGCCGGCGATACGATTGTGATGCTCGATGGCGTGTGGCCGGACGCCGACATTCTTTTCTCATCCACCAATGGCACGGCGTCGAATCCCATTACTTTGCGCGCACAAACGCTCAGTCGCGTTCACCTGACCGGGCAATCGCGATTGCGCATCGCCGGAAAGTTTCTCGTCGTGCAGGGGTTGGTCTTCACCAACGGCTATCGTCCGAGTGACGATGTCATTGTTTTCCAGGATACAGCCCTGTCCGTGGCGAAAAATTGCCGCATCGTTGATTGCGCGATCGTCAATTACAATTCGCCCGACGCGGCCACGGAAACAAGATGGGTTAGCCTTTATGGCGTGAGCAATCGTGTGGAGTATTGCTACTTCCGGGGCAAGACCAATGCGGGCGCAACGCTTGTTGTATGGGTGAGCAATGTGCCAGACGCAGCTAACTACCACGTCATTGCGAACAATCATTTTGGTTTTCGGCCGCCGCTCCCCGAAAACGCGAATGGCGGCGAAACCATTCGCGTGGGCACCTCGGAAGTCTCGCTGAGCCTGTCGCGCACCACGGTTGAGGGAAATTTTTTCGAACGTTGCAATGGCGATGCCGAAATCGTTTCCAGCAAATCGCTCGAGAACATTTACCGCCGGAACACGTTCTTCGAGTGCGAAGGCTCTCTCACCCTGCGGCACGGCAACGGTTCGATTGTCGAAGGCAATTACTTCTTCGGAAACCACAAAACCAACACCGGCGGCGTGCGCATCATCGGCGAAGATCATCAGGTCTTTAACAACTATTTTCAGGATCTCGCCGGCACGGCTTCACGTTCGCCGCTGGTCATCATGCAGGGCATCGTCAATGGCCCGCTTAAGGGTTACGCGCCGGTCAAGCGCGCCACGGTCGCTTTCAACACGTTCGTCAATTGCACCAACTCGCTGCTCATTGGTCTTGCGGGAACAGTGACCGATGGGACGATCACCTATACGACCACACTGCCGCCCGAAGATTGCTTCATCGTGAACAACATCGTGTTGCAGCCGGCGGGAAAAATCATCGACTTGCGCGTCGTACCCGCGAACACGATTTGGGAAAGCAACATCCTCTTTGGCACCACGTTGGGAATGTCCAACTCCGGCACGCTGCGGATCGATCCCCAACTAACACTGGTGGGTGGATTGTATCGTCCGGGCAGCGGCAGTCCCGCGCTCGGCAACGCGCAGGGCAGCTATGATTTCGTGACGAATGACGTCGAAGGCCACGCGCGCGACGGCGCGAAAGACATCGGTGCCGATCAAGCGTCGCTCGCGCCGATTTCGTATCCGCCGCTGGGCGCCACGAATGTCGGGCCGGTTTGGATGCGCGTCATCGGGACGTTCCTGAGCTGGTTTCCGCCCGAGGACATCGCTTATGGAACGCCGCTCGGTCCGTTGCAATTGCGCGCGAGCGCGAACGCTCCCGGTATCTTCGCTTATCAGCCCGCAGCGGGAACTATCTTGCCCGTCGGCACTGGACAAGTCCTGACCGTCGTGTTCACGCCGAACGATCTGGTGAACTTCAGCGCGGCGACGCAGAGCGTGGCCATCAACGTCCACAAAGCCGTGCCGGTGATCACCTGGACCAACCCGGCGTCCATCAGTTACGGCACTCCTCTCGGCGCGGCCCAACTCAGCGCCACCGTGAACGCCCCCGGTTCGCTGGTGTTCGTTCCGCCGCTCGGCACCCTTCTCAACGCGAGCAACGGACAGCA
>Ga0193753_10002380_pt1 | contig 14838 bp, 16 predicted proteins | sample H1c2metaG_FD_144925 | JGI IMG/M metagenome (GOLD analysis project Ga0193753, IMG submission 144925) | Soil microbial communities from a riparian zone of the East river system, Colorado, United States - H1c2 | ecosystem: Environmental > Terrestrial > Soil > Riparian zone | place: USA: East... | reverse complement strand
GGACGCGGTGTTCGACAGCGTCTCGGTGCCCAGGTATTTCTCGATGAGCGCCGGATGGTTCTGCACCGCGTCCGAGAACGAACAGAAGATGACGCCGGCTTCGGCGAGCCGTTCCTTGAACGTCGTGGCCACCGAGACGCTGTCGAACACCGCGTCCACCGCGACGCCGGCGAGCCGCGCGCGTTCGTGCAGGGGCACGCCTAACTTCTCATACGTGGCGAGCAGCTTCGGATCGACCTCCTCGAGGCTCTTCGGCGCGTTCGGATCGCGCCTGGGCGCCGAGAAATAGGAAATCGACTGGTAGTCGATCTTGTTCACGCGCAACTTCGCCCAGTGCGGCTCGCGCATGGTGAGCCAGTGGCGATATGCCCTGAGGCGCCACTCGGTCATGAACTCGGGTTCGCGTTTCTTGCGCGAGATGAATCGCACCACGTCCTCGTCGAGACCCGGCGGCAGCGTGTCCGAGTCGATGTCGGTGACGAACCCGTGCCGGTACGACTTGCTCAGCAACGCGTCGATGCCAGTCTCGACAATCTTGGAATCCGAACTCATGTCGGCACCTTCGCCGGGCGAATCAGTTGTTTGAGTTCGCGCTCGACCGGCATCGAAGGTGTGCGGCTGTCCATGCCGGCGAGCTGCGCCAGCGAGACCTCGCTGAGCGACCGGCGGATCGCCACGTTGAGGCGTTGCCAGGCGCGGCCCGTGGAGCAGGTGTGCTCGATGCCGCAATGGCCGGTGGCCGACGAGCATTCGGTGAGCGCGAGGGGGCCTTCGAGCGCGTCGAGGATGGTGGCCGCGCTGATGGCTTCCGGATCACGGGCCAGCTGGTAACCGCCGTGGGTGCCGCGCGTGGAGATGACGAGGCCCGCGCGCTGCAGTTGCTTGAGCAGCTTGGATACGGTGGGCGCGGCGATGTGCGTGCGCTCAGCGAGGGTGCCGGCGTTCTGCAGGCGCGATCGATCCGAGGCCAGCGTGGCCAGGATGACCGTGGCGTAATCGGTGAGCTTTCCAATCCGAAGCATCTTGCTTCCCCATCTCAAAGGCCCACTTTCGGGCCCGTTTTAAGTGGGACTAGTTTAGTACGGATTCAATGCTTCAGAAAGCCGGACGAGTGTCCTTTTGCTATCCTTCGCGCCCTTCCAGGCAGCCGGACGACGTGCACGCTTGAGCGATTTGGCAGCGAAGAATGCGAACGGATCGCCGGCGCCAGCCGGCGATGCCGTAATTGAGGTCCGCGACGTCCGCTATGCCGTGGGCGGGCGCGCGATTTTCGACGGGCTGAGTCTCACCGCGCGCCGGGGCCGCATCACCGCGTTCATGGGGCCTTCCGGCACCGGCAAGACCACGCTGCTGCGGCTCATCACCGGGCAGGCGACCGCCGAGCGGGGCAGCGTGCGGGTGTTTGGCGATGAAGTCTCGACCCTGTCGCGCAAGGACTTGTTCGCGCTGCGCCAGCGAATGGGCATGCTGTTCCAGAACGGGGCCTTGCTCACCGATGAAGACGTGTATGAAAACGTCGCATTTCCGGTTCGCGCGCATACCCGGCTGCCCGAGTCACTGATCCGCCAGCTCGTGTTGACCAAGCTGCACGCCGTCGGGCTGCGTGGCGCCGCGCGGCTCATGCCGGCGGAACTGTCCGGTGGCATGCAGCGGCGCGTGGCGCTGGCGCGAGCCATCGTCATGGATCCAGAAATCCTGATCTACGACGAGCCGTTCGTGGGTCTCGATCCCATTTCCATGGGCGTGATCTGCCGGCTCATCAAGCAGATGAATGAAGCCTTGGGGATCACCAGCATCGTGGTCTCACACGACGTCCAGGAGCTCTCGTCCATTGCGCACGACAGCTTTCTGCTGTCATCGGGCAAGGTGGTCGCGTCCGGCACTCCCGGCGAGCTGCACGCGAGCAAGCTCGAAGAAGTGCGGCAGTTCATGGGCGGGCTTCCCGATGGCCCGGTTCCGTTCCATTACCCGGCGCCCGACTACTTTCAGCAGTTGTTAGCGGTGGAATCGTGAGCGCCGATTCAGCGCCAGTGGCGGCCCTGCGTACCATCGGTAGCATGACGATTTTCCTCGGGCAGGTGCTGGCGCGTGTCGTACCCGCGTTCGGCAAGCCGGGCCTCATCGTCAAGCAGATCTACAACGCCGGCGCGCGTTCGCTGGTCATCATCATGCTGTCGGGATTGTTCGTGGGCATGGTGCTGGGCCTCCTGGGCTTCGACACGCTGCAACGATTCGGCTCCGAGGATTCGCTCGGCGTGCTCGCGGCGCTCGGCATGCTCAAGGTGCTGGGGCCGGTGTTGACCGCGCTGTTGTTTGCCGGCCGGGCGGGCACCTCGCTGACGTCGGAAATCGGCCTGATGAAGAGCACCGATCAGCTGACAGCCATGCAGATGATGGCGGTGGATCCTCTGCGTTACGTCGTCGCGCCACGATTTCTCGGCGGCATCATTGCCATGCCGCTGCTGGCCGCTACGTTCAGCGTTGTCGGCCTGTTCGGTGCGCAACTCATCGGCGTGCAGCAGATGGGCGTCGACGTCGGCGCGTTCTGGTCGCAGACGCAGAACGCGGTCGACCTGCGCGACGTCACCGAGGGCATCGTCAAGAGCCTGGTGTTCGGGGTCGCTTGCAGCCTCATCGCGGTCTACGAGGGCTATCAGACCGAACCCACGCCCGAAGGCGTGGGCCTCGCCACGACACGCACCGTGGTCACCTCGTCGGTGATGGTGCTGCTGTTGAACTACCTGCTGACCGCAGCCTTTCTGTCGAAATGACACCAACAAAGTCCTGATCGGATCCCGCCATGAAAAACTCACGCTCTCTCGAAATCGGCACCGGACTGTTCGTTCTGCTGGGTTTTGCCGCGCTGGCATTTCTCACGACGCAGCTTCCGGGCACGTCGCTCAAGTTCGGCGGCAGCGATGGCGGCTACACCGTCACCGCCAGGTTCGACAACATCGGCGATCTCAAGCCGGGCTCGCCCGTGACCATGGCGGGCGTTCGGGTCGGGCGCGTGGAGTCAATCAGATTCGACCCCAAAGACTTCAAGGCGGCCGTCCTGTTGCGCATCGAAGATCAGTACAAGGAGATCCCCGAGGACAGCGACGCCAGCATCCAGACCGCGGGTTTGCTCGGCGGCAAGTACATCGGCATCGGCCCCGGTGGTTCGGAAACCTTCCTGAAACAGGGCGGTCAAATCGAATTCACGCAGTCGGCGATCGTGCTCGAGAGTCTGGTCAACAAGTTCTTCGCCAACATGGCGAGCAAGGGGCCAGACGAAAAGAAGGACGACGCGCCGGCGACACAGGAGCAGAAATAATGCAGTCGATGAAGCGAATTGTTCAGCTTGGGTTCATGGCAGGTTTGTTAGCCGCCGGTGCGGTTCAGGCCGCGGTCGATCCGCTCAAGCCCGCGCCGACCGCAGAGTCCAGCAAGGTCGATACCAGTGGGCCATCGCAGCTCATCGAGAGCTCAGCGCAAATCCTGCTGGCTGGCATCGATGCGCGACGCGCGGAATTTCACAAGGATCCGACCGGGCTCTATGAGCTCGTGGCCAACACGCTGCTGCCGCACTTCGACACGCCGTACGCGGCGCAACTCGTCCTGGGTCAGCACTGGCGCACCGCAACGCCCGAGCAGCGCAAGCGCTTCGTCGACGCGTTCTACAAGTCGCTGCTGTACACCTATGGCGACGCCATGGTCGATTTCACGGGCGATCGTCTACGGGTGCTGCCGACCAAGGTCGCGCCCACGGACGAACGCGCCACGGTACGCACCGAGATCAAGCGCTCCAACGGCACCAAGGTCGGCGTGAGTTACAGCCTGCGCAAAGTGGGTGGTGAGTGGAAGGCCTGGGATGTGGTCATCGACGGCATCAGCTACGTGAAGAGCTATCGCGAAGACTACGGCTCCGAGGTCCAGCAGAAGGGGCTCGACGCCGTCATCACGCGGCTGGAAGCCAAGGCGCAGAGCGCCAAGGCCGCCAAGGTCAAGACGACCTGAACCATGGAAGGGGAGTCCAGGCAAAACGCGCGCGTCGGGATCAGTGAAGGCACTTCGGGCCGTGTCACTGTCACGGGCGAACTCACGTTTGCCAGCGCACGCGACGCACGCCAGCTGGGCGTCCTCGTGCTCGAAGGCTCGCGCGCCGAACGCATCGTCATCGACTGCAGCGGTGTCAAGCGCGCGGACAGCGCCGGTCTCGCCGTCCTCCTCGACTGGCTCGCGTGGGGCCGGCGCAAGACGCGCCCGATATCGCTCGAAAATCTGCCGGCATCACTGGTGGCCATCGCGAAGATCAGTGAGGTCGACGGCCTGCTGACAGCCACTGCGCAGCCTGACTAGCGGTGCGCGAGCACCCAACGCGCGGTGTCGCCGCGGTCCTTCACAATGTGACCGTCGGCTTTGACCAGCTCCACCTTGGCGCCGATCGAGTGAGCAAACGCTACCGCGGCATTGGTCCCTACGCGCTGGTCGTTGACTCCGATCCGGACCAATACCGGGCGGGTTGCGAGGATGGGCACGTACTGCGCGAGGCCATAAATGGCCGGGTCCAGCATTGCTCCGCTGAATTCCCGGAGACGCATCAGATCAGTAACAGGCGCAAGCAAAGCGATGCTCTGAATGCGTTCGTCGCGTGCCGCACAGACCGCTGCGACATAACCGCCTCGTGAAATGCCGACCACAGTCACCCTGGTTGCATGCAGGTCGTCGAGCACGGCCGAGACGTCATCGCAAAAGCTCGTGAAGATGCCTGTCTCGCCGGCATCGATGCGTCGACGCCATCCGTCGAGTCCGGGCGGCTCCTCGCCGGCGTGATGGCTCGGAAGATCGAGCGAGGCGACCGAGAAGCCAGCGTGCGCCAGCTCTTGCGAGATCGTTAATTTGTCATTGCCTGTCAACGACATGTCGATGTCAGACGCGAGAACGATTGCCAGTGAACTGCCTCGCGCGATAAGCCCATACTCCGGCACACCGGGATTCTGGTGTATTTCGTAGCCGTAGTGGGGAGGGGCAGGGTCGTCCCCACATGCCGTGACAATGATCGTGACGAGGGCGACTGCGATCATTCTCATGGATTTACCCGTCTCGAAATTCGCTGGAAATGCACTATAGCTCAGCGCCGCCGCCCCTACCGGCAACGCAGGTCGCGATTGCGCGTATCTCCGAATCACTCGCGAACTGACGCGACATCATCGTGTACTCGTCCTTCGACACCCACGTGTATTCATAGATTCGGTAACTGCCTTCTGGCGCGCGGGTGACCGGGCAGCCTGCCAACCTCATTGCCCTGCGCGCAGTCGCGTGCATCAATGCACCAGCAGATGCGGCCCCGCGCTGCGCACGTCGCTCTCGCCACACAGTGCCATGCTGATTTCGAGCTCCTTGCGGATGATCTGCAGCGCCAGCGAAACGCCGTCACCGCCGTTTGCCGCGAGGCCGTAGAGAAACGCCTTGCCGATGAGGCAGGCGCGCGCGCCCAGTGCCAGCGCCTTGAGCACGTCCTGGCCCGAGGTGATGCCGCCATCGAGCAATACCTCGCAACCTCCGGCAACCGCATCGACGACGTGAGGCAGCGCGGCGATGGTCGAGGTGGCGCCATCGAGCTGGCGTCCGCCGTGATTGGACACGACGATGGCATCCACGCCATGGGATCGTGCGAGCCGCGCATCTTCGGCATCGAGGATTCCCTTGACGATGAGTTTCCCGGGCCAGCGCTCGCGAACCCAGGCAACGTCTTTCCAGCTGATTGAGGGATCGAACTGTTCGCCAACCCATTCGGAAAGCTCGCCGATGCCGCGATCCGGGAAAAAGGCCGCGAGGTTGCCGAGCGTGCGCCGCTTGCCTAACAACACGCTTGCGAGCCATCGCGGGCGCAGGAGGATTTCCAGGGCATTCGCGGGCGTCAGCCGCGGCGGCACGGACAGCCCGTTCTTCGGATCGCGCCGGCGCAATGCCTGCAGCGGCAGGTCCAGCGTGAGCATGAGTGCCGGGCAGCTGGCCTCGCGCGCACGCGCGATCAACGCTTCGTTGAAGCCGCGATCGCGCATGAGATAGAGCTGGAACCAGAAGCTGCCTTCCACCGCCGCACGCACGTCTTCGATGGAGCAGATCGACATGGTGCTCAACGTGAACGGCACGCCAGCCGCCCGCGCGGCGCGCGCGGCCTCGATCTCGCCATCGCGATGAAAGAATCCGGTGAGGCCGGTGGGGGCGAGACCCAACGGCATCGCCCACGGCTCGCCGAGTACTGTCGTGGCAACCGACAGGTTCGACACATCGACCATGACGCGCTGGCGCAGTTGCAGCTTGCGCAGGTCGTCGCGATTGCGGTTCCAGGTCAGCTCGTCGTAGGAGCCGCGGTCAATGTAGTCGAACAGCGCGCGCGGGATGCGCCGGCGCGCGATGACTCTCAGGTCTTCAATGCAATTCCAGGGCTGCCGCCCTGGACGGAAATCGCCGTTCCTTCCCTGAGTGAGAGGGGCCATGAGAAAGAGGGGAGCGGCGTCCGTCAAAGCCGCTCACGCAGCGGCCACGGTCTGCTTTTGCTGGCCGAGCTTCTCGATGCCGAGCTCCATGACATCGCCGACGTTCAGGAAAATCGGCTCCGGCTTGATGCCCATGCCGACACCGGGGGGTGTGCCCGTCGTAATGACGTCGCCCGGGTGCAGGCTCATGAACTGGCTCAGGTAGCTCACGAGGAACGCGGGCTTGAAGATCATCGTGCGCGTCGAACCGTTCTGGCGGCGCGTGCCGTTCACGTCGAGCCACATGGTGAGGTTGGCGGGGTCGCCGACTTCGTCCGAGGTGACGAGCCACGGACCGAGCGGGCCGAAGGTGTCGCAGCCCTTGCCCTTGTCCCATTGGCCGCCACGCTCGAGCTGGAAATGCCGCTCCGAGAGATCGTTGATCACGCAGTAGCCCGCGATGTGACCGGGGGCGTCCGCCTCGCTCACGTAGCGCGTGACGCTGCCGATGACGACGCCGAGCTCGACTTCCCAATCCATCTTGATGGAACCGCGCGGCTTGCGCACCGTGTCGTTGGGGCCGACGATGCAGCTCGTGGCTTTCATGAACACGATGGGTTCGGCGGGAATCTTCGCGCCGGTTTCGGCGGCGTGGTCCGCGTAGTTGAGGCCGATGGCGATGAACTTGCCGACGCCACCGACGCAGGCGCCCAGGCGTGCACCGGCCGGCGCCCGGGGTAGTTTGGCGGCGTCGAGCGCGGCGAGTTTCTTCAGGGATTCGGGCGCGAGGGCGGTGCCCGCCAGGTCGGGCACGACACTGGAAAGGTCGGCAATGCTGCCGTCCGCGAGCACGAGACCCGGGCGCTCCGCGCCCGCGGATCCAAAACGTACGAGTTTCATTGGCTCTCCCGGAAGAGTGCGTCTCACGCTGCCGGCAGGCAGGCAGGACCGATAGGTTCGAATTGTTTGTAAGTCAGGATGAATTCCTGGTGCCCGAGCTCTTCGGACTTCGACAGCGCGCCATCCGCGACGCTTTGCACCAGTTCGAAGATTTCGCGGCCTACCTCGTCGAGCTCTGCGCCACGCAGGATGCGACCCGCGTTCACGTCCATGTCGTCGGCCATGCGGTCGTAGGTGTCCGGATTCGCGCAGACCTTGATGACCGGCGAGATGGCCGAGCCCACCACCGAGCCGCGGCCCGTGGTGAACAGGATGAGGTGCGAGCCGCAGGCGATGAGCTCGACGATCTCGGCGTTGTCGGAGATGTTGGGAAACCCGAAGCGCGGTTCACCGTCGGGGACCACATCGAGCAGGTACAGCCCGCCGCGCGGCGGAATGTCGCCGGGCTTGATGAGCCCGCTGATGGGCGAGGAGCCTGACTTGGAATACGCGCCCATGGATTTTTCTTCGAGCGTGGTCAGGCCGCCCTCGGCGTTGCCGGGCGCGAAGCTGCCGTAACCCATGATGCGATAGTAGTTAGCGGCCTTGTCGACGCAGGCCTCGATCTCGACGCCGAGCTCGGGCGTGACGGCACGCGAGGCCATGATGCGTTCGCAGCCGATGAGCTCGCCGGTTTCCTCGAAGATGCAGGCCGAGCCTTTCTCGATGAGCCAGTCGAAGCAGCGCCCCACGGCCGGATTGGCGGTGATGCCGCTGGTGCCGTCCGAGCCGCCGCAGACAGTGCCGACGATCAATTCGTCGAATGCCATGGGAACGGGAGTCTGTTCGGCGAGCTCGGCGCGCATCTTGCGCACGATGTCGAGCCCCGCGTTGAGCGTGCGCGTGGTGCCGCCGGATTGCTGGATGACCAGCAGGTCCACCGGACGCCCGCTGGCGGCAATCGTGCGGCGCAGCTGCTCGCGATTGAAACCTTCGCAGCCGAGCGACACCAGCAGCACCGCGCCCACGTTCGGGTGCGTGCACAGCCGCTGCATCATCTCGAGGGAATACTTGTTGGGATAACAGCCGGGAAAGCCGATGAGGTGCACGTCGTCGCTGCCTGACTTCTGCACGATGAGCCGCGAGACGTGATGTGCGCATTCAACGAGGTAAGCCACCGCGACCACGTTGCGGATGCCTTTGCGGCCGTCTTTGCGCAAGAACCCTTTCATCAATGCCCGTCCGTCTTCTTGTCCACGTCTCGCGAAGTCGAGGGGAGGTAATCGCTGCGCAGGTTGTGCAGGTGCACGTGTTCGCCGCGCGCCACCGGGATCTTCATGGAGCCGATGGGGGCACCATACTTGAGGACGCGGGTATCAGGCGCAAGGGCCCGGCGCGCGAGTTTGTGACCGAGCTCGATGGCCACCGGCATGTTGAAGGTTTCCCCGTCCATTTCCACGAGCTCACCCAGCGCGATGTCGCGCCGCGCGACCAGGATGTTGTCGTCAGGGTGAAGCAACAGCAAAGGCGGCAGCTTGCCGTGGTCCGTCTCCCCCTGATCCGTCAACCGAGTTGTCATTGTTCGCCCCTGACTCCCTGATGTCTAGCTATTGCGCCGGTGGTGCCGGCGCAGGCTCGGCAGGGGGAGTTTCCGGAGAAGGCTCCGCTGTCGGGTCGTCCTTGAATTCTTCTTCCAGCTCGAGCGACTGGTCTTCGACGTCACCGTCCTTGACCTGGTACTCGCGGCGCTGGATCCAGGCATTGCGTATGAACGCATAGCGGTCGTAGCTGCGTTCCAGCTGCGCGTCGAGCTCGAGCAGGCTGGCACGTTGGTCCAGCAGGTCGACGAGGCGAATGAGATACCGCGTGCTGTCGTCTTCGAGGTACCAGACGGGCTCGAGGAACGTGTCGGCGGTGCGCGAGAAGGCATCACGGACCGAGGAGGGTCCGAGCACGGGCAGAACGAGATACGGCCCCGCCTTTACGCCCCACTTCCCGAGCGTCTGTCCGAGATCTTCGTCGTTTGAGTCGAGCCCGGCGGCGCTCGCGGGATCGAACAATCCGCCGAGCCCGAGCGTGCTGTTCAGCAGGAAGCGAGCCGAGTCGTGGCCGGCCTGGCGGAACTTGCCCTGGAGCGCATCGTTGATGATGGTGGGCACGGTATCGAGATTGTTGAACGCATTGCTGACGCCGGTGCGGACCACGCGCGGCGTCACCTTTACATAGGCCTTGGCGACGGGCCGGGCGATGGCGCGGTCGAGCGCGTCATTGAACTTGAACGTGCTGCGGTTGAAACGTTCCCAGGGATCGCGTGGATCGGGTTTGCCCGAGGGCAGCGTGGCACATCCTCCCACCATCAGGCAGGAGAGCAGTATGAGCAGGAATTTCATCGCGAAATTGTACCAGCCGAACCCGCACCAGGACGCTTGGATTGCTGATCCGGCGGCTTTTGCTGCTCCTGGTTCCTGCGTCGCTTGCGATCCGAGAACAGCGCTTCGCGCACTTCATCGAGGCGCGCCTGGTAGCGGCTGCGCTGTACCGCGGTGATGTCGGGCGCGGCCAGCGCCATTTCGAGCTGGGCCACCGACAGCGGTAGATTGCCGGTGGCGATGTGGTACTCGCTCATGTAGTAGGCGGCGTCGCCGGTGTCGCCGGCGCTGCTGGCCGCGAGCGCGGTGAAACGAATCTGTTCAGGTGTCGGCGCGACATTGTTGAAGAGGTCGAGCAGCACCGCATGCGCGACCTTGGGCTGGTCGGCTTTCATGAGCGCCTCGGCATACCGCATGGTGAGCGGGATATTGCGTGGCGAGAGATTGAGCGCGCGGCGGAAGACGACCAGCGACTCTTCCGTATCGCCCGCGCTCATGAGCGCCTGTCCGAGCGTCGACTGAAGCATGGGGACCTGCGGATACTGGCGCGCGAGCTCGGTGAGCGCATCGAGCGAGCTGCGCGCGTTGCCTCCCTGGTAGCTAGCCAGCGCTTCACCATAGCGTTCGCCGGCGGTCTGTTCCTGCTGATCGCGTCGATCGGTGTAGTAGCGCCGCACGTTGTCTTCCACCGGGGTGGCGAGCACACGCAGGCGTTCGCGCGTCAATGTGTAGCTCACGCTCTCCGCGGTTTGCTTGATCTCCTTGAACTGCGCCGCACGGGCGCGCGACTCGGCGATGCGGTTGGTGGTGACCGGATGTGACTGCAGGATTTCCGGCAGTGCGTTGCGGTTCGTGGCGAGGATGGCGTTGCGCCGGCCCATGGTCTCGAAGAAGTCCGGCATGCCGTAGGGATCGAAGCCGGCCGCGGCGAGGAAGCTCATGCCGACGCGATCGGCTTCGTTCTCGTTGGCGCGCGTGAAGTTGATCTGCTGTTGCATGGCCGCGCCCTGGGCCACGGAGATGCCGCCGAGCGCGGCGTCGCTCGAGCCCGTGGCCGCGCCGACGAGGATGGCCGCGAGAATGGCTGCCATGGTTGCAATACTCTGCCGCCCCTGCGAGCGGATGCGGCGCGCGATGTGCCGCTGGGTGACGTGCGCGATTTCGTGCGCGAGCACGCCGGCGAGTTGCGCTTCATTGCGGGTGGCGAGCACGAGGCCGTAGTTCACGCCGATGAACCCGCCGGGCAGCGCGAACGCGTTGATGCTGTTGTCGTTCACGAAGAAGAACGAGAAACGCTGCGCCGAATCCCCGGTGGCCTGCGCCACGAGGCTCGACCCGAGGGCCTGCAGGTATTCAGTGGCCTCGGGGTCTTCGATGATCTGGCCTTCGTCGCGCAGCTGGCGCATGACCTGCAGGCCGATGTGGAACTCATCGTCGAGCGTCAGCGACGACGAGGCCGGGCTGCCGATGTCGGGCAGGTCGTTGCCGTTGTTCGACTGCGCGAAGGAGGGCAGCGACAGCAGCGCCGACAACAGGCTGGCGAGTATCTTTTTCGGGAGCGTTGGCATCGCGGATTTGGACCCGGGTTCCGCCCTTTAAGTTTCTGGCCGCTTATCTACCAGAAGGGGGCGCTAGAGCGTATCAGAGGCGAAATCCGCGAGGCGGGAGCGTTCGCCGCGAACCAGGGTGATGTGGCCCGAATGTCCCCAGCCGCGGAAGCGGTTCACGACGAAAGTCAGACCGGACGTGGTCTCGGTGAGGTAGGGCGTGTCGATCTGCGCGATATTGCCGAGACAGACGATCTTGGTGCCGGGGCCGGCGCGGGTCACCAGCGCCTTCATCTGTTTGGGGGTGAGGTTCTGGGCTTCGTCCAGGATGACGTACCGGTTCAGGAACGTGCGTCCGCGCATGAAGTTGAGCGACCGGATCTTGATGCGATTGCGCAGCAGGTCGTTGGTCGCAGCTCTGCCCCAGTTGCCGCCTTCGCCCGTCTGCGTGAGCACTTCGAGGTTGTCCATGAGGGCGCCCATCCAGGGCTCCATCTTTTCTTCTTCGGTGCCAGGCAGGAAACCGATGTCTTCGCCGAGCGGGATCGTGACACGCGTCATGATGATCTCGGCGAAGCGATTCGATTCCAGCGTCTGCATGAGCCCGGCAGCGAGCGTGAGCAATGTCTTGCCGGTGCCCGCGGGTCCCAGGATGGTGACGAAGTCGATTTCCGGATCCATGAGCAGGTTCAGCGCGAAATTCTGCTCGCGGTTACGGGCGTTCACGCCCCACACGCTGTGGCGCTCGCCGCGGAAATCGCGCGCGAGTTCGAGAGTGGCGGTGCCGGCTTCGATGCGCCGGACCATCGCCTCGATACCGGCTTCACCCGCTTCGTGCACGAACTGGTTGACGTGCAGGTCGGTCACCATCGGCCCGGTCACCTGGTAGAAAGTGCGGCCGCCTTCTTTCCAGGACTTGATGTCCTTGCCGGACTTTTCCCAGAAATCCGCCGGCAACGCCGCGAGCCCGGTGTAGAGGACATCGGCGTCCTCGATGGTCTTGTCGCTGTAGTAGTCCTCGGCGTGCACGCCGACCACGGCTGCCTTGATGCGCAGGTTGATGTCCTTGGACACCAGCGTGACGCGCGCTTCGTGATGCAGCGCCTGCAGCGCCAGCGTCTGCGCGAGGATGGCATTGTCGGCGCCGTGACCGGGTAGATAGTCAGGCAATGCGGAAGTGAGCTGGCGCGTCTGGAAGAAGAGTCGGCCGGCCTTTCCGGCCCCGGCCTTGCCCGCGACGCCTTGTCCGTTGACGTGACCGGGGCCGTTCATGGCCGTCGGCAGGGGCAGTCCCGCGTCGATCTGGTCCTTGGTGGCATCGCGCATCAGGTCGTCGAGGAAGCGGCTCGTCTGGCGCACGTTGCGCGACGCTTCCGAGAGGCCTTTCTTGTTCGAATCGAGCTCTTCGAGCACCACCATCGGCAGGTACACGTCGTGTTCCTGGAACCGGAAGATCGCGGTGGGGTCGTGCATGAGCACGTTCGTGTCGAGCACGAACAGGCGGCGTTCCACTTCGGGTTTTGCCGGCTTGCCGCCGGCCGAGCGCTTGCCCGTGGTCACAGTGATTTGGCCGCCTCTAGGACTTCGGCGGCATGGCCCTTGACGCGAACCTTGCGCCACTCGCGGACCAGCTTGCCACCGTCGTCGATCAGGAAAGTACTGCGCTCGATTCCCATGAACTTCCTTCCATAAAGAGATTTTTCGCGGATCACGTCGAAGAGGCGGCAAACCTTCTCATCTTCATCGGAGAGCAGCTCGAACGGGAATTTTTCCTTCGCGCGAAACTTCGCGTGACGTTCGCAGCTGTCCTTGGAGATTCCGAGCACGGTGGTCCTGGCGCGCTTGAAGGCGGCGTGCAGGTCACGGAAGTCCTGGCCTTCGAGGGTGCAGCCCGGTGTCATGTCCTTCGGATAGAAGTAGAGCACCAGATTGCTTCCCTTCGCATTGGTGCTTTTCCATACGGCGCCGTCCGACAGCGGCAGCGAGAACGCAGGAACCTTTTTGCCCACCGCCATCATGCCCATTCCTGCCACCTCGCTGGAGCACACTTCATCGTCAAGACTTGACCGGCTCCAGGATCGCATCGAGGTTTTGCGCGTCGCAGTAGTCCATGAACTCCTCGCGCAGGTGCGCCAGCTGCAGGCGCTTCGGCACGTTGATGATCATCTGCACGGCAAACATCTGCGCACCGGTGTGCGCCGCGGGGTAGGTGCGCGTCGAGACTTCGGCGATGTCGATGCCGCGGCTGGCGCAGAACCCGGAGAGCCCGGTGACGATGCCCGCCTGGTCGAGGCAGACCACGTCGATGGAATATGGCAATAGTTCGGTGCGCGGCGCTCGCGGCTCGGTGCGCTTCATGTGCAGCGACAGGCCGCTGGCCTCGCCCAGGCGCGCCAGCTCGCTTTCGAGCTTGGCGAGCGAATGCCAGTTGCCGCTGACCAGCACCAGCATGGCGAACTCGTTGCCGAGGCTGGCCATGCGGCTCTCGCTGATGGATCCGCCGCAGTCTGAAATTACGCGGGTCAGGTCGTGGACCATCCCGGTGCGATCGCTGCCAATAGCGGATACGGCGAGGTGCTGCTTCATCTGGCGGCGAGTGTACCGCAGCCTTTTGGCTTGCGAATGGCGGGTGTGCGCCCGTAACATTCCGGCCCGTTCAAACGACCCTCGGATTTCTCATGTTCGCCGGCAGCCTGGTGGCGCTCGTGACCCCGATGCAGCCGGATGGCAGCATCGATTTCGACGCCTGGTCACGTCTCCTCGAATTCCACGTAGCCAATGGAACAGCGGGAATCGTCGTTGCCGGTTCCACGGGTGAATCCGCGACGGTCACCGATGCCGAACTGCGCGACCTGCTGGTCCATGCGCGCCGCGTGCTGGGCAAACGCGCCTGGCTCGTTGCCAACGCCGGCACCAACAGCACGGCGTCGTCGGTAGAGCGTGCGCGCTGGATTTCCGAGCTGGACGTCGATGCGCTGTTGGTTGCGTCTCCCGGCTATGTACGGCCGACGCAGCAGGGCTTGTTCCTGCATTTCGAAGCGATCGCCGCGAACTCGCGCATTCCCGTGCTCCTTTACAACGTGCCGGGCCGCACCGCGTGCGACATCCTGCCCGCCACGGTGGCGCGACTGTCGGACGTCCCGCGCATCGTCGGCATCAAGGAAGCCATTGGTGATGGCGCGCGCGTGCGCGAACTCGTCGCCACCTGCGGCGCCCACTTCAAGGTCTTGAGCGGCGACGATCTCACCGCGCGGGATGCCATTGGTCTCGGAGCGTCCGGCGTCATCTCGGTGACGGCGAACGTCGCGCCGCGCGCGATGGCCGACATGGTGGCTGCCGCACTGCGCGGCGACCGGGCGGGCGCCACCCAGATCGACCAGCGCCTCGTGGCCTTGCATCGCAACCTGTTCGTCGAATCCAACCCCATCCCGGTGAAATGGGCCGTCGCCCGCATGGGACTCATCGGCGGCGCGCTGCGCCTCCCGTTGACGGAGCTTTCGGCGGAATTCCACGCGGTGGTGAACGAGTCGTTGTTCGCGGCCGGTATCTCTGTCAATCAGGCCGTCAATGAAGCCCGCT
>Ga0193753_10002378_pt1 | contig 14848 bp, 9 predicted proteins | sample H1c2metaG_FD_144925 | JGI IMG/M metagenome (GOLD analysis project Ga0193753, IMG submission 144925) | Soil microbial communities from a riparian zone of the East river system, Colorado, United States - H1c2 | ecosystem: Environmental > Terrestrial > Soil > Riparian zone | place: USA: East River... | reverse complement strand
GAGATAGATCGCAGCAAAACACATCGAGGCGAAGAACCCGAGCGCGAGCATCCGACCGAACACGCGTGTCATCGGCCACGCATAGATCGCGATCATCAAGGGATAGCCCACGTGTAAGGACGGCACGGCACCGAACACGTCGTTCGAACGCCCATAAAATCCTGCGAAGTACGAAATGCCGAGCCAGCGATCGACACGCGCTAGATTGGGGCCCTCACTGGCGCCGCTCGCGAGGTCTACCGCGCACCCATGCAAGTGGTAGTACCAGGGCGGCGCCGCAGGGTAGATGTGATAGGTGACGAAGCCCGCGATGTTTAGAAAGAAGAACGTCCACGCGAAACGCTGCAGCGCTGCGTAGTCGCGAACGTAGAGCACGACCGCAAACGCGACCGTGACGTACAGGAAGACGCCGTATGGAACGGCGCACAGCAGATCGAGTGCCTTCGTCGCGTGGGCCTGAAAGAAGTCATGCACGCTGGTGCGAGCGCCGTTCACGTAGACGCTCGCGACCCGCATATCGAGCGCTCTCAGATCGCAGACGTGCACCCGCTCCGGTGTAATGCCCGCGTTTCGAACGAAGCGCATCGCGTCGTAGATCAGCGCGAGTAACGCCATCGGAAAGATACCGGTAAAGAGCCGCTTCGTGCTCGCGTTCACGTACGCCAAGAGCGGCATCCCAACTGCGAACAGCAGCAGCTCCCAGCGGCGCTCCCCTTGTACGAAGCAAGCGACCGCCCAGGCCACAAATGGAACCGGCAGCCACAGCCCGAGGCCTGGCCAGAGTTGACGCACGTGCCGGACGACGCGCAGCAGGCTCATGACACATCACACCAACGTTCGTTCTTTGCGAGATCGAACACTTCACGCAGAATCGCGATGCCGTTGCGTGCAGTCTCGAGATCGATCGTCAGTGCCGGCTGCAGCCGCACGCGCGGCGCATACACCATGCTGAGTAGACCGCGCTGTACACACGCGTCGTAGATGCGGCGCGTGATCTTGGATGACAGCGGCTCTTTGGTGCGCTTGTCGCTGACGAGCTCGATCGCCAAGAACAGGCCGCGCCCACGCACTTGCCCCACGAAGGGATAGTCGCCTTCGAACGGCGCGAGCTCGGCCAACATTTGTTCTCCGACCACGCGCGAGTTCTCGACCAATCGCTCGTCGTCCAACGTGCGAAGTGCTGCGGCTCCGGCCGCTGCTCCGAGCGCGTTTCCGCCGTAACTCGAGGACGACCCCGAAGGGATAGACCACGGAACCGCGCGCGAAATCTCATCCGTGGTCAGCACGCCGCTCAAGGGAAAGCCACCGCCGAACGCTTTGCCGAGCGTCACGATGTCCGGCCGCAGACGCGCGTGTTCCACGCCCCAGTAACGTCCGGTGCGCCCAAAACCCGTGATCATCTCGTCGGCGATGAGCAGTGCACCGAGCTCGTCCGCGATCGAACGCACTGCCCCGAGAAACTCGTCCGGCGGAATCACATTGCCTGCGGTGCCTTGCATGGGTTCCACGATCACCGCGGCAACCGCACCCGCGCTGCTCTGCTTGATCTGCTGGCGCGCGACCTCCGCGCAGCCGATGCCGCACGACGGATAGCTGAGCCCGAGCGGACAGCGATAACAATCGGCATACGGGACCACGTGCGAACCCGGTGCGAACGGCCCGAGCTTTTCTTTGAACGTAGAACCCATCAGCGAAAGCGAGCCCAGCGTTTTGCCGTGGAAGCCACCCCAAAAGCTCACGAACTCCCACTTGCCCGTGTACGACTTCGCGAGGCGCAGCGCGCTCTCGACCGCTTCCGAACCACTCGAATAGAGTTGAAGTCGATGCACGCCAGGGGAGGGCGCGTGTGCCGCAAGCCGCTCGACCAGCTCGACGCGCGCTTCGGAGGTGAACGAACCGACCGAGGCTCGCTCGACTTGCTGTTGGATCGCTCGCACGATCGCCGGGTGCGAATGACCGAACGCGTTGACGCCGATGCCGCCGATGAAGTCGAGCAGCACGTTGCCGTCGACGTCCGTCACTGCGCTGCCCTGCGCGCGATCGACCACGATGCCCGAAGTCACCGCGTAGCCTTGCACGCCCGGCGCGATGTGCACTTCTTCGCGCGAGCGTAACTCGCGGCTTTTCGGGCCGGGAATCAGCGTCTTCAGGTGCACGCGCTGTTTCTTGGGCTGGCTGTCGTTCATGGTGTGATCACACTCCGGTAAACGAACCCGCGCTGCATCGGGAAGTTCCACACGATGCTCACAGCGATCGCGACGATCACCCGCGCGAGCACGTACTGCAGGCGTGCCCAGCTGACCAACACGTATTCGCCGCAGGTGTTCAGGAGCAAGCTGACGAGCGACACCAGCGCGTACCGCAGTGCGCTGCCGCCGGCTGTCGCGCGGCCGTGGGGGAAGATCCAATATCGACCGAGCAAGAAGTTCAGCGTAGCCCCCGCCGCTGCGCCACCGGCGGTCGCGACTGCGGGGTGCAGATCGAGCAGCCGCACGCCCGCGATCATCGTCGAGAAATCCACCGCGCTCGCGATGAGCGAACCCGCTTGGTGTCGCGCGAACGTGGGCAAGAGCTTCGCCATGATCTACTGGTCCACCGGCAGCGTGTCGGCGACATCGGCGACATCGGCGACATCGGCGGCGCTGACCGATCGCGGAACGTCGCGCACGCGAAGCTCTGGGCGCTGGCCGTCGCGCAGGCGGAGCTCGCGCACCACATAGGTGAAACGCGCGATCGCTGAAACGTTGGTACCGACCGCGAGCCACACCAACGCGATCAGCAGCGGTGCTTCGGCCACAGGCGCCGGCACACCCAGGCCGACTGTGAGCGGAGTCAATCCTGCGCCGACGATCAAGAGGAACGCGCGTTCGGTGCGGCGCATCGAGCCCCGCGGCGGAACGACTCCGAGCGTTTCCGCTTTGGCGGTCGAGTAGCTGACCATGAACGAGCCGCCGAGGGCTGCAAGCGCGAGCCACAATTCGCTCGGCTGGCCTCGCAGGTGAACCGCGAGCCCCGCGAACAAACACAGCTCGACGCAGCGATCGACGGCGGCATCGATCACCTCGCCGGCACGCGAGGCCACTCCTGAGTTCCGCGCTACGAAGCCGTCGAGCGCATCGCAGCCCATGGCGGCGACTGCGAAAACGGAGCCGAGACCCAGGCTGTCATCGGCGAACAATCCTCCGGCACAGAACGCGAGCAGCACGGAAAACCCACTGATCGCGTTGGGCGTGACGCCGAGGCGCGCACACGCTCGCCCGATCGGCACGATCACGGAATAGAGGCTCTCCAACATGCCGCGGCTCAGCAGCGCGCTGGCGCCCTCCAGGTCGACGCGCTCGAGGCGCTGTTGGACGCCCGAGCGCGCCCGCACTGCGTGCGTCGTCCAGAGCACGATGAGGAACACGAGCAAGCCGAGCGAGCAGACTTGGTCCATGGCGCTAGTGCGCCGCGCTGAGAGGTTGTTCGCGACTACTCTCACCCGCCGAGGCATAGGCAGCCCGAATCACTTCGATGCAGCGCAATGCATCTTGTGCATCCGAGCCCAGGTAGCTTCGCTCGTCCATCGCCTTCGCAAAGCTGTCGAACAAAGATCCGAACCACGCCACGTGGCTCGCGTCCATCCAGGCCGAGGAGACGTGCTGCGTCGAGCGTTCCCAGATCGGCTTTGCAGGATTGGGGTTGCCGTTGGTGTGAAACACCGAGGTTTCGACGTCGTCGTCTTCCACGCGCAAGGCGCCGTGATCGCCGTGGATCGTGTAGATGACTTTTCGCATCCCGGCGGTCCAGCTCAGTTGTGCGGTCGCGGTGCCTGTCGGAAACGTCAGCATCGCTTGGAAGTTGTCTTCCGTGTCGAACTCAGCGGCCGCCGTCGTCTTCGCGACGACCGAAGTGGGATAGCTGCGCAACCACTCGAACGCCAAGTAGAAGGTGTGACTGCCGTGGTCCATCGCGATGCCGCCGCCGGAAAAGCGCTTTTGGCGACGCCAATTCTCGTTCCACTCTTTGACTCCGCGCGCGTGAGTGTTGCGAAATGTCGCGAGCGTAACCATGTGCACTTTGCCGATGACGCCGCTGTCCAGCGTCTCGCGCACCGCTTTGATGACCGGTGCATGCCGATAATTGTGGGATGGAAAAAGAACGCGCTTGTGGTGCTCGGCGAGTGCGAAGAGGCCGAGCGCGTCGTCCACATCGGTGGCCAATGGTTTTTCACACAGCACGTGCAAGCCACTGGAGAGCGCGTCGCGCGCGACCGGTGTATGCGCGTACGGAGGCGCGGTGATGTCGACGAAGTCCAGCTCACCGGCCTCGTGCGCGAGTAGGCTCTCGTGATCCGCGTAGATGCGCGCTCGCGGCAGTGCGCGGGCTGCAACTTCGCGGCGGGCAGGGCTGATGTCGGCAACGGCGGCAATCTCGAATTCATCGCGAGACTGATAGGCCGGTAAATGCCCTGACTCAGCAATAAAACCAAATCCAACGATGGCACCCTTACGACGGCGTAATGTCACGCGGATACTCCAGGTAAGCGTTAGGTCTGCTTATCTGCGTGCATAAAACATGCTGGTGCGACCGCAAGTCTGAGCGCGGCGGATTTCTGAGTGCGAATCACGAATACAGTTGTACCAATGCCGCAAATGCGCCTCAGCCTGCTGCAGGGCTACTGTTTTGTTCGAGACGTTGCATTCGTTCCGGACGGTCTCGGTCGTGCGGTGTTGCTCGAACATCTGTCAGCAAGACCGTCGACAGCGCGCTGCAATCTGCGGCACTCGCGATCACGAGTGTGATCGGCCGGTGGACAGAACTCAGGAACGCGACAATCACGTGGGTGATGAGAACTGTCTCGATCTCGGTCGCTGCGCGTTGCGAAAAGTAACGGCGCAAATCCAACGCGCCGAGAGATTTTCAGCGCGCTACCACTGCGCCAACAGTTCGCGAAATGGCCGCTCGATCCGTATGCCGTCGGCCGTTTGATCGGTCCGCAACTGGCCATCGACCCAGACCTGCTGCGGGCGTTCGCGCGTGGGCCAGACCACTTTCACAGGGATGTCGGAAAATAGACCCGGGCCGAGGACCACGCGCAGCTCATTGCCGTTCTGACGCGCTGTCATCGTCAGCGGCCCAAACGCTGTCGGCAGATCCGCGACGCTGATCCCGCTGCCCGTCGACAGCCACGAAGGCTGAACGCCCGGCAATAGCTCGATATGCGTGTCCGCCTCGTGCATCAACATGCCGATGATCGCGCGCACGTATTCGGTGCCGATCCAGGTATGCGGCATGTCTCCGACGTACGCCGTGTGCCGCAACCGCGAATCCACGACCTCGGCAAACATCTGCCAGCCTTCGGGACGGCGGTAACGCATGACGCTGTCGATCACTTCGATCGCGTCTGCCGGTCGATTCAGGCGCACGAAGCTGAGCACGTTTCGAAGCTCGTACGGACTGAAGCGCCATTGCGAGCCGGGCACCGAACGCTTGCGCATGTTCTCGAGGTAACCATCGAACGTGCGTTCGAGTGCATCTGCGGGCAGCAAGTCCTGCTGGTCACATGGATCGAGCGCAATCGAGACGCTCGTCGGATCGATATCACCCAGATCCGCGGATGCTGGAATCGTGTCGCTGTTCTTCCACGCGATCGTGGCCCGCACCGAAGCGGCGACCGACTCGCGCAGCAGCGCGTATTGCGCGCGCGCCGACGTCTCCATCGCTGCATCACCCCACAACGCGGCGAGCCACGCGCCGTCGTGCCAGCCTTTCAACGCCCAGTAGTCGTCCCAATAACTATGCGTCGGGACCGAATAACCCTCGTGACTGATCGACGGCGCGATCAGGCCGCGAAAACGTTCAGGCGCCTCGTGATCGGATTTATAGCCGGGGACGAGAGTGCGCTCGCGCAGCTGTTGCAGAAATCGCAGCGCGAGCCTCACCTTGGGCAAGTATTCGCGGACCGTCTGCGCTCCGCCGTCCAACCGTGCAACATCGGCGACGAGTGAGATGAACTGGCCCTGCGCGTCGAACTCGATGTCAGAGCCGAAGCCGGTGCTGACGGAACCATCATCGTTCAAAATCGGCGAGACCAGTCCGTTGTCGTGCACCGCGTGATCGGCGTACCAGCGCAAAAAGTCCCGCGCCTTGCTCGCAAGCCCCATTCGCAAGAGCACGTGCGCGCTCGCAGCGCCGTCGCGGATGAACGCGCGATTATAGTTGCGCGGTCCCGGCTGCATCGCGGGGCCGGTTTGGTTGATCAGCGTGTAAGCCACTTGCGCGCGCATCATCTGCACGAGCTCGGCATCCGGAAGCACGATGCTCACGTGCCCTACGCGCTCTTGCCATTGTTGCGCGACCTGCGATGCGAGCGCGTCGAACGCTTCTGCTGCGTCGCTGGTGCTGCCCAGCAACGCGTCGCGATCGATCGGCGGCGCTTCGGGTAGCTTGCCCGTGCGTGCGTCGAAACGTTTGGTGCCGAGCGGAAACGCGATCACGACACCGCGGGACTCGCCCGGCGCGAGCTTGATCGGGTAGCGCAGGTACGCGGCGGCGAGCCCGTCGTAGTCGCGCGCTTTGAGCGCTGTCGGTAGGCCTCCCCAGACCACCCACTGCGTGAGCTCGCCTTCGCCCGACGCGCCGAAGCCCGCTGTCCCACGCGAACCTACCGGCGTGAGCGAGCGTAGGAGCAGCCGATCGTTCACCCGCAGCCCGGTATCCGTCGGCGGGCCCTCGAGCACGACATCGTGAATCGGCGAGATCCCGCCGGACTGCCACGACGGGTTGATCTGCATCGGCCGCACGAGCAGGAACAGTTCGCCGGAGATGCGGCGTTTGCCGTCGTTTTGGATCCGATAGCGCACGAGCGTCACGGGTTGTCCGGACTGTTCGACTGCGATCGCCTGGCTTCGCATCGTCAAGTCCGCTTCCGGCTGCCATTGCACGGAGGGCATCGGCATCCAGCCCTCGCGAAGCGTCTGCGCCGGCATGCCGCCGTGGGCTGCATGGACCACTCGATTCGAATCGCGCCACAACGGCTGGACTAGCGGTGCGCCCTTCCAAGCCTCGAGGTTCCCGAACTCGTCGAAGATCGACTTTTGTCGTCCGGCGGGAATGCCGACGACCGTCCAATACACCTGCTGATTGCGCACGTTGAGCGGGAAGAGTGCGCCGTGCGTTCGCGATGCGGCGACCTCGTAACGCCGTTGAGGCGTCATCGTACGATCGGGAGGCAGCAGCCGTAAGCGGCGGATCATCGGCGGCTTGCCTGGCACGGCTCCGATCGTGATCCGCAGCTTCGTCGCGGTGATCGGTTCGCGGGCGGCGAGCAGCGAGCTGTCGGCTGGAGGTTCGGAGTCCTTGGCCAGCGCTTTCCAATTGCCTTTTTGATCGCCGCTTTCGAGGCGAGCGGATTTCCATGCGCCGCCCCAAAATACTTCGAGTCCGGTCGTGGGCAAGGCGCGCGGCAGATCGATCGTCAGCGTGCGCGTCGGACCGATCGGGCGGGGTGGCGTGACTCCACCACCCCACACGGTCGCGGGATCGAGACCCTTGGTGAGGCCGCTGATGCGTGGGACTTCGCTCGCGCTGAGCGGCTCGAGCTCGAACACCGACACGCCCAGCTCCGCGTTCAGCGGTGTGCTGGCGAGTCGGACGTATCGGGCGCGAACCGTCGGGAAGAAGATGTAATCGACGCCGCCTTGGCCATCGGTCGTCTCGAACACCGTGCGCCAGTCATTGCCGTCGACCGAGGTGAGAACGCGATAATTGGCGGCAAAACCGCTATCCCAGTGCACGACGAGCCCGCCGACACTCGCTTCGGCGCTCAAGTCGATCTGCACCCAGTGATTGGCGGAAAAAGCTCCGCCCCAGCGGGTCGTGAGGTCGCCGTCGATCGCCATCGACGCGGCCATGCTGGGCCGTTCGGCAGCGGAGCTGGATGCGCGCCAAGCCTCGCGCGGTGGCATCGGCGATTCTTCGACGGCTTCGACGCGAGCGCGCGCCTCGCTCGTGCAGGTGAGCGTGAGACCTACGAGAAAAATCGACCAATAGAGGCTGCGGCTCAAACGCGAGACGTGACGCTTCGGCACTGGCTCAATAGTCCCAGACTGCAGGCAGTTTTGCCAAGCTGTGGGGGAGACTCAATAGCTCGGATCAGAGGTGATTGCCCGCCGCGTCGTACTTAGTCACGAAGGCGTCGAATCCGGGATTCGCCTTCGGCGATTTGTCGAGATCACCGTCGGACGCACCCGCGATGAAGAGGCTGCCAGCCGAGGCCACCTTCAAGTCGAAGCCGAAGTCGTCTTGAGCTCCTCCGAGCTGCCGCGACCATTGCTTCGCGCCGGCGCCGTCGAACTTCACCACCACGAAGTCCGCCAGCCCCAAGCTCGTGTGACCATCGAAGTTCCCCGTGGTGTAACCCGCGATGTAGACCGCGCCAGTCGCATCCGTAGTCACACCTTGACCGTAGTCGTAGTTGTCAGAGCCCAGTTGGCGCGACCACGACTTCGTACCGGTCGCGTCGTACTTCACTAGAACGAGATCGAAGCTTCCAGCGGATGAATTGCCGTCAAAGCTTCCCCCACTCGAGCCTACGACGAACACGTTCCCGGACGCGTCCGTCGCTGCAGCGCGCGCGTAGTCGGTTGCGCTGGATCCCAGCTGGCGCGTCCACTCCGCCATGCCCATGCCGTCGTACTTGCGAACGAAGTCGTCAGTATCACCGGCGTTCGGACCCACGAGGTTACCTTTAGTCGTTCCAGTGACGTACACGTTGCCAGTCGCGTCGAGCGCGATGCCGTACGCGATGTCTGCTTCGGCCGTCCCGAACTGTCGAGTCCACTGCCGTGCGCCGGCGGCGTCGTATTTGATGACAGCCGCATCCGAGTCGCCCGCGTTGTTAGTTCCGTCGATGTCATCTGCGAGGGTCGCCGCGATGTACGTGTCGCCGGCTGCGTTCGTGACGATGTTGAACGCGTAGTCGACTCCAGCCGTGCCGTACTGTCGCGACCATTGTTTGGCACCGCTGCCGTCGTACTTGATCAGGAAGAGGTCTTGCGAACCGGCTCCGGTATTTCCATCGATGGCGCCGCTCGTCGTTCCTGCGACGTACACGTTGCCAGCTCCGTCGACGCTCACGCCGTACGCAATATCCGCCCCACTGCCTCCAATCTGCTGCACCCAGACGGTTCCGTCCGCGTTCAGCTTGGCGACGAACACGTCGAACTCGCCCGCGTTCGTGGCGCCACTGAAGCCACCCGCGGTGTAGCCGGCGATGTAGACATTGCCGGCCGCGTCGGCCGCGATCGCTTGGGCTTTGTCTTCTAGGTTCGTCCCGACCAGCTTCGTCCAAGCGGACGTGCACACTTTGCCGTCGCCGATCAAGCCCTGCGGGCATGTCCCGCACTTGCTTCCCCCAACAGTGTTCTCGCAGAAGACTGACATCGCGCAGCCGCCATTGTTGGTCTTGCACTCGTCGATGTCCGTGCACGAGGTCGAACCGGTCCCCATGAAGCCTGTGCCGCACGTGCAGCTGTATCCGTCACTGGCTTCAGCGCACATGTTCGGCGCGTTTCCGCAGGGCTTGTCGTCGCAGCTCACGCGCGCAGCGCACTTGCCGCTCGCGCCCGCGGATCCCTTCTCGCAGACGCATCGGACACCCTTGGCGTCGGTGCACATCTCGGGCTTACCGGCGGTGCCTCCGTCGTCATCCGGGTCGACACCGCTCGCGTCCCTTGGTTGCGAGCCGTCGGCGCCGCCATCAGCGGCAGGGCCGTCATCGTCCCCGCAGGACACCAGGCTGATACACACGACAATCAAGCTTAAGCGCAACATCTGCATGTTGACCCTCCCCGAAATCGGAGGGCTGAGTATGCCACACACCGCAGCTCGTAGGCGCAGTTGATCCATCTCGCGGCTTCCCTACGGCCTCGAGCGTTTTTAGTCGCGATCAGATTGAAGCTGCGAGCGGCGGGTGGTTGCGAGGGCGAGTGAGCCGGATCGACGCGCCGAGATGATCGCGCTGCGCAAATTGGCGGCTCGAGCGATCCGAGCCCCCGCATGCGTGAACGAACGCGGCATCGAAAAGTTCTTTGTCCCAAACACTGAAGTGTCGAACCCGAGATTCTTCAAAAATCACACGCCCGTCCTTGGATGCACGCGCGAATTCTCGACGGCTGATCGGGGTTCGATCGCGGAAATAAGCGCAAAAGCTGCCGTGACTTGGGTTTTGTCCCGGCGGTTTGTCGGGCTATGTTGCAAAGAAATTGAGGAACTGAGTAACACAGTAACACATCGATTGCGCAGGAGACTGCCGACCATGAAATCCACAGTGCTTTGGATCACAGCGCTCCTGGCGCTCGCCGCGTGCTCTTCGGATCGCACGGGGGCGCCTGCACCTGTAACGCCCGGTGGGCCGACGAATGCCGTCAATCCGTCCGGGGTCAACACGCCGTCGGCGAACACGCCGAGCAACGTTCCGGTCGCGGCCGCAGGGAACGCGGCGCCTGGCACGATGACGCCGACTTCGACGACGCGAATGCCGATGAATCCAGGCACTGGTGCAGCTGGTGGCGGCGCGGCCATGCCTCCGACGGAAGGCATGCCTCCGATGACTGCGAACAAAGATCCGGCCGCATGCCGCGGGTTCAGCTTCGAAAATCTCGTCTACAGCCCCGGTGGCGCCGTCCTTCCCAACAAGTGCGAGCCGTTCCATCCCACGACTAACAACCCGTACGCCGTGCGTTGCATCGATGCCTGGCCTTGGTTCAAGACCAAATTCCCCGGCGACAACTTTTGCATTCTTCCACCGGCGCCCGACAAAGGCATTCAGTTCGGCGTTCACCCGCAGGGCAAGCAGTGGTTCGAGCAGGTCTCGAAGGGCGAAATGAAAGGTTATGACAACCTGTCGACCGAGTGGCTCATGGAGGACGGCGAGGAAGAGCAGCGCAACTATCAAACCTCGATCGACAATCCGATGGCGGCTAACTACTACCGTGCGTACGCCCGCATGCGTCCCGGTTCGCACCACATGATCGTGGCTTCCGAAATGTCGGGCACCGCGGAAGCTTGGGCGGCTGGTGGTCCATCGTTTTTGGCGTTGCAGTTGCCGGGTGCGCAGCGGCCGGATGAAAACACGCCGAAGTCGCTCGACAAGCCCGCGGAAGACAAGGGCCTATACAACAAGCTTCCCGCCAAAGCCCCGGCCGTCTTCAACATGCACCACTTCAATGCGTCGGGTCAGACGATCCTCAAAGAGACCTGGACGAACTTGTGGTGGGAGTCCGACGCGACGATCGAGTTGAAGCCGATCTTCGGGCTCGAGTTTGGTCAGACCAGTGGGCTCGCGGTTCAACCGGGTGAGACTGTCGACCTGCACTATTCGTGGAGCGTCTCGCAGCCATTCCGCTGGGTGACTGCATTCGGTCACCGGCATGCCTGGACCACGAACTTCAGCAGTTGGATCGAGAACCCCGACGGCAAGTTGGACATCGTGTACCGATCGCTCGATTGGTTCGACGAGCCGACCTACCGCTACGACAGCATGACGATGAACCCGGTGACCTCGGCAGCTCAGGCTACCGACGGTGCCGTTTCAGGCATGTTGATGTTGAAGGCAGGTCAGAAGATCCACTTCAACTGCCACATCGAGTACACGGACGAACGCGCGAAAGCCGAAAACGCGCCGATTACGCCGACCGAGAACGGCACGCTACGCTTCGCGAACGAAGCGTTTACCGCCGAGATGTGCATCTTGTTCGGCTCGACGACGAACGTGCAGTTGCTCAGCCCGTCAAAAGACACGAGCAAGCTGCCTGACTTCGCGGTCAATCCCTAAACCAAGGTTGATCTTGATGAGGCCATCGCGCCCCTCGTGAGCGCGATGGCCTTTTTTCCTTAACATCTACGCCGGGCTCACAACTCGCGGCGTGACATCAGAAAGACCGTGCGTGGGTCACGGTGCCGGATGCGGAAGCCGTCGATCGAGTGACCGAGGTCGGCGTTCGTGATTTGCCGCGCGTGTGCAACATCGGCGTCGCGCACGCGTTCGAGTAGCGAGCGCGCGAACGGTTCATCGTCGACGAGTACGACGAGCTCGAAGTCTTTGTCGTCTTCGAGGCTGCGGAAGTTCCCGTTCGTCGAGCCGTGGATCGACCAGCGCTCGTCGAACACCGCGAGCTTGAGGTGGTTGAAGTGACATTGGTATTCGTGCACGGCGATCCCGTGTTCGAGATAGCGAGCGTACTCGTGTTGCTGTGCATCGAGTGCAAAGCCGTTGTCGTTCCACGTCTTCGCGGGAAGCACGAGCGTGACCTCGAGGTCGGGCCGTAGTCGCTTCGCTTCGCACAACGCTTCCACGACCGGGGGGTGATACAGGTACGGGTTCTCGATGAAGATCGAGCGTTTCGCCTCGCGGATCAAACGCAGGTAGAGCTCGCGCACCTCGTTCGGCTTGTCGTTCGGCTCGTTGCAGTAGACCTTGGCAGACGCAATCGGCATCGCGCCGCGTGGCTGCGCCGGCGTGAGCTCCGCGTGATCGACTGGATCGAGCGTGTATTCCTGCCCGCCATCCAGCACGAATCGGTCGTGAAAGTGACACTCGAGGTCATCGACGATGGGCCCCGTAAAACGCGTCAAGCTGTCGTGCCACTTCCACCACGGCTCGGGAAGTCCCGCACGCTGGCGCTCTTCGGCTTCATGCCGAGCATCTTTCTTCGAATCGAAAGGCTCGTGGTACATGTACTGCACTCCGATGTTCGCTCCGCCGGAGTATCCGATGCGACCATCGACCACGATGACCTTTCGGTGATCGACGTGCAGGTCGTCGACTGCGATCGTCGCGCGAATCTGCGCGGCGATCGAGCGCAGTCTCGGTTCGACGTGCGAAGGCTCTTGGTCGTAGTCGATGTTCGTGTCGATGACTTCGACGCCCGCGTCGCGCATCGCTTGGCACATCGGTTCGATGTCGTGCGGATCGTCTTTTTTCATCGACGGAACGAGCTTGCTCAGCTCCTTCTCTCCGGTCGAGAACGGATCGCCCATCGCCGTTTTCTGGATGTTGAGGAGTACGCGCACGGCAACACCGGCGCGAGCTTTCTCCATGATGGCGTCGGCGACTTCCTTGCCGACCTCGTCGCGGAACCAGAGAAACATCGACACGTGGATGGACGAGCGAGCTGCACGAATGTCATCGAGCAGCGCGGGGAGCATCTCGTCGCCGTTCACGAGGATTGCGGCAGAGTTCGTGGGGGCGGCCATGCCCACAGCCTACGACATCTGCGCCAAACATTTCCAGGGCCGTTCCGAGGCGCGCCGGCTCGCCGCTCACCACATGAACGACGGTCGCTCGGCTGCGGAACAGCTGAGGCTCAACGCGTCAGCAGCGCGCGTACGACTTCACTTATTTGTTTACCGTCGGCCCCGGCCAAGCGCTCTTTGCTCGCTTGCATGACGCGGCCCATGTCTTTGACTGTAGTCGCGCCGAGCTCGGCGATGACTTGGCCGACCGTCTGCTCGATGTTTTCGCGAGTCGGTGCTTGCGGCAGATACGCCTCGAGAATTTCTTTCTCGCGCGTCTCGCGCTCGACCAAGTCGGTTCGCCCACCAGCCCCGAACATCTCGATGGACTCCAATTTCTGCTTGCGCAGCCCGCGGATCACTTCGACGACGTCGCCATCGCTCAGCTCCTTCTTGGAGTCGACTTCGCGCAGCGTGACCGCCGCACGCACCGAGCGGATCGCGTCGAGGCGGACCGTGTCCTTCGCACGCATCGCCGCTTTCAGGTCCTCTGAGAGCTGATCTTTGATCGTCATGCGCGAGTTATAGCACCGCTGCGCTCGATCCACCGCTGCTCGCGACCGCGGTGCGTCAAGCCGATGAACCTGCCGCGAATGCGCCGCCAGCGGACGCGCCGGCGTCGCTTGGTTCCGCCTCACGCTTGCCGGTGACGAGAGCTTCCGCAGCTGGTTTCACGCACCGATGTGCACGCTGTGCTCGAGCCCTTGGACCGGTCTGAGCCGAGGCATCTGAGCGGGCTGCGCAGCTGCGAGCGGCACCCGTTCAGGGGCTGATGCCCATGCCTTCGAAGCTCAAGCCGTCGTTTTCCCAACCCGACGGAGTTCCGAGCGGTTGGTTCACCATGAAGGCCTCGATCTTCATGATCTTGCCAGACTTCACTTTGAACGACTCGGACAAGTGCAGCGTGCGCGCGCCGCCGAGCCCCATCGGGATCTGGAACAAGATGTTCGCGAACACAACGCCGCGCTCCTCGTCGACCATGATGTAGCGGCGAGTCACTTCCTCGATGTAGCTGAACACGGCGAGGTTCGAGAGCGATGCTCCACTCGCGGTGGTCGAGCCGTTCTCGACGCGGCTCGCGCTGGCGTCGAACGGGATCATCGATCCGTCGCTGCTCTCGAGGCCTTGAAAGTAGGTGTCGACGACCTCGATCATCTTCATGCGCGGCGAGCGCTCCGACGCCTCGAGCGCCGTGTCGTACATCGGGTCGTTCTTCGTCAGCGCACTGGGTGTGAAGAACGTAGCTTCGCCTGATCGCGCGATGATCGTCTCGAGCTCTGTCACCTTGCGTTCGACGACTTTCATTCGGAAGGAAAGTAGGGCCGGCCCTGCGTCGTCGTCGAGAACGACGAAGCCACCAGTTTGAGCATTCGCCACCTCGCTGAAGTCCTGCCGGTAAGTGTTCAACTTCATCGCAACCTTCCACAACCCATCCGTCAGCGGCAGTTCCTTCCCGTTTTCGGTGAAGCGAACGTTGGGCGCCGTCGCTAGGCCAGCGGCATTGCGCATCGTCAATGCGGTGAGATAGTCGGTGTTGAACTGAACGAGGCAGGCGCGGTCGCAGGTTGCA
>Ga0193753_10002377_pt1 | contig 14848 bp, 16 predicted proteins | sample H1c2metaG_FD_144925 | JGI IMG/M metagenome (GOLD analysis project Ga0193753, IMG submission 144925) | Soil microbial communities from a riparian zone of the East river system, Colorado, United States - H1c2 | ecosystem: Environmental > Terrestrial > Soil > Riparian zone | place: USA: East... | reverse complement strand
ATTTTAGGATTGCCCTATAGTATAATGGTAGTACGACAGTTTTTGGTACTGTTTGTCTTGGTTCGAATCCAGGTGGGGCAACAAGCTGAGGTGTAAGCTTCGGCTTTTTTATTAATTTTGTAGCTGTATTTATTGCCCGATAGTATAACGGTAGTACCGCAGATTCTGGTTCTGCTTGTCTTGGTTCGAATCCAGGTCGGGTAACATAACCTTTTGGCTTAAAACCCTACAAAAACAGAGTTTGTAGGGTTTTTCTTTTAGCCGTAAGAAACGGTTTGGCAACGGTTTATTCATTATTCAAGGTTTTTTATGATACTAGCGTTAACTAGTTAGCTGGGATTTTATTATCAATTTTAAGTATTTGGCCTGAGTTTTTGTTGCATATAAAGCTCACAATATCATCAAAACTGGATTTGCCAATAATTTTGCCAAGAGGGTTTATCCCAATAAACCTAACATAGTCTTTGGAAGTTTGAATTTCAACAAAATTGTTACATTTATATTTTCCATAAAGATTTTCATGCTGCCAGACAAATTTGCCAGTCTCCAAATTAATCTTTGAAATCAAACCCATACAGGAAATATAAACATAATTATCTTCAATAAGCCCTTTAGAAAGATTAATTCCATTTATGTCTAAATCCCATTTCACTTTTTTGGTAATTAAGTCTAAGCACTGTATTGAACTAGAACCATCGACACCGCTGCTAAATTCTACAAATACTACCAAATCAGATTTAAATTGCATGAAAAAAAGCTTTTCGATATAATAGTCTTTTGGAATCTTTAATGGCATTATCGAATCTTTTTTCTCACAATCGACTAATGTACCTGAAGGCAAAATATTTATATTAAATTCAGCGATATTAAATACGCTTTCAACTGGGTTATTATTACTTTTCCCATTAGCTATCTGCGTAAATTGTTGCGATGTAGTATTATCTTTAATTTTATTGTAATATTCATTAAGCCGAGCTTCATATTTGTTTGCACTATCACTTATTGATTTTTGTAAATTATTTTCTCTTTGAAAAGATTTATCTGCAATTTTTAATTTATTAATATCAGCGCCCAATTTTTTAGAATACTTACTTATTAAATAACTATAAAGCTTGTTTGCCAAGTTATTATTCCCACAAAAAGCTGATATAACATAAATAAAGTTGTCTTTACTACCCTCACCTTCAATTAAAATTTGATATATGTACTTATCAAAATCTGACGAATTATTGCATAGATTTTCAAACCGTCTTTTTAATGAATAGGGATTGTAATCATCAAACGCTTGTTGCATGAAATAATTAGAGATAGCAACCGCACCTATGTACCGCACATTGTTTACTTTAATTATTAAAGCATTCCCGAAACGTGGGTTAGAATAGCCATAATTTGTCAGGCGTCGCTCATACAATCTCACGGAAAATTCACACATATCTTTTTTATCAATTTGTACCTGGATAGTTGCCAAAAAAAATAAATTACAAAGTCCTGTCATCAATAAACGGTGCATAAAAAAGGTTTAATACAAATTGCTTAGTTATAACTAAGCACAAATAAAAGTCATATTTCTTCCCTTGCAAAGAAATATGAGTACCAAAAGCCCAAAAACCGCCTTCGAGCTTGCTGTAATCGCTGCAGTAAGGGATAAACGGCTGGAGAAAGGGCTGTCACAGGAAGATTTAGCCCTGATTTTGGACACGGACAGAAGTTTTATAGGCCAGGTGGAAAGCCACAGTAATCCAGCAAAATACAACCTTAATCACCTCAATAAGATAGCTTTGGAATGGGGGTGTTCGCCAAGAGAGTTTTTACCTTTTGAGCCAATGAAATAAATACAATAATTGGACTATAACGCTCCTATACCATATTTAATGACTTTTTATTAACTACCAGTAATATTTTATTTTTTTATTATACTTTTCGTCATATATTTGCTTATTAGTTCTTTGAGAAGTGGTTCGATGTCCAAATTCTATACGGAGTTCCTTGAAGCCTGAAAAGGCAACCCAAACGGGTAAACTAACGGCTACAGACAAAACTTCCACCCGTCACACTGACGCAAGTAAACAAGTCTGTTATAGTATCGTTATTAGTAATACTGTTATAAAGGATAGGTTACAGGAATTTTTAGAGAGTGCATGAGAACATTGCTTACGCGTATAGAAAATGGACGCGGTCTGTTCATAAAAGCCATTGTTGAATTGTTACAGGACAATAATGGTGTTGTCTTTAAAAAGCTAACAATATGAGCAGATTAAAACAAAATCGAATTATTGATAGTGCAATAAAAAGTGTTGCATCTATCACAGAGAGCCAGTGTTCTCTTTCGGAATCAGACTTAATTGTCGTTGATGAAGCATTACAAAGACTACAACTGCTGAAAAAGAAGAAAGGCAAAACCAACGGGCAAATTCAAGATGAAATTGTTGCCGTCATTTTACTGCTTATTAAATTTTTTTCAAAAGATTGAATCAATGAAACCAAGATGCCAAATTAATAATCCGAACACTCTTTAATTTTCTTCACCTACATCATGGACTTAGGAAGTGTCATAAAAGATATCAGAAAGCAAAAGAAGCAAACTCAGGAAGAGTTTGCACTTTCCTGTGGAATAACGCAAACATACTTGTCGCAAATTGAGGGCAACCTGAAAGAGCCCAACCTCTCAACTCTTAAAGAAATAAGTGATAAACTCAATCTGCCCTTACCAATCTTATTCTTTTTATCAATGACTGAAGACGATGTACAGCCAAATAAGAGGAAAGCATTCAAAATTGTTAGTCCTTCTATTAAATCATTGGTAAATGAGTTCTTCGCCGTTTAATGGTGACTCTTTTAAAAAGCGAGAGTTTAAAAAACTCTGCTATCTGATTGGATTTTCCCAGGCACAAATAAATAACGCTTTAGAAAATACTGCCTCTAGCTATAAACAATGGTCCGAGGAAAAGTATGACAAGAAAACAGGCAAATTAAAAACATACAAGGACGGCACTATAAAAAAAAGAAATTTCCGTAACCCTTCACCATTGTTGAAAGCGGTTCAATCAAGGATTAAATCAAAAGTACTGTCAGAAATAAAGCTGCCAGATAATGTACACGGTGGTGTAAAGGGAAGAAGCAATATAACAAATGCAAAACCACATCAGGGCAATAAGTGCCGGTTTACTACTGATCTTCAGGAATTTTACCCAAACATTAAGACTAAACAGGTCTATGAGGCCTTGATTGCACGTGGATTTTCTTGTCATACTTCGCATTGGCTGACTCGTCTTACCACTTTAGATAATGAAGTTCCACAAGGAGCTCCGACTAGTACAGCTATCTCAAACCTTGTTTTTTTTGAAACTGATATTAAATTAATCAACCTTTGTACACAAAATGAAATTGTATATACCAGATATGTCGATGATCTAACCTTTTCATCTCAAAAAGATTTTGGACATTTAATCAAAGCAATAATTACCATTGTATCAGACTCTCATTTCAAGATTAACTACAGAAAAACAAAATATTCCGGAATGCAACCAGTTACTGGCATAGATATATTTCTCAATAAAATTGACGGCACTGAAAAAATTATTGAAAAAGCAAAAAGAGAATCAGAAGAGAACTCTCAGTTGAAACCGATAAGTAATTATTTAAACAGAATTCGGAGAACCAATAAATAGCATTTTCTGGAAAAGAAGATAATCTCTTTATATTAATCTTATTAAATACAAACTCCGCAATAGTATAATCATGCCAGAACACAAACTGTCCTATGGAAAAGAAATTATAACCAAACTGATTAAACTGGGGCAGATTCTAGGATATCATACACAAAGGGAACATCCGGTAGATAGAATACATGATTCCGCTGTCGATGTAGCGTGGCTTTACGAATTAGGCCAACAATATCCGCTTTTCATATTTGAAATAGAGAGTAAGACTACCAATTCAATTCCTGCAAACCCACTTAAAATTTTTGGGGAATCCAACCAAAAGTTTGAAAAGCCATTATTTCTTTTTCATCTTCTGCTAAGTGGCGGGCAGGATTCTGCAAAAGTTCGGCAACTGGAACGCACATATGGAACTTATAATTACAGGATTTACAGATTTAGTCTGGATGAAGATTTAAAATTATTGAAAGACATTTTATCTCAGCATCGCAGACTTACGAATTCTTTGAAAATTGTACCTTTCTTTCAAGAAATCCTTGCTTCATGGAAACATATTAATGTTTCTACAATTGCGATCCACCTAGAGAATCTGGAATTTGAAAATAAAACCGGGAATATCTTACCTGCTTATGCTGACCTCTATAAAACATATCCCGAATTTAAAGAGCAATTTATTAGAAGGCTGAAGGCTGAAGCCACAAGTCTAAACAATATAACAAAAGATCAAGCATACGAATCATATCTTGGACAGGCCTGGAGCACTCCGGTACATTTGGGTATTATGTCTCTATATGCTGACTCAAGGACGGAATATAAATACTATGAAGATTTCAAGTTATGGCTGGAGAAATCATCAAACATGAAATTAATTGGACCATTCTTTGGTCTGTCTAGGGATTATGATTTGTTCATCCTTGGAATGTCCGGTGCTGTATTCGGATTAGTAGCTGCCTTATTTTATAAAATAAAAGAAGCCAAATATTATATCGCAAATGAACTATATGAAATCATTTTGGAGGCTGAGAAAGGATTCCCTGCTGAATTCAGTTTGGTAAATGCGCTATGGCTACTACATATTAGTCCGAATTCCCCGGAAGGACAACATTACTTTTCCTATGCAAGGAATTTAATTAATATGAATGGAGGGATACCAAAATCAATATTTGATAAGCCTTTAGTTGAATATTATGGATTTATTGAGGATGATGAATCCTTAGAAGATTACGGAATTGTTATTCAGATTCCTGAATGGGATGATTTTCAGAAATTAAAAGAAAATGTTAAGCCAGATAATGATGTGCTTTTCAATCTCGCGGTTTCTTATTTGACCGACCCTTCATCAAATTGGAATCCAATTTCAACTAATCAATTATAAATTGCCATACTGTAAACTCTTTAAAAGAAATTATGGATACCGAACTTAAAGATATCCCCAGTCACATGTTAAAACTTGGGCTTGGTGCTCTTAAGCACGCTATTTGGCACGCTAACTACTCCAGTGAAGAAAATGAGATGTGGTCTGAACTTTCTGTAATACAAGCCGCACATGCCGCTGAAATCTTGATTAAAGCAAGAATTGCACAAGAACATCCTTTATTAATTTTTGAACAAATACCCAAATCAGGCAAAGTATCCAAAGATAAACTTGGCTTTCATGATTTAATTGAAAATGGAAGAACTTATCAATATACGGATTTGCCTGAACGACTATGGGCAAGTACAGGAATTAAATTGCCGAATCTGGAATTGTATAAGAAGTTTGGTTACCTGCGAAATGCTATTCAACATTTTACAAACCCAACAGACAGATATCTATCATTTGAAGTCTTAGAATTCATTTTTGCAGTAGTTGATCCCTTTATCAATGCTTGTTGGAAATTATATGCTATTGACTATAATGAAGACCACGAACCATACATATACTTGATTGAAAGTCTAGTCGCAAAAGGGATTCCCTTTTTAGTCTCTCAAGATGCTGTGAAGGATCTAAAATTTGTAAAACTTGATTGGCCCAGCCGCAATGTCACTTTTAAACGTTTAATGCAAAAAAGATTTAAGGAGGCTGCACTATAGTTGATTGCTATGGAGTGTAATTTAGTATTAATAATTCTTCGACCTTTTGCCTACTGCTGCCAACAGAATTAATATTGCGATTGGCATTAACCGGGATTATATTAAAATCTGCATATAAATCTGCAACGAATTTAGTTGATGAATTACTTAGCATTACCTTGCATCCTCTTACTGTTAGTTCGTTAAAACAATCCCTTAAACGAACTTGCTCATTTCTGTTAAACTGGCCTAAACTGTAACCAGTAAAGGATGCAGTCTCTGAAATTGGATCATAGGGAGGATCTAAATAAATAAAATCTCCTCGCCCAGCTTGCTGAACAACTACCGAAAAGTCAACATTGCTAGTAGTAACATTATTTTTTCTTAAATAGCGACTTACACTCCTGATAACAGTTTCGTTTACAATATTGGGTTTTTTATATGATCCAAATGGCGCATTAAATTGTCCCTGACTGTTTACGCGAAACAAACCATTGAAACAGGTTTTGTTTAGATAAATAATTCGCGAAGCCCTCTGAATGTTTGTCAAATCGCTAAATGAAGTACCCCTGTCAGTTTTACGTAAATCATAAAAATAATCGCTGTTGTTTTTATGTTTAATTAAATCTGCTATTAATTCTTCACTGAAATCCCTTATAACATCGTAACAATTAATCAACTCTTCATTGATATCGTTTATGAAAGCGGATGTTGGTTTTAAATCAAAAAGCAATGCACCTGCACCCACAAACGGTTCAAAATAATTATTGTACTTCCGGGGCAAGTATTTATGGATAAATGGAAGAAGCTGACGTTTGCCACCCGCCCATTTCAGAAAAGGTTGAATCATTTCGGTTCTAACATCGGTATTAGCATGTGCTTTTTTTTCAAGCGGTATAATCATAACATGGATATTAGCGATGAATTTAATCAACAGGCCAGCGCCCATTGTCTATAATGCCAGGAGCTTGCTTTTCTTTACGATTTCGTTTAAGCGCATTCCTAGTAACAGCCAAACCCTTGCGTTGCTGCGCTGCTTTAATAACGGGTATTTCTATTCCCTCAATTGTCCTGGGAGTTCCATTCTTACCGCCTGCCAGTATATCCCACCAGTTACGCCTTGTTTTCTTGCCTGATTTCTTCCATTTTTCCATAATACCATCAATTAAGGCAGCAATATCTTCGTAGCCGTTTTCAAGCAACCACCATCTTGCGGTATTATTTAATGGTTTCATCGCTATAATTGTTTAAATAATAGGAGCTTTTTATACTCTTCATCACTTGATAACTTCCTAACCAGAAAATCGACCCAGACCGGTGTATATACGTAGTCCTGATGTACATTATCGCTGTAACAATAATCATTCACATGGTCTTTTACAAACCCATTCAATGGCCGTATTTTATAGAATTTCCATGCCAGCGCATGCAAATGAAGATTAAATTTTCTTCCTGACAATTTAGCCACTTTATCTACAACTTGAGATGCCTTTAGTCCATCTGGATTTCCCCTCGATACAATCTTTTCTTTAATTAACGTAACAAGCTTTTGTTGCGATTCCATTTCTCCAGCATTGCTGGGATCATATTTTACAAACTCCATTGACATGTCCGAGGAATTTCTATGATTACCAACTTTGGGAACAAGATATACACGAAAACTGAATTTTGGATCGTTGTATGTATCATCCGCTATTTTATCCCGGTAAGCATCAATATATTCTTTAATCTCATCGTAATGTTTTCCCTGAAACTTCTTGATAATTTCTGTTTTGCCGTGACTCTTTAAATTGGAAGTTTGCAGCGGGAAAACTAATAATTCCTTTAATGCATAGTAATCACCAAATTCACTTACCATTAATTCGTCAAAATTCAGCAGCAGCGCTTGGCATTCTCCACCGATGTGGTTGTCAATCTTTGGAGCAAACCTGTGCTCAACTTTATTCCTTATGCCAATCATAAACTCAATATTGCTTCGTACCGGATTATTGATCTCTTTGTAGTACTCTTTTACACATTTAGAAAGTTCCCAAGCTTTAGAATCACCATCAATGATAGTGTCGGCACCATCCTGTTCAGTATAATTGCATTTGATTCCCCTTTTGCTAAAAATGGCATGAAGAAGTGCAGTCCATGCAATAATCATCATCACAACGAACCCTTCTGATTTAAATAGCGTTGCTGGACGATTATAAATATCAAGAGCAAGCAAAGCGCTGTCTTTGGCTTTAATAACAAGTCTTTCAATGTCTTCCTCTAATTCAGGCTTATAAGGATCCTGGCTGTTTTTATTAACCTGTGACATCAGTTTCCTGTATTCCGCTTCCGTAAATTTTGATATACCGTTAACGAAAAATTGATCCCCTGTCTTTTCTAAAATTGTGTCCCATTTTTTTGAAACATAAGTCTTGGCTGTGGTGGTTGACCACCCCACTGAAGCCACTAGTTCATCTAGCGTTAACCCTTCCTTGCTTTTTTCTTTCTGCAGAAAAAATTGGTAAGACTTTGAAATTTTGTCTTCTCTGTCCTCAATCAGGGATGAACTCAAAGGGAGCTGCATAAAGTAGCAGTTAAAGTGACGGGCTGATTGCCCCGGCAGGCTATGCAATAACTCTGCGCACCTTCCGGACTTGTGTTGCTGGACCGTAATGGTGTCGTACCAAAGGCAGCATCATAGTCATAATAGACGTGTTCTTTACCATTAATAACAGAGCAGTTCGGGCAGGATTTTTTTGTTTTATTACGCCTGTATTGTGATTGATTTAGCGGTAGACCGCAGTGGGTGCAATTCATATGGCAATCAATTTAGGGGTTATAGAATAAAAATAATCATAATTTCTTACACCCTAATACCGTATTACTACCCGGTCCCGTCATCCGTGGAATTAAAAAACCGATATAAAAGCCGAATTGGGCTTTCTCTCCCTTTTAGAGGCAAATGTGCCAAAAGCTAATTATCTGCTCATTTTTCGGTCTTAAAATCGGCTTAAAGACCATCCGACACGAAACATTGGATTATTTTGGCTACTCAATTAAATAATTGGCGTTTTGATTATATAATTGACCCAGTGCAAAGAGTTAAAACTAATTAAATTAAATGCAGCCTTAGGCCGACAGCCCATACACATCAATTTAAAAAAAAACCAAATAGCCTTCTTAATATACCTCATATAATAGTAAAGGGAACGTTTCAAACACCCCCTTTACTATTGATTATTTTTAAAATGTTTTAACCATTAAAGGTTCGCCTGCAGTATCAAACACCCCTTCCAGTACACGTTCAGATATATTTCTGACGCCTTTAATATCACGGTCAAAATAACCTGCCCGAATCGACTCAAGCAATTTTGCTTTGTTCTTTCTAAAATTTTCAAAAATTAAAAATTCAAGTGCCAATGCATCTATATCAAGTATATAAACTACGAAATCATTACAAAGTGAAAAGCCATCAGCTGTACTACTGTTAATGTTAATACTATCAGCAGAAAATTCTTGAAAGTTTATTATTCTTACGGAATAAGTTACAACATCTTTCAAATGCAAATTGAAACCAAAATCTTTAATTTTATCTATCTGAATGTAATCAGTGGTTTTCTCAAACAACAGCCATCTGTAATTGGCATTGTCGTACACAAATTTGTAATAGCTACCAAAACTCGGAAAATTTTTCCGCTTTAATTCTTCTTTACTCTTAACATTAATTGATTTTATAATTTGCTCCATAAAATTGATTTTTAATTTTTTTAATTATCATCTCTATTAACCCATAATCTCTCGAGGCAAAATAAAGCCCGATTTTGCCCTAACGTTATCCATCCGCCAAATTGCCTCGCAAAAACCCTACCCCCCTGAAAATGGCCTATAATGCTTTTAAGATGAATCGAAAAAGGCTGTCCTAAAAATTAATTGGTCCAACTCTGTATCTAGGTCATCTTGAATAGCTAACCTGGGATTTGATGAACATGTTTCTACTAATCTCTTCATATCGCCCTTAATTTTTGCTGGATATTTTGACCGCGGTAGTTGCAGGTATGAAATAAATTCCAACAAATGATTTTCTCCACCTAACTGCTTAATACCCATCAATAAAAGAAAAGAAGAAAATTCCTTTTGCGAAGTGATGCTGGGTGGCATAATTGGAATTCGGTTTTTATAAACTTTACAACATTCTTTGTACCACATGGCAATCAGTGTTCTTGCCAGTGGCTTTTTGTAGAGTGCACAAGCTTTTAAACTACTTGTAATGCCTAAATGTCTATGTGGGTAATCAAGCTGTAACTCAATACGAAGAAGATTCCCCAACGGTTCAATATTATAATCTGGTTGATTCACTTTCATTTCTTTGACCTTATCATAAGCTAATAAAGCCTTCCTAGTCTTAATAAATGTTTTGTTAGTATCGTAACGAAGCATAAGTGGATATGAATGCACATGGTTAATCCGATGTATATAGTTATAAGCAGGCTGTTTTACTGGCAGATTATAGCCAATATCTATTCTTGTAATAAAGGCTTCTGATAATGGCAGACAAAGCCTTTCAGAAAGATCGTCTATTACAAACTTAACATCAGATATTCCTATCGTTTGTATATTATTTCCGTTCCTGTATTTTGGCAAACTGCCAGTAATGTAAAGGTTGCCAAACTTTTTTGTTAGGGCCATGTTTTTGATATGCCCAGCATATTCTACATTTTTATCAGCCCACTTTTTAATGGGCCCACGTATTGAATGTTGTATATGGCTGTCTTTGTCATATAATTCTACAAGTTCCTTAGGTAACGTTAGGGTTACTGTATCATACATAATTAACTATATTAGGTAAATCTTACGGTTTATATATAGGGCAAAAAGTGCAGGCTTGCGATTTACTTCTTAAGTAAGCTTTCTCATCATCGAGTTGCCTATTCAAAAAACTATTATAAATAAGTAATGAATCGCCTTTTTTTCCTTCAGCTATAAAAAATTCAATGGTTAACTTTTTTGGGTTAACCTCAATCATAATGGCATCTTTTGCTACACCTAAAAGGCCCATACCAATGTAACTTGTGGCAAACGGATTTAATATTCCTGTAATCCCCCTTTCTACTTGATAATTTTCTTCGCGTATAAATAGCTCTGAATAGTGATTGCATTTAATGCTGATGGTCTTTTTTAGTTCCAGAATATTACGATACTTGCCTACCACAGATGTTAATTTTAAGTATGCAGGCTGACTATTATCGTGTTCAAATTTTAAATAATACTGAAATACGTCTCTCATTTTTACCTTTTTTGGTTACGTATTGTAGATGCCTGATTGAAGTATGCATCTTTGGTGATTATTGGTCCAGATAGAATCCAATCATCAATTTCTGAACGTTTAAAAAACAAAATTTTACCGCCTTCTCTTTTATAATAAGGTATCATTCTATCCATCGTCAGCTTATAAATGTAGCTCTTGGAAAAACCAGTATACGCCTCTAATTCATCCACCGTTAAAATATTTTTACGGCTTAGCATAAAGTTGCGCATGTCATTTAAAATGTTGTTGATGCTTTCATTTTGTTTCATTTTGTTTGTTTTAATTTATAATTGTGGAATTCTGCCAATTGCTTGCCTTTTTAATTCTTCATTGATGCGCACATATCGGGTGGTATGTTTTAAAGAAGTATGGCCAAGCAGCTTAGATACTGTTAATATGTCTGTGCCTTGTTCAAGTAAATAGGTGCCAAAAGAATGCCTTGCACAGTGCCAGGTGATATGCTTTTCAATACCGGCGCGTGTTACAAGTGCTTTTATAAGTTTATTACTTCCATTGTGGGATGGGAGCGTGAAAATTGAAGAGTTGGGCTCGCCCCTTTCGCCGAGCAAAATCTGGGCATCGTGGTTTAATGTTATAGTTACCTTTTGTTTCGTTTTTTGTTGGGTTACTTCTATTGTCCCTTTTTTTACATCTTTCCACTTTAAAGCCTTGACGTCACAGTATCTTAATCCTGTAAGGCATGATAATAAAAATCCATTTTTAACATGCAGATTTGAGCACTTTGCCTTAGAAACCAATTGCACTTCGCTAAACTGAAGTACTTCTTTTTCAGGTCCGGCTTTTTTGGCGCAACTGATGTTATTGGCAGGATTTTCCCGGAAGATTTTGTCTTTGACTGCGTAATCAAGTATTCTTTTCAATATTTTAAAATATCCGTATGGCGTTTCCCCAGTGTGGTTTGCAATTAAGTATTTGCTAAATCGTTCTAAAAAAACTGGCGTTACCTCCCATGTATAAAGCTTAGTTTTCGCACTGAATTCCTTAAGCTTGAACAATACAGATTTATAACTTCTTATCCCAGGAAGACCAGTATTACTTTCATTAAAAACCGAGAAATAAGCAATAAAATCAGTTTCTGATTTAATTTTTTTGTCAATGCCATGTTCATTGTGCAATAATTCAGTTTGCCTTTTCAGGCTAATTTGTTTTACCAGTTCTTCAAGCTCCTTTTTTAACTGCTTTTCGGATGGCGAACTAGGCCTTTCGTTATATTTAATATTTAAAAATTCATACCATCGCATTCCTTTATGATGTATATCTAAAAAAATGCTTACCTTGTTGTTCTTCAGTTTTTTCTTTCTTATTACTATTGACATTTTCTTATTTTTTATCACTGCTGCTATATTCATTAACTCTGTTCCGCAGAATGATTTTCGCGTTTTATCGTTAAATAGCAGTTTGATTGATTTTAATTAATTTTAGCGGCCTTCAATTATCTGAATTTTAATCACTTAAGTACACACATTAAAAAGAGATTAATTTTTATAAAAAACTATTCTGCCATGAAGTTTTATATACGAGTATTTTCGTATTATATAAGCGTAGATAGCTTTAGATTATTAACTTGAAATAATTATCACAAATCAGAACCGGTATAGAAACGGTTCAGGTGAAATAATAAGAAAGTATAAAGAAGATAAAAGAAAAGGGGTAGTTGATTTTAAAGGAGGTTTGGAAACTCCTAAATTGAATATTTACCTTGTTTTGTTTTAGGTCGGGTAACAAAAATGGACAAATCGATTGTTGAGTCGGTTTGTCCATTTTTATTTTCGCCTAAACCCGCTCCCATAGCTCATATCAGCCGAACAGCTTCATTGATGCAGGCGGTTCGATAAGATTGGCCGTCAAAGACCAATTTTTCGGGAAATATCGAACCAATTATCTGCCGCTTCAGCACTTTCCTTTTTTTGATCCACTTCCTAACAACTTCTTACGGCACCACCACCGTTTTACTCTGTGTAGTATGCGCACTAAAATAACCCAACGCGCCGCCCATTATATTCGAGACCGGGTTGGCTGGCGTGGCATTGTTACTTTCGCCCGTGGCGGCATCTATGCTAAACCAATATGTATATACCGGCACATCAATGCACTGCATATTTACACGAATGATATCGCCCGGTTTTATTTTTTTATCGTCATCGTCATCTCCAAAAATCAGCAACTGGTTGGTAACATTGTTGCCATTGGTAAAATCGTCGTTGGTTACAAACACGGTCTTTTCACGCACATTATTTCTGTATTGTATAAACCGGTAACTATTTCCTTTGGCAATGGGATCTTTATAGGTTACGTTGACAATCTTGGTGGAGTCGCCAAACAACGCCCTGTCTTCTATAAACACAGTATCCAGGTTAACCGGTACAGGCATCGTGGAAATGGCAGTAAATGCCTGTCCGCCAACAGCAACCTGCAGTGTGTACACATGACCGGTGGTGCCTGTTATCATTGTGGTTGTATAAATGCCCGTGGTGGTCTCTGTTAGTGGCAGGGCTGCACCCCCATTATCACTTACTGTAACAACCGCTCCGCCTACGCCTGCGAAGTCATTGTTTTCACTGAAATTTTTTGTTTGGGTGATGCTTACCACGCATTGTCCTGCTTCATTGGTAATGTTGCCTTCTACCACATATTTTTTTGCAGTGTCATTGAGTTTTATATCAATCACCTTTTCACAGGAAGCAAATGCCAATATCATCATTGCAGCAATGCTCAAAATTGACAATAGTCTCATCACTTAAATTTAAAATTGTAAGAAATAGACGGAATGTATTTAAACAAAGCTGTTCGTACGGCCTCTGTCTTTGTTGGGTCGTCCTCATTTTGCCGGAACTGAATGGTATAGGCATTCTCCCTGCCATACGCATTGTACAAACTGAAAGCAAGTTCTGAACTCCAGTGCTTTTTATTCTTTAGCTGCAGTGTGGCGCCCAAATCAAGCCGGTGATAAGTGGGCATGCGGTAACCATTCCGCTCTGTATAATAAAAATACACATCACCGCCAGACATGTATTTACCACTGGGGAAAGACACTGCATCGCCCGTATAAAAAATCCAGTTGGCAGAGAAAGACCATTTTTTATTTAACTGGTACATGGCCACAATGGCAATATCATGCGTTCTGTCCTGCCGCGCATTGTACCAGCCATTGTTGTTAATACCATCAATTTTACGCTCGGTTTTGGCCAGCGTGTAACTCAACCAGCCTGTCAGCTTACCCGTTTTTCTTTTTAATAACCACTCAATACCATAGGCACGCCCTTTACCATATAACAACTGTGCTTCTATGGCGCCATTCACATATATATTAGCGCCATCGCGGTAATCTATCTGGTGCTGCATATTCTTATAATACGTCTCAACGGTCAGTTCATATTTATTATCCAGTAAATTGCGGTAATAGCCCAATGATAGCTGGTCCGAAATTTCTGGTTTGATAAGATTGGTACTGGCCGTCCACTTATCTGTTGGACTCGACGTAGTTGAATTGGAGATCAAATGCAGGTTCTGCACATTGCGCACATACGAGACCTTCAGCGAGGAAATATAGTTGAGCTCATAGCTGGCTGCCGCGCGTGGTTCCAGGTTAACGTAGGTCTTAACAAATTGGCCGGAACTGTAACGCATGGTATCGGTAACGGTACCTGCTGCATTCACATTATAGAAATCACCGGGACCTATGATACTGAATGCGGTGAGGCGTAAACCATAAGACAGCGTCAGCTTATCCGTCATCTTCCATACATCAGACGCGTACAGCGCATTCTCCCATGAATAGCGCCGCTGAAAAGTTTGATTGTTAAAATTAGAACCCTGGGACGCAGTGATATCGCCG